>Ga0187783_10003965_pt1 | contig 10946 bp, 11 predicted proteins | sample 1015_SJ02_MP02_2_FD_132471 | JGI IMG/M metagenome (GOLD analysis project Ga0187783, IMG submission 132471) | Tropical peat soil microbial communities from peatlands in Department of Meta, Colombia - 1015_SJ02_MP02_20_MG | ecosystem: Environmental > Terrestrial > Soil > Wetlands > Peat | place...
CCCGCGCATGAAGTTAATGAGCGGATGTGACACTACGGTGATGAGGGCGTGTCAGTGTTGTATGCGGGAACGCGCGCGTGCACCGCCACCGCGTACAGCTGCAGCGCGCGCCCGGGAGTGTACGTCGCTCGTAGCCCCACGTAGCGACGAATATTGAGTAACATCAGCGCAGGTCACACGCGCGAGCTTGAGCCATGATCACCCTCTACCATCGTCCGAAGTCGCGCTCGACGCGCTTCATCTTTCTGCTCGAGGAGCTTGAAGCTCCCTACCGTATCGAGACCGTCACCATTCGCAGCCGCGACGGCAGCGGCGCGGTCGACCCCGCTAATCCACATCCGCACGGTAAGGTGCCGGCGATCTGCGACGATGGCGTGTTGGTTTTCGAGTCCGCCGCCATCGCGCTCTATCTCACCGACAAGTTCCCTCGCAACCGTATCGGTCCGCTCGTGGCCGAGGCTGACCGCGGCGCCTACCTCTCCTGGCTCGCCTATTACGCCGGCGTGCTCGAGCCGGCCTTCGTCTCCAGGTTCATGAACTTCGAGGTGCCGCGCGGCACCGCCGGCTGGGTGGCCGTGGATGAGGTCATGCCGTTCATCAGCGGGCGTCTGTCGCAGGGCGCCTACCTCCTCGGCGAGCGTTTCTCGGCCGCCGATGTGTTGTATGGCACCTCGTTCGCGCTGTTCGCCGGGAGTCCCCTGCTGCCGAAGTCGGCGGTGATCGAAGAGTACGTAAAGCGCGTGCTGGCGCGGCCCGCTTACGCACGCGCCATGGCGCACGCAGGCTGAAGTATCTGCTTACCGGCGGCGGTAAACGATACGGCCGTCGCGAATGGTGTAGCGCACGCGCGCGTAGGCCGTGACATTGGCGGCGGGGTCGCCGTCGATGATGGTCAGGTCCGCTGCCGCGCCCGGCTGCAGCGTGCCGCCGCCATGAGTGAAGCGCTGCGCCGGTCTGCTCGTGAGACTTGCGAGAATCTGCCGCCAGCCGAGCACGCGGCCCAGCAGCTCGAATTCGCGGGTCGTGTCGTCGACATCGATATAGCCGACGTCGGTGCCGAACAGCACGGTTCCGCCGGCCGCGGCAAACGCTTTGAGCTGCTGCGTGGCGATCTGCTCGACGCTCTCGGTTCGCGCCGCCGAGGAGCCGGCCTTGTGCTCCTCCACCTCGATCAGCGTCAGCGTCGGCACCAGCGCCATCCGGTGCGCGAGCAACGGCGCGATCACCTGCGGGCCCCACGGGCCCATCGCCGGCGCGGTATGCGCCAGCACGTCGACGCCGCTGGCGACGGCGATGTCGAGTCCGGCCGCATTGGAGGGGTGCGCGAACGCCGGTTTGCCCACGCGGTGCGCCTCGTCCACCACCGCGTGCGCGATGTCGAGCGGCATCGGCAGCACTCCGACCTTGCCGCCGACTATCGCGCCGGCAAAGATCTTCACCCCGTCCGCGCCGGCAGCCAGCTGCCGCCTGGCGCGCTCGCGCGCCTGATCTGCCGTCGCCACCTCGAAGGAGGGGAAATGATTCCTCTCGAGGTAACTGCGTACGTAGACGGGCGTACCGTGCTCGGGAAAAAAGGGATCGCCGACCGTGAAGATGCGCGGTCCGGTGACTTCGCCCGCTGCGATCCGCTGGCGGATGACCTCGGTGTTGCTGAGGAGCGAGGCGAGGTCGAAAACGCTGGTGAATCCCCAGCGGGTGAACATGCGCTCGAGCTCTGCGGAGAGCTCGCTCGCCGTCCGCTCGCGTGCGTGCAGCAGCGCGGGCGTGAAGATATGCACGTGACAATTCCAGAAACCCGCGGTGACGGTCGCACCTCCGGCCTCGATCACCGGCGCGCCTGGTGCAGCGTTGGCGGCGCCTCCGCCGCTAACCGCGGTGATACGCCCGCCGCGCACGACGATGGTGCCGTGCTCGATCGGCGCGGCATCCGGCGAACGATAGATGCGCGCGTTGACGATCGTGAGATCCCCGCCGGCAGCGGCGTGGGTCTGTGGTACGCAGGCGAGGCAGCCGATGAGAGCGAGAGCGGCTGCGGCGGGCGGAGTGTTCACGTCGAGTGGTCGGCGACTCATTGCCCACGGCTGCCGGGCGGTGCATGCTGCGCGAACGGCGGCAGCAGTGCAAGCGAGCGCGGACACGAAGAGGCTCGCGGCCCCGGCCAGTGCTGGTAGGATGCGCGGCGGCCGCCTGTCGCACCGAGTCCGGGAGCACCTCACCATGAAAGCACCTTCAGCGCGCTTGCTTGGGTTCGCTGCCGCTTGTCAACTCGCGGCGCTGCCGCTGGCGACGGCGCCGGCGCAAGCCGCACCTCCCAGCTACATCGAGCACCGCGGCGCGCCGGGGAGCGCACCGCTCCCCTTCAGCGATGCCGTGCTGGCGGACGGCACTTTGCACGTCGCCGGGCATCTCGGCATCGACCCGCACACGGGCAACGCCGTTGCCGATCCCGCCGCCGAGGCGCGGGCGGTGATGGACGCGGTGCAACACACGGTGCAGGCCGCCGGTTTGCGCATGGACGATCTGGTGTCGGTCACCGTGTATTGCACCGATCTCGCCCTGTACGACACCTTCAATGGGGTTTACCGCGGATACTTCCATGGCCACTACCCGGCGCGCGCCTTCATCGGTGTGGCGCAGCTTCTGCGCGGGGCGCACTTCGAGGTGGCGGCAGTTGGCGTGAAGCCGGTGCAGCCGGCTTCACGCTGAGTGAAGGCCGTGGACCGCCGCGATTTCTCCAAGCTGGCAGCTGCCACGAGTGTGGCACTCGCGTTCGGCGCCGCGCGCGCGGCGGCGCCGGCGGAGGTGAGTGCCCCGGCGCGGCGGCTTTACCGGCGAGCCCTGGTTCTCGACGCCAACTCCTCACCGCCGTTCGGCGATCGGCTGCCGCTGTCACAGGCGGATCTCGACTTAGTGCGCGGCAGCGGGATCAGCGTCATCAAGCTGACCCTGGGTGGTATCAACAGCGACTTCGCGCATACGGTGGGGGAGATTGCCCAGGTCGAGCAGCTGATCGAAGTTCATCCCGCCTACTTCACCGCCGTCCGCGTCGGCGCCGATATGGCGCGCGCCAAGGAGCAACGCAAGCTCGGAATCATTCTCTCCTTCGAGAGCGCCGAGATGTTCGGCGGCCAGGTGAGCTCGCTCGAGGTGTTCCGTAACCTCGGGGTCCGCGTCATGCAGCTCTCCTACAATCGCCGTTCGCCCTTCGCCGCCGGCGTGATGGAGCCCGATGCCGGCGGTCTCACCGCGCTCGGGCGCGACGCGGTGCGCGAGATGAATCGCCTCGGGATCGCCGTCGATCTGAGTCACGCCAATGCGGCGACCACCGCCGATGTGCTCGGCCTGTCGGGCAAGCCCCCGGTGATGACGCACGCCGGTTGCGCCGCAGTGCACCCGCATCCGCGCTGCAAGAGCGACGAGCAGCTGCGCGCACTTGCCGCCAGGGGCGGTGTGGTGGGCATCTTCGATTTGCCCTACCTCACCGCCTCGCCGCGGCAACCCACGGTCGATGACTACATGGCGCACCTCGAGCACGCACTGCGTGTTGCGGGCGAGGATCACGTGGGCATCGGCAGCGACGTCGGCATCGCCCCTTTCGACACGAGCGCTGCCGGGATGGCGGACTTCGCCAAGCAGCTCGAGCAGCGGCGCAGCGCCGGACTGTCGGCACCGGAGGAAGACCGCCCCACCTTTGTCCTGGGACTGAACGTTCCCAACCGGATCGAGATCATCGCCGATCGCTTGCTGCAGCTTGGGTTTACGGCCGCGGTCACCGAGAAGGTCGTCGGCGCGAACTTCGCGCGCGTGTTCACCGAGATCTGGTCCGCCTAGCGCCGCTGGCGGTGAGCGCGTGCGCAAGTTGTCTCTCACCTGGGTCGTCGTGCTGCTCGGAGGCACGCTTGGCGTTGCGCTCGCGGCTCCCGAGCTCAAGATGGATCTGCCGGACTGGAGCACGACCCCCGTGGCGGATCACGATCTCGGCCATGGCGTGCACATGTTGGAGAGCTTCGGTGGCAACATCGGCGTGCTGGCCGGGGAGCAGGGCGTGCTGCTCGTCGATGCCGAATGGCCTGAGCTCAATGGCAAGGTGCGCGCGGCCGTCGCGAGAATCTCGGCGAAGCCGGTGCGCTATGTCATCGACACCCACTGGCACTGGGATCACGTGGGTGGGAACGCGCTGTTCGCCCGGCGCGGCGCGCTGATCATCTCGAGTCAGCAGACGCACGACTACATCGTGGCGGCGCAGCGCGCCAACCGGGACAACACCGGCCAGTACGCGGCCGATCCGGACGCGGTGCCGGCGTTCGTCGTCGACTCCGGCACGCAACGCCTCTACCTCGCGGGACAAACGCTCGAGATCGTTCACGCTCCTGCGGCGCACACCGACGGCGATCTGATCGTGCGCTTCGTGGACGCCGACATACTGCAGACCGGTGACACCTTCTTCCACGGCTTCTACCCCGATATCGATTTCGAGCATGGCGGCAGCATCGACGGCATGATCGCTTTCTACGACACGCTCTATCGGCTGTGCGGGCCGCACACGCGTGTGATTCCCGGTCACGGAGCGGTGGCGAATCGGGAGGACATCCGTCAGTACCAGACGATGCTGCGTGAGGTGCGCAATCGCGTCGCAGCTGCGATCGGCCGCGGCATGTCGGAGCAGGCGCTGATCGCAGCGCACCCGCTCGATGACCTCGACAAAGTCTGGGGCGGAAACCTCGTCAAGCAGCCTTATCTGCTGGCGATCGTCTACGAGGACCTCAAGTCCCACGGCATGCGGGCGCACTGAGCACCGCGCCGGCTTTCGACGCGCGACGGCACCGCGCGCTTCACGCCGACCATTCCGGGGGCGTCAAGCGGCGCTTGCGGTCGTGGGAAAGCTTGACGCCGGGCTCATCGAGGGATTCGCGGTCCCACAGCTCGCAGGTGACCTGACGATGGCGCTGATCGAGTGCTTCGCAGTAGTTCGTATAAAGACAAAGCCGCACGTCCGCACCTCGCCCGCTCGCCACCTTGCGGAACCAGTCCGGATCGGCGAGCGCCTGCCGGGCAAAGCCGATGATGTCCGCCTGGCCGCTCGCGAGTATCGCTTCCGCCTGCTCGAAGCCGTGAATCCCGCCGGCGGCGACCACGGGCGTGTCGAGTCCGAGCGCGCGCACTGCAGCGCGAACCCGGGCGGTGGCGGGAAGATTTCGTCCGAACGGGCCGCGCGCGTCGGAATAGTACGACGGCATGCATTCGTAGCCGCTGCGCCCGGTGTAGGGATAGGCGGCCTCACCCACCTTCGGCTGCCTGGCGTCTTCGAACTTGCCGCCACGCGAGAGCGAGAGGTAGTCGAGTCCCGCACGCGCAAACTCGCAACCGAAGTACACGGCATCCGAGACTTCGGAGCCTGCGGCAATGCACTCATCGGCGAGGTAGCGGCATCCTACCGGGAAATCCGCTCCCACCTCGTCCCGGACTTGCCGGCAAACCTCGAGCGGCAGCCGCGCGCGGCACGCGAGCTCACCGCCATAGCCGTCCGTGCGCCGGTTGAGCCGCGACAGGAACGAGGCCATCGTGTAGGCATGCGCGAAGTGAAGCTCGACGCCATCGAAGCCTGCCTCGCGGGCGCGGCGCGCAGCCGCGCCAAACAGACGCGGCAGTGTCCTCGGCAGCTCGCGAATGTGCGCGAGATGGGTATCGCCGACGCGCTCGCGGGCGCCGTACTCGAGGGCCTCGAGCTCTTGGGGCTCGAGGACCTGTGTCAGTTGCGAGTGCGGCAGCGACTTAAGCCACTGCCGCACCTCGGCGTCGGCGGCGTCCGCGCGCCCGTAGGCGCGCCTGTGCGCCGGCGAGATTGCGAGAAACTCGCCGAGGAATCTCGCCGGGTCCGGACGGCGGCGAATCGCCAGAAAATCGATAACCTGGATGAAGAGGCGTGTGCAGCCGTCGCTCGCCGCACGCACGACCTGCACGAGCTCGCGCAAGCCGGGGAGAAAGCGCTCGTCGCCGATGCGTAGCAGCGGTCCGCTCGGCACATCGCGGATTCCCGTTGCTTCCACCACGAGGGCTCCCGGGCGCCCGCGGGCGAAGCAGCGGTACCAATCGAGAACCTCGGGAGTGACGCACCCACTCTCGCTCGCGCGCCACGGCACCATGGCCGGCACCCAGGTGCGCTGGCTCAAGGTGAGGGTGCCGACCCGTACGGGCGAGAACAGACGCGAGCTCGCCGCTTCCGCGGCGCTCGGCCAGCGACCGGCGGTGGCGGCGTAGCGCATGCGCTCGGGAGGCCGCCACATAGGCTTAAGCGCGCTCCGGGAGAACCGCGGTGGCCTCGATTTCGACCTTCGCCTGCGCTTCCATCAGCGCCACGACCTGCACGACGCTCATCGCCGGAAAGTGCCGGCCCATCACCGCCCGATAAGCAGCCCCGATCTCCTTGAGCTGCGACTGATATTCCGTGCGGCTCGTGACGAACCAGGTGAGCCGCACGATGTGCTCGGCTTTCGCCCCCGCCTGCGCGAGCACCGCGCAGACATTCTCCAGAGCCTGCTTCACCTGCGCGGCGAGGCTCGTGCTCGCGAAACGGCCCTGGCTGTCCCAGCCGACCTGCCCGGCGACGAAGATCTGGCGCCCCGTGGCGATCATGCCGTTGCTGTAACCGCGCGGGGCGGGCCAGTGTGGCGGCTGCAGAATCTGCGGGAGCTTGCTCATGACTTGTCGGCTGCGTGCAGCAGCTCACGGGCGATGATCAGTTTTTGCACCTCGGTAGCTCCTTCGTAGATGCGCAGCGCCCGGATCTCGCGATAGAGCCGCTCAGCTATCTCGCCATGCACGACGCCGCGGCCGCCGAAGAGCTGCACCGTCCGGTCGATTGCGCGCTGTGCCGCCTCGGTGGCAGCCATCTTCGCCATGGCGGCCTCCTTGGTGATGACGGCGCCGCGATCGCGCAGCCACGCGGCACGGTAGGTCTGGAGTCTCGCCCCATCGATCTCGGTGGCCATGTCGGCGAGCGCCGCCTGCGTGAGCTGCAGGTCCGCGAGCTTTCTGCCGAACATCGTGCGCGAGCGCACGTGGCGCAACGCCTCATCGAGTGCGCGTTGCGCGAAGCCGAGCGCAGCGCCGGCCACCGAGGTGCGGAACACATCAAGCGTGCGCATCGCGAGCTTGAAGCCTTCCCCCTCGGCTCCGAGCCGCTGCGTCGCGGGCACGCGGCAGGCGTTGAAGGACAGCGTGGCGAGCGGATGCGGTGCGATGAGCTCGATGCGTTGTGCGACCGAAAGTCCCGGAGTGTCGCGGTCGACTACGAATGCACTGATGCCACGGGCGACAACTGCGCCGTCGCAACGCCGCTCGGCCTCACTGGTGCGGGCGAACACACAGTAGAAATCCGCGATGCCGCCGTTGGAGATCCAGGTCTTCTCTCCCTCGATCACGTAAGCATCGCCGTCGCGCCGCGCACTGCACGCGAGCGCCGCGGCGTCGGAGCCTGCTCCCGCCTCCGAGAGCGCGAATGCCGCGATCGCCGTGCCGCCGGCCACCGCCGGCAGGTAGCGCCGCTTGAGCGGCTCGGATCCGCCGAGGGCGATTGCACCACTGCCGAGGCCCTGCATCGCGAAGGCGAAATCAGCGAGGCCATCGTGCCAGGCCAGGGTTTCGCGGATGAGCGTGAGGGCGCGCACGTCGAAGCGCGCCTCAGCCGCGCTGCCGTCCTGCGGGACGCAGTAGCGCGTCCAGCCCGCACGAGCGAGCGCACCTACCAGCGCGCGGCAGGCCGCGTCAACGTTGCGCCGATGCTCCGCGGAAGTCTGCGCCGCGAGGTGCTCGGTCGCCCACGCGTCCACCCTCTCGGCCAGCTCGCGGTGTTGCGGCTCGAAGAACGGTCCATCGAGACTGCCGCCGGGATCCGTGCGCACGGGGAGAGCGCTCAAGGTCAGTTGCCCTCGAATTGCGGTCGCCGCTTCGCCACGAAGGCGCGGTAGGCACGACGGAAATCCTCGCTCTGCATGCAGCGCGCCTGAGCCTCCGCCTCCGCATCGATCGCCTGGTCCACGGCCATGTTCCACTCCTCATGCAGCATCTTCTTCGTCATCGCGTGAGCGAGTGTCGGGCCCGCAGCGATCTCGCCGGCGAGCGCCATTGCGGCGGCTAACAGCTCCGCAGGCGGCAGCAGCCGGTTGAAGAAGCCCCAGGAGAGACCTTCTTCGGCCGACATCGCCCGTCCGGTATAGAGCAGCTCAGCGGCACGGCCCTGGCCGATGAGCCGGGGCAGCAGCGCGCAGGCACCCATGTCGCAACCGGCGAGGCCGACGCGCGTGAAGAGGAACGCTGTCCGCGCACGCGGGGTAGCGAGGCGGAAGTCTGCAGCCATCGCCAGGATCGCGCCGGCCCCCGCACACGCCCCGTCGACCGCGGCGACGATCGGTTGCGGGCAGTGGCGCATCGCCTTGACCACATCGCCGGTCATGTGCGTGAACTCGAGCAGCCCCGCAAGCTCGCGTTGCGTGAGCGGACCGATGATCTCGTGCACGTCACCTCCGGAGCAGAAGTTGCCGCCGGCGCCGGTGAGCACCACGGCACGGACGTCGGTGCATTCGAGCAGTGCGCCGAACAGGTCGCGCAGCTCCGCGTAGGCCGCGAAGGTCAGCGGGTTCTTGCGCTCCGGCCGGTCGAGCGTGATCAGTCCCACCCGTTCGCTACACTGCCACTTGAAATGCCGGGGCTTAAGGCGAAGCTCACTCATCTCCCGCGCTCCACTTACTCGGCGGCCACGTGGCTGATGTGGCGCTTGAGGTTGCCGAGCAGCAGCCCGAGCTGCTCCTTCTCGCGAGTGCTCATCCGGTCGAACAGCGCGATCACCCATTGCTCATGCTCCGCTGCCATACGGCGGAAGTTGCGCTGTCCTTCCGCGGTGAGCCTGACGCGAAAGACGCGCCGATCCGCCGGATCGACGTCGCGCACCACGAGCCCCTCCTTCTCGAGGCCGTCGGTGATGCCGGTGACGTTGCCGCCCGTCACCATCATGCGCTGCGACAGCTCGCTCATCTTCAGCCCCTGGGGCGCACGCTCGAGCTGCGCCATCAGATCGAAGCGCGGCAGCGTCGTCTGGAAGCTGGCCTGCAATTTCTGCCGCACGTAGCTTTCGATGTGGTTGGTGCAGCTCAGCATGCGCAGCCACAGCCGCACCGACAGATGATGATCGTCGCGGATGCGTGTCTCCGCATCGACGCGCGGGTCGACCAGCTTAAGACGGCCTTTCTCTTTCGCCATGGTACGCGCTCCTCAACTCACCTCGCCGCCCGAGAGGATGATGCTCTGACCGGTAATGCTCTCGGCTCCCGGCCGGCACAGCCACAGCACCGCGTGCGCCACCTCCTCGGGCTCGATGAGCCGCCGCTGCGGATTGGTCGCAATGAGCGCCGCCAGCGCCTCGCTCTCGCTGCGTCCGGTCCTGGCGCGGATGGTGGCGATGGCGTTTTTCACGATGTCGGTGTTCACGTAGCCGGGGCAGACGGCGTTCACGGTCAGATTGCGCGCGGCGTACTCGAGCGCGAGCGCGCGGGTGAGTCCGATGACACCGTGCTTGGAGGCGACGTAAGCGGATATGTAAGCCGCGCCGCGCAGCCCCGCGGTGCTCGCGATGTTCACCATCCTGCCGTACCCGAGCTGCAGCATGTCCGGCACCGCCTGCTGTGCGCACAGGTAGCAGCCGGTGAGGTTCACCGCCAGGATCCGGTTCCAGAGCGATGCGTCGGTGTCGGTGAACTTGGCGCTCACGGCCTGGCCGGCATTGTTGATGAGGATGTGTACGCCGCCGAAGCGTTGGCGCGCCCTGGTGAATGCCTGCGCGACCGCGGCGGCGTCGCTGACGTCCGTGATCACGCCCAGGGCGCGCTCGGCTCCGAGCTCCTGCGCGAGCCGCCCCAAGCCGCCCCCATCGCGTGCCAGCAACGATACCCGCGCGCCATCGGCGGCCAATGCCCGGGCAATCGCCGCACCGATGCCGCGGCTGGCACCCGTCACGAGCGCGTGCTTGCCGGCCAGCGCGGGCGCGGCGCTCACGCGACGTCTCCCGCGCGTGCGGCGCGCTGCAGGTTTCGCTCGAGCTGACTCTTGCCGGAGAGGTATTGGCTCGGCCACCACTGCGCTTGATAACCCTGCCGCGCCGCCGCCTCGAGTGTCCAGGCAGGATTACCCAGGTGCGGTCGGGCGATAGCGCAGAGGTCGGCGCGGCCGGCGGCAATGATCGAATTGACGTGATCCGCTTCGTAGATATTGCCCACCGCGATCGTCGCGATCCCGATCTCGTTGCGGATCTCGTCCGCGAAAGGCGTCTGCCACATACGCCCGTAGACCGGCTGCTGCCAGGGCACCGTCTGTCCGGTCGAGACGTCGATGAGATCGAGGCCGCCTTCCTTGAAGGCGGCCACGATCTTGAGCAGATCCGCATCGTTCAGCCCGCCGTCGGCCCAGTCGCACGCGGAGAGCCGCACCGACAGCGGCTTGTGTGCCGGCCACTGCGCACGGACCGCCTTCAGCACCTCGAGCGGAAAGCGCAGGCGGTTGTCGATGTCTCCGCCGTACCCGTCGGTTCGCTGGTTGGTCAACGGCGAGAGGAACGAGGCGAGCAGATAGCCGTGCGCCATGTGCAGCTCGAGCATGTCGAAGCCGGCTTGCTCGCCGAGGCGCGCGGCGTGCACGAACTCCTCGCGAACCCGGTTCATGTCGAGCCGGTTCATGGGGATGGGCCGCTGGCTCACGCCCTCGAGGTAGGGGAGCGGTGAAGGGGCGATGACCGACCAGTTGCCGCGCACGAGCGGGTGGTCGGGTTGATGCCAGCCGAGCTGAGTCGAGCCCTTGCGGCCCGAGTGTCCGAGCTGCAGGCAGAACTTTGCCGGCGAGTGCGCGTGCACGAAGTCCACGATGCGTTTCCACGCATCGCGCTGCTGCTCGTTCCACAG
>Ga0187783_10003966_pt1 | contig 10946 bp, 9 predicted proteins | sample 1015_SJ02_MP02_2_FD_132471 | JGI IMG/M metagenome (GOLD analysis project Ga0187783, IMG submission 132471) | Tropical peat soil microbial communities from peatlands in Department of Meta, Colombia - 1015_SJ02_MP02_20_MG | ecosystem: Environmental > Terrestrial > Soil > Wetlands > Peat | place...
AGGCGGCCTGGCGGCAGATCATGGCCGACAACCCGCTGCCCGCGGTCATGGGCCGGGTCTGCTACCGGCCCTGTGAGACCGCGTGCAACCGCGGCCAGCTCGACGCTGCCGTCGGCATCAACTCGGTGGAGCGCTTCCTCGGCGACGAGGCCATCAAGCAGGGCTGGACGATCCCGGCAGCCGCGCCGGACACCGGCAGGCGCGTCCTGGTCGTCGGCGCCGGGCCGTCCGGCCTGTCCGCCGCCTACCACCTGCGGCTGCTCGGGCACCGGGTTACGATCCGCGATCTGGCGCCGCTGCCGGGCGGGATGATGCGGTACGGCATCCCTGCCTATCGGCTGCCCCGCTCGGTGCTCGATGCCGAGATCAACCGCATCCTGGCCATGGGCGTCACCTTCGAGCAGCAGCGCGTCAGCGACATCGAGACGGCGGTGGCCGACAGCGGTTTCGACGCCGCGTTCCTCGCCGTCGGCGCCCAGCAGGGCAGGCGGGCGTATATCCCGGCCGGTGACTCGGCCAGGATTCTGGACGCCGTCACCTTGCTGCACGCGACCGCGGACGGTGAGCCGCCCCAGCTCGGTCGCCGGGTCGCGGTCTACGGCGGCGGCAACACGGCAATGGACGCGGCCAGGACTGCCCGTCGCCTGGGTGCTTCCGACGCGGTGGTGGTCTACCGACGCACCAGGGACCGGATGCCCGCGCACGACATCGAGGTGGAGGAGGCCGCCGACGAGGGCGTGCGGATGATGTGGCTATCGACCATCTCCCGCGCCGACGGAGGCCAGCTCACCATCGAGAAGATGCGGCTGGACGACACCGGGTTCCCGCAGCCGACCGGCGAGCTCACCGAGCTGGCTGCCGACACGGTGGTGCTGGCGCTCGGGCAGGAGAGCGAGTTGTCCCTGCTGGACGGCGTGCCAGGGATCACCATCAGCGATGGTGTCGTGGCGGTCGGGCCCGACCTGATGACCGGCCGTCCGGGCATCTTCGCCGGTGGCGACATGGTGCCGGCCGAACGCACGGTCACCGTCGGCATCGGCCACGGGAAGAAGGCCGCCCACAGCATTGACGCCTGGCTGCGCGGACACGAGGGAGGGAACGGCCCGGCGGGGGCTGGTGCGGTGGGTCAGGCCGCGGCCGAGCCGCGACTGGCCGACTTCGGCCGGCTCAACACCTGGTATTACTCCGACGCCCCCGCCACGGTGCGGCCGCAGCTGGACGCGGCACGGCGGATCTCCACCTTCGACGAGGTCACCGGCGGGCTGGACGAGTCCACCGCGCTGTTCGAGGCGCGCCGGTGCCTGTCGTGCGGCAACTGCTTCGAGTGTGATAACTGCTACGGTGTCTGCCCGGACAACGCCGTCATCAAGCTCGGACCGGGTCAGCGGTACCAGATCGACCTGGACTACTGCAAGGGCTGCGGTATCTGCGCCAGCGAGTGTCCGTGCGGCGCCATCGACATGGTTGCCGAGCGGACATGACGCGCGGCACGTGCCGCCGTCGTCCCCCGGCCTCAGCCCGCCGGTGCCATGAGCGAACCCGATCGGCCGCGCTCCCAGTGCCTTCTCCGGCACGTCCGCGGCTCGCTCGGGCGCTCGCTACGGATGGCCGCCGGTGGCCGGGGACGACGCGGGCGGCGCGGGCGTGGACGGCGGCGGGCTCGGGGTGACCGTGGGCGTAACGGTCGGAGAGGCCGGGGCGGTGGTCGGGCTCGCCGATGTCGGCGACACCGTCGGGCTCACCGTCGACGTGGTCGTGGCGCTCGGGGTTGCCGTGGGTGTCGGCGTCGGCGTGGGGGTCGCCGGGGCCGGTGATGCCGCGGCCGGGGATTGGACCGGACCGACGAGGCTGGGCCCGGTGACGTGACGTCCGGTGAGCAACAGCGCGATCGCGAGCGCCGCTACCGCGCCGACGGCGATCGCGCCGCCGGTCGCGATGCCGGCGGCGAAGGAGCGGCGCTCGCGCCGATACTCGGTGTTGCGGCGCTCCCGCAGCCAGGCGGGGAGCGCGGCGCGGCGAGCGGCCCAGCTGTTGAACGGCGCCGCTGCCATCCCGAGCGTGGGCACCAGCAGCAGGCCGGCGAGCAGCGGGCCGCTCAGGGTGCCGGTCTTGGTGAGCGCGCCGCCTATCCCTGCGGCCCCGAAGAGCGCGAGGATCGTCTCCGCCCAGTTGGCCCGCAGCGCGTGCCACCAGCTGGTCCGCTCGCTGGTCTTGGGTGTCCGCAGGAAGGCGGCCTTCCGCGCGAACAGGGCGAGCACCGAGGCGCGGGCTACCACGAGTGAGGTGGACTGCCAGATGAAAAACGCGCCGATCGCGTCCCGCCAGGACGCGCCGGTGCTCCGGCGCAGCAGCGCCATCGCCCGGACCAGGCCGAGCACCACGAGCACCGGCACAGCGGCGACGAGGAAGACCGTCAGCTTGCGGAAGAGCTGACCGCCCCCGGTTGCGAGGTTCACCGCCCCGGCCAGCAGGAAGATCAGGAACAGCAGGCCGAGCAGGTCGCCATACCACTGCAGCGCGCCCGAGAGGTATGACCAGCGCTGCCCGGCTGACAGGTGGTTCTTTCTCGTCTCCGGGCCAGGCAGCAGGGACTTCCAGTGCATCCGCAGCAGCTGAATACCGCCGAAGCACCACCGGTACCGCTGACCTTTGAGTGCCTCGAAGGTCAGCGGCATGATCCCGCGACCGCCGGACTCGTCGACGTGCATGCCGGACCAGCCGGCCCGGAGCAGCCTGAGCGAGACCTCGGCATCTTCGGTGATGCACCATTCGTCCCACCCGCCGAGCTCGTCGAGGGCGACCCTTCTGATCAGGCCCATGGTGCCCGCGAAGATCGCGCCGTCGCGCTCGTTCCTGGACGGCTGGGAGACGGCGAAGAAGTACTTGTAGGAGTAGTAGAGCCGCCGGTAGTAACGCGCGTACTGCCAGTCGCGGTAGTCCTGCGGCGCCTGCACGAACCCGATCCACGGGTCTTTGAAGAGCGGCACGCAGCGGCGCAGCCATTGAGGCTCGACCTGGTAGTCGGAGTCCACCACGCCGATGATCTCGGCGTCGGGATCGGTGAGGTGCGTCAGCGCGTAGTTGAGGGCGCCGGACTTGTAGCCTGGCCAGTTCTCGAGGTGCTTGAACGTGACGTGGTGTCGCCTGCACCAGGTTTCGACCGGCCGCCACAGCCACTCGTCGTCGGTGTTGTCGTCGATGACGACGATCTGCACGCGGGGGTAGTCGAGCCGCCGCAGCGCGCGGAGCGTGTCGATGACCATCGCCGGAGGCTCGTTGTGCGCCGGGACGTGCACGCTGACGAGGGGCGGGGCGTTGTCGCTCGTCGGGACCACCGCCCGCAGCACCTCGGTGGGCACCCGCCGCCGCGGGTCAAGCCGCGGGCGTCTGCGCTGCCAGTGCGCCGTGCCGAGCGCGTCGCACAGTTCCCACAGGTACGCGCACGACATCAGCGCGGCGACCACCTCGAGGCACCAGAGCAGCACGCCGCCGACCGTGCTCGCCGTGCCGAGGTGACTGGCGAAGGTCCACTCCAGCGCGTACACGAGGTAGCCGGCGAACAGGAAGGTCGACGACGCCCAGCACAGGTGGGCCCGAGGCGACCAGTTCCTCGTGACCGGAAGCCAGAGCAGGCCGGCCGCCGCCACCGCCGCCGCGCCGAGGATGAGGTTGCCTTCCGTCGCCTTCAGCAGGAACAGCACGCCTGCCGCCGCAGCGGCGAGCGCCGCGGACCCGATAACAGCCAGGACGACCCGCCCTATGACCGCCCACGCGCCGCCTGTCCGGTCCCGGTGCCGGCCCGGCAGGAAGAGCATGGCGGCGCCGAGCGGCGCGGCGACGAGCCCGGCAATGACCAGTGCCTCAAGCATGAAAGCTCCTCACGCGCCAGAAAGATCACTTCCAGCCTGGGTCCTGCGCCGTCATATAGCTATATGCCCTATGTCCTTACTCAGTCGCAGCAAGTCCCCGCGGGTGGCGCGGCGGCGCGGCGGCTGGCTCGATGCGCCTGGTTAGCCGTCCAGGTACGTCGCGACCGCCCGGCTGAACGCCCCGAGGGCGTTCGGGTCGTCTTCGAGGCGCCAGTTCTGGTGGTAAATGCCGGCGTGCTGCGCTTCGTCGAACCAGACCACGCCCGCGAGATGGTCCGCCCGCACGCCCGCCAGCAGCGACTCGATCTGGCTCTCCCGGTCAGAAGTGGTGCCCACGGCTGTCTCGGCGATCAGCAGCGGTGCGTCGCTCACGGTGCGGATGTCCGCAATGGTCGAGCCGAACACCGAGCTGAACGTATCGGTGGGCCAGAAATAGTAGCCGTCGATACCCGTCCAGTTGACCCACGCGGCGCCGGGCCACCACTGGCTCAGCGCGCTCGATGCCCCGTCGATGGAGTTGACCGCCCAGAGCCAGGTGACGTTGGCTGCGCCAGCGGCGCGGAAGACCCGCACGATGTGCCGCCAGGCGGCCACGAACGTCGCTGGCGACGCGTGGCCGGCCCCCCAGGAGTACCACGTGCCGTTCATCTCGTGCCCGAAGGACAAGATCACCGGATGGCCGAACGCGATGACGGCGTGAGCGTAGGACCGCAGGTAGGCGTCCGAGCCGCCAGCCGCAATGGAGGCAAGGGTCACCCCGTTCGGCTGAAGCTGGACCAGCACGTAGGCCTCGTGCTCCCAGGCTGTGCGCGCGAATGAGGTGCTGAACGGGTCGTTCCACCCCGAGTAGTACACGACGATCCTGGGATTGATGCCGGTCGCATCGCTGAATCCCGTGATCTCCGACCAGCTGCCGGGCACTCCCGGCTCGTAGACGCCAACCAGCGGCGTCACCGGAGTGGGGACCGGTGTCAGCGGCTGCTTCGGCGTCAGCGGGGTCAGGCACGCCGTGACTCCCAGCAAGAGGCTGGCCAGGATCACCGCTAGCGTGATCCTTCGCACGACGGCACCGTGACCGGGAGAAAGCGCCATAACAATCTCATTCTAGGAACAGCTGCGGTCAGAGCCGACCGATCAGGCACCGTGGACGACCGTCACCGGGCAGGGAGCGTGGTGAATGACCGCGAGGCTAACCGAGCCCAGCCTCATGTCGCGCAGGCCGCCCCGGCCGCGTGCACCGACGACGAGCAGCTGGCCCCGTGCCGCGGCCGCGAGGAGCGCCGAACGGGGGGCGCCTTCTTCCACTCGCTTCGTTATCAGCATGTCAGGATGATCGGCTTGCACCTTGGCGATCCTGGTGCTGAAGTCCACCTCGATAGCCCGGGCGGTGCCGAATACGCCCGCGGCATCCGAAAGCGCGCAGACCGCCACGAGCGGCACGTCGCGCAGCGCGGCTTCCTCGACCGCGAACTCCAGGGCAGCCTGCGAGCCGGGTGAGCCGTCCGTTCCCACCACGACCGGTCGCGGGTGGTGTCCGGGTACTGGCCGCCAGCGTCCCCGCACGACGGTCACCGGCACCGGCGCGTGCGCGGCTACCTGCAGGCTGACCGATCCGAGCAGCAGGCCCGCGAAGCCGCCGACGCCCCGCGAGCCGACCACGAGCATGTCCGCACCGCCGCATTGCTCGCACAGGGCCTGGGCCGTGGGTCCGCAGACCAGCAGTGGCCGTAGCGGCACACTGGAATCGGCTGCCTGTGCGTGCTGCAGAGCCTGGGCGAGCACTGCCTCGGCGTGCTCGTGCGCGGGATCGACCGCGCCGGTCTCCGCGACTGGCACCGCTGGGCCGGCCGCACCCGCGCCTCCGACCGGGTATCCAGGTGTCCAGGCGTGCCAGATTGTCAGCGGAAGCTGCCGCAGCCGAGCCTCGCGAACCGCCCAGTCGAGGGCATCGACGCTGCCCGCGGACCCGTCGTAACCGATCATGATCTCGTGTCCGAACGTCGTCATCGCGACCTCCCCGTCAGCCAGCGGTCAGCGCCGTTCCAGGTGCCCGGATGATGAGCCATGGGCTAAGCGAGGCGTCCGTTCAGCACGTAGTCGGTCACGGACCTGCCGAAGGCCAGCGTCACGCTGAAATCACCGTGCCAGACGGCGAGCCCGTGCCGGTCACCCGACGGGTAGAGGTTCCAGCCGTGCAGGTTGACCCCGCGTGTCGCGAAACGCTGGACTCGGCGCGCCCGTTCGGTCGGCGAGTGGTAGAGGCTGTCGTCGTCGTTGAGCTCCAGAACAAGCGTGTACTCCAGATCGGTAGTATCCCGCAGCACCGCGAGATTGCGCTCGATGGAGATCAGGACTGGAGCAAGTTCCAGGTCGGTCACGCTGTGCGGGTAAAGGTGTTCGGTCATCTCGGCCACCGGTGGGTGCGAAGGGACTGGGCTACCCGCAAGCCTGCCGCCACCGCGGCCGCAGCGGCAGGGACCATCGCCCGCCGCTCGCGACCCTTAGGTCCCGTCCTGCCCAGTGCCTCAGCCGCACCGGACCCGGCCCGCGAAAGCTGACCGGTGCGTCATAGCCGGAAGCCCAGCCCTCGGCCCGCCGCGCGCAGCTCGTCGCGGGCGGACGGGTGGGCGACCCGGTCGATGACCTGCTCAGCCTGGGTGCTGGCGTCGTTGCCCCAGATCGTCGCCGTGCCCTGCTCGCTCACGATGAAGCTGTGCTGGAACGAGGTGACCGGCCCGGCCAGCCGGGGCACGACGGTCGACACGTTCGCCTTCGGATGCCAGGAGGGAAGTGCGATGATCGCCTGGCCGCCGGGCGAGTGCAGCGCACCCACCACGAAGTCCGTCTGGCCGCCGAACCCTGAGTGGATCACGCCGTGCACCCTGGCGGCGTTGGCCTGCGCGAACAGGTCGACTTGCAGCGCGCCGTTGACGGACACCATGGCGGCCTGGCGGGCGATGAGACCAGGGTCGTTGGTCTTCTCCGTGCGCAGCATCCGCACCCGCGGGTTCCGGTCGATCCAGGCGTACAGTTCGGCGGTGCCGAACGCGAACGACGCGGTGACGGGCCGATCGGCGGCCAGGGCGCCCGCCTGCTCCAGGCCGAGCACGCCGTCGCTGAACATCTCCGACCACACCCCGAGCGCACGGCGCCTGCGCAGCTGGCCCAGCACGGCATCGGGCACGCCGCCGATGCCGAGCTGCAGCGTGGCGGCGTCGGGCACGAGTGTCGCGACCCGTTCGCCGATTGACTCGTGCGCATCGGTGATCTGCCGCGGTGCCGGCGACGGCAGCGGATCATCGACTTCGAGTGCCAGGTCGATCTCCTCCTCGGCCAGCACCGCGTCCCCGAAGGTGTACGGCATGCGCGAGTTCAGCTGTGCCACGACCAGCCCGCCCCGGGCCCGCACGGCGGCGATCGCGGCGGGGAGCACGTTCACCTCGACGCCGAGCGACACGGTCCCGCCAGCCCGGACCGAGGTGTGGATCACGACGACGTCCGGTGGCAGCGCCGTCGCGAGCAGGCTCGGCACCAGCGACAATCGGCAGGGCAGATATCGGAGCCGGTCGCTGCCCCGCATGCCAGGGCCGACAAACGCTGATTCGAGCGTCACGCCGACCCGGTCGGGAAACCCCGCCTGGGCGTTGAGCGCGAACAGCCGGTACTCGGCGACCGCCGCGTCAAGCAGGCCAAGCACGCGCCACGGTGTAGCGAAGTTGCCACTGACGACGACCCGCGGGATGCCTCCCAGCCCGGCCAGCACCGTGCGGAGGGTCGACTCCGTGACTACGCGCATCAGGTCATTGTGCTGGACGCCGCGGCGAGCCGAGGCGCTCACCGCCGGCCACGACCGGGCGCATGTCCCCGTCGAGCTCGTAGCGCACCGGGATGCCGGTCGGTACCTCCAGCAGCGCGCTCTGCTCAGCCCCGACGCGATCCAGGTGCTTCATGAGCGCTCGGAGCGTGTTGCCGTGCGAGACCACGAGGACACAGCCGCCGGTCATGAGGTCCGGCACAATCGCGTCATACCAGTAGGGCAGCAACCGGGCGGTCACGTCTGCCAGGGACTCCGTCCGCGGCCTGGCGTCCGGCGGGATCACGGCGTAGCGCGGGTCATTCCACTCCGAGTACGGTGCGTCCGCCGGCATCGGCGGCGGCGCGCAGTCGTACTGGCGGCGCCATGCCAGGACCTGATGCTCGCCATACTCGGCCCGGACCTCGTCCTTGTTTCGGCCCTGCAGGGCGCCGTAGTGATTCGAGTTCAGCCGCCACGTGCGGCGTACCGGGATCCAGCGTCGGTCACACGCGGCCAGCGCGAGGTCAGCGGTCTGGATCGCGCGCCGCTGCACGGACGTGTGCACGACCATCGGCCGCAGGCCCGGCTGGTCGAGCAGGTGGCCGGCCCGCACGGCCTCGGCCTCGCCCGCCGCGGTGAGCGGGACGTCGACCCAGCCGGTGAAGAGGTTCCTGGCGTTCCATTCGCTCTGGCCGTGTCGCAAAAGCACCAGCCGGAAGGTAACGGACTCGCTCACTGCCACGAGCCCTCACACCCCGCTTTCGGGACTTGTGTTCTGGACCTTCGCCCCTGCCCGTCCCTGCCATGCTCCCCGAGCATGGCAGCAGAGGGGAGGACGGACGACATGAAGCTCGTTACCGCCGTGGTCAAGCTGGACATGCTCGACGACGTGATCCAGGCAGTATGCACCGCCGGAGCGCGCGGGATGACGGTCACCGAGGTCCGCGGCTTCGGCCAGCAGTTCGGGCACCACGAGAAGGACCGCCCTGCCGACGCGACCGTGCTCATCCTGCCGAAGCTGCGCGTCGACGTGCTGACCAGCGACGAACTAGCCCGGCCGCTGGCGGAGGCGATCGCCAAGGCGGTCAACACCGGCACGATCGGCGACGGGAAGATCTGGATCAGCCCGGTAGAAAGCGCGCTGCGGGTGCGGACCGGCCAGCGTGACCTAGCCGCGATCTGAGGTCATCACCATGAGCACCAGACGTAGCCTGGACCAGCTTGGCCTGTCCGCCGGCAAGAAGGCACGCCTGCACCGGATTCTGTACCGGCACGGGCTCGGCAACGGGACCGCGATCTTCCTGCCCTACGACCAGGGCCTGGAGCACGGTCCGCGCGACTTCTTCGCGAACCCGGCAGCGAGCGACCCGGCGTACGTCATCAAGCTGGCGCTCGAGGGCGGGTTCAACGGCATAGCCATCCAGATCGGCCTCGCGGAGAAGTTCTACTGGGACTACGCGGGCGAAGTTCCCCTCATCCTGAAGCTCAATGGCAAGACCGACATACCGAGCACGGTCGATCCGCTCTCGCCGGTCAACGCATCGGTGCGCGACGCGGTCCGGCTCGGCGCGGACGCCGTCGGCTATACGCTCTACGTCGGCTCGCCCGCGCAGGACCGCGATTTCGGTCAGTACCTGGCCATTCGCGACGAGGCCCGCCAGCTCGGCATGCCGCTGATCGTCTGGTCCTACCCCCGCGGCGCCGCCATCGACGCCAAGGGCGGCAAGGACTCCTTCTACGCCGTGGACTATGCCGCGCGGACGGCTAGCGAACTCGGCGCGGACGTCGTCAAGGTCAACTTCCCGCACCCGGAGAAGCAGGTCGGTGCACCCGCCGATTATCAGCGGGACATCGGTCCACAGCAGGCCATCGACGCCGTGGTCGCGTCGGCCAACCGCACGCTGCTCCTGGTCTCCGGCGGCGAGAAAGCCGGGGACGCGGCCATGCTGGAGAAGGCACGGCAGTCCATGGAAGCGGGCGCCACCGGCCTGATCTTCGGCCGCAACGTCTGGCAGCGCGAGCACTCCGAGTCGCTGCGGTTCGTCGGTCAGCTCCGCGAGATCCTGGCCAAATACCCCTCATGAGCGGCGCCAGGGCGACGTCGCCGGGACCTTCGTACCTGCGCAGCGGGCCCTGGTCCCCTGACCGGGTAGCACATCAGCGCGTGAGCATCGCACGTGAGTATGCCTACCCCAGGAGGGAGCCATGAAGGCACTCGTCTACCACGGTCCGGGTGAGAAAGCATGGGAGACCATGCCAGACCCGGCCATTCGCGACACCACGGACGCGATCGTCAAAGTGGAGGCCACCACAATCTGCGGCACCGACCTGCATATCCTCAAGGGCGACGTCCCGGAGGTCACCAGCGGCCGGATCCTCGGCCACGAGGCCATCGGCACGGTCCAGGCGGTCGGACCCGGCGTGACCAGCATCAGGGCCGGCGACCGCGTCCTGATCTCGTGCATATCCGCGTGTGCGCGCTGCCAGTACTGCCGTGACGGCCACCCCGGCCAGTGCACCGGCGGCGGCGGCTGGATCTTCGGCCACTTGATCGACGGTACCCAGGCTGAGTACGTCCGGGTGCCGTTCGCCGACACCTCGACCTACCGCGTGCCAGCGGGGACTACCGACGATGAGGTCCTCATGCTCGCCGACATTCTGCCCACCGGGTACGAGGTTGGCGTGCTGAACGGCCGCGTCGGGCCCGGTGACACCATCGCGGTCGTTGGCGCGGGTCCGATCGGCCTCGCGGCGATCACCGGGGCGAGGCTCTACACGCCCAGCCATGTCATCGCTATCGACCTGGCCGATGCCCGGCTGAAGGCCGCCCTCGAGTTCGGCGCCGACCTGACCGTTAACAACGGCACCGACGATGCCGTTGCTTACATTCAGAGCGTCACCGGCGGCCGCGGCGTCGACGTTGCCATCGAAGCCGTCGGCGTCCCGGCCACCTTCGAGCTGTGCACGAGCCTGGTGCGGCCCGCCGGGCACGTGGCGAACATCGGGGTGCACGGCAGGCCCGCCACGCTGCACCTGGAATCCCTGTGGATCCGCGACGTCACGGTGACTACCGGGCTCGTGGACGCCACCTCGACCGCCACGCTGCTGCGGCTGATCGAGTCGCACCAGATCAACGCCGCGCGGTTTGTCACCCACCGGTTCGCGCTCAGCGACATCCTGACCGCCTACGACGTGTTCGGGCGGGCCGCCGACACCGGCGCGCTCAAGGTCATGATGACTGCTTAGCCGATCCGCCCCGGCCGCCGGTCGCCCGGTCGCCC
>Ga0187783_10003967_pt1 | contig 10943 bp, 10 predicted proteins | sample 1015_SJ02_MP02_2_FD_132471 | JGI IMG/M metagenome (GOLD analysis project Ga0187783, IMG submission 132471) | Tropical peat soil microbial communities from peatlands in Department of Meta, Colombia - 1015_SJ02_MP02_20_MG | ecosystem: Environmental > Terrestrial > Soil > Wetlands > Peat | place...
GCCGCCAGCGCCCGCGCGACATCATCCCGGCGCCGCAGCCGGTCCGACACCAGCGCCTCCACCAGCACCAACCCCACACCCACCACCAGCCCGAGCAGCAGCCCGGCCACCGTGTACTGAAGCGGCACCCGTAGCCGAGACTGCGGCACCGGCGCCGCGGTGTCGTAGACGTAGCTATCCCTGATCTGCTGCTCTGTCGCAGCCGGGGTTACGGTCGCCGTGTCTTGGAGACCGATCACCATGCTCTCGTCCCGGGCCAGCTCGGCCTGCATCGCCGTGACCTGCTTTTGCCTCTGCGCAGACGCAGGTTTTGCCTGCAGCCGTGCTAGTGCGGCGTTGTCGGCGTCAACCGCGTCCTGGGCCGTTCTGATTTGCTGGCTGACAGACTGGGTGAAGAGTTGCTGCTGACGCCGGATGCCAGCCGCCCGGACCTGCAGGAAAGCCGCCGCAAGCGCATTTGCTTCCCGGACCGCCGCACCGCTTGACCGCGCACTCACGGTGATGGTCATGATCTGGTCGGTCTCGTCCACCACGGTGTAGCTGGACAGCAGCTGGGTGGTGCTCTCTCGCAGGCCGAGGTCGTGCACGACCTTCCCCGCGACGGCGCGAGTCTGGGCGAGCGCCACGTCCGTCTGGATTGCGTCGGCCGAGTCCTCGGTCGCGGGGTAGGTAAGGATCAGCGAGGTCGAAGCCTGGTGAGAGGGGGGAGCGAACACGTAGATGCTGGCGCCGAACACCAGGCCCACGACGGCCATGGTGATCCAGAGCCGCCTCCGGCGTTTGAGCGCTGCACCCAGGAAAGACAGGCTAACCAGACCGGCCGCGGCATTGACCGGACCGCGCGGGCCCTGAGGTAGGCCGCGGGTCACCCAGAGGCCTCCTGACGAGGCAGGGTCGAGGCGCGGTGCGCTCACCCGAGCTCCGTGAAGCCGGTGACTCGAGTCGGCATGCGGCGCTGGACGGGCCGCTCCTGGTCCGGCAGGCGACCTGTCGTCGGGTCAGTGGGATCGGGGTCGGCGACGATGATGCCGCTGATATCGCGGCCATCACTGGCTGCGCTGACCGCCACCCTGGCAAGCTGCTCAGCGGTCACCGCACCCGTCGAGACAGCCAGGACCGTGGCTGTCGTTCGCCGCGCAAGTCTGACCTGTGGGTCCCGAGAATCCGCCACGGTCACGATGACCGTGAACGCGGCATCCGGCCGCCGGTCGGCGCCGGCCGCGACGCGGGTGCTGAACGGACGCTCTGCGGACGCCGCGGCGGTTCTGCCGCACGCCGCCGCGAGCGTGGCGCTCACACCCTGATTCAACTCCGGGCCCACGAGGAGAGTCGTCTGGATACCGAGCGATGCGGCAAACGCCGCCACTTGGGGACCCAGCGAAAGCGCTCCGCGATCGTTCGATAGCGATATCACGGTCAGGGACGTGTCCGCCTTGCCGGAGACCTGGTGATCCGGCAGCCCGAGCTGGCGGAAGGCTCTGCGCAGGGCCCACGCGTCGACCGCGGTGGGCTCATAGCTCTCAAAGAGCCGAGCCCACCCGATGGCGTCGGATGGACGACGTACCGGGATCGCGGCAACCACGGGCACGCCGATAGCCCTGGCTATGTCATCCCTGCGCCGCAGCCGCTTGTCTGCTCGGCTCAGCCCGAGCGCGGTCACGATGCCTACCAGCAACCCGATCAGCAGGCCGAGCCCCGCGTATTCGGCGCGGGTACGACTCAGCGAGCCGGTCGCCGTGGTAGCGGCCTCGACGACCTGACCGCCCACCACCCCGCTGGCCGCGTGATGGGCCTTGATGTACGCCAGATAGCTCGCCGCCACCGCGTTGGCGAGCGCCTCGGCTCTGTTCGCGGTTGTCGCGTGGCCGGTGATCGCGAGCACGTTGGGTGTCAGGCTACTGACGGTGACGCGCCGCTCCATCTCGGTCAGCGAGGCCGCCGGGACAACAGCCTGACCCGCTGCCGACAGCACCGGCTCACTCGCCCCGAGGAGCACCTGGGTCTGGATGGGGTCCACCCCGCTGCCGCCCGGTAGCTGCAGCTCAACCAGCGCCCGGCTGGCGAGCATCGGCGGGGCGAGCACGGTGTACCCGATCGCCAAGCCAAGCCCGACAAGGGCTGCAACGACGACAACGAGCTTGTGTTGACGTGCGGCCATCAGGAAACGCCTGAAGTCCATGTCACCTGCCGTAGGTCTCGGGCGCGCGCTGCGCGCTACTTGCGCTGCGGCGCGGTTCGCCGGAGGGGGTGCTGCAAGACAGAATCCGTTTCGTCATTCGAACGTCGACCCGGTCGCCGTGATACGGCCGCGGCAGCCCAGTTGGCGAGCCTCCGGCCCGCCTGCCTTGGTCGCGTCCGCCGGCCTTCCCCGCGCGGCTGACCACGTCAACCTCGGTGCCCCACCGCTGCCATCGCCGGTCGCAGCGCGGTGGGCCTATGCTAACTGCGCACTCACCGGTCGGCTTTGCAAGCTGACCAGAAAGCCACTGACGGCAGGGCGGCTGACCGTAGCTATCGGCGAGCGACGTGGCAGGCTCCCGATCGGTCAGCCCGGTTGACGCCTCCTTCTGCACCGCAACCCGACGCCGGGACCGGCATCGCCGGGTTGAGCTGATCGGAGTTCCCATGAAGGTCCGCAAGGTCAGCGCGATATCGGGTGCGCTCCTCTTCGTGCCAACCCCGCACGTGGACGAGCGTGGCTTCTTCTCGCGCACCTTCGATGCTGAGATTGTGGCAACGGCCGGCCTCAACCCCGCAGCCTTCGTTCAAGACAGCGTCTCCAGATCAGCCCGCGGCGTGATACGCGGCCTGCATCTGCGCAGCGGCGCCGGCGAGGCTAAGCTGGTGCGCTGCTCGTACGGATCGATCTTCGACGTCGTCGTGGACCTGCGGCCCCATTCGCCGACGTTCCGGAATTGGGAGAGCTTCCTCCTGGGTGATGATGCGCAGGTATCTCTCTATGTGCCGGCTGGCTGCGCGCACGGCTTTCAGGCCCTCACTGAGCCAGCCGATGTGTCCTATCGCATCGATCGTCCCCACGATCCCGCCGAGGACGTCACGATCGCATTCGACGACCCCGAGCTGGCAATACCGTGGCCGCTGCCGCCCTCGGCGGTGTCGCCACGAGATCGCACGGCGCCACTCCTGGCATCCGTGCTGCAGCAGCTCGAATAGGCCGCGGCCCGCAGGCCACCCCGGCATCCGCCCGACGGGGCGCCGCGCAGCCACCAGCGTCCGTATCACGGGCTGCGGCTAGCCACTCTTCTAGATCGCAACCGTCCCATTCGGGATCGGTCATGGCATCTGGGCCGCCGGCGGAACGCTGCCAGTTGCCGGCGCACTATCGGGAACCGGGAACTGCGGGAGATGTGATGACGGCCTTCAGAGAGGCACTTCTCGGCCCGAGCTACTGGTACCACCGGCGACTTATCGAGCAATCGAAAAGCTGGTCATCGGATGAGATTCGCGAGTATCAAGAGGACCGATTTGGCCGGCTTATCCGGAGATACGGAACCGAGATAACACGCAAAGAAGATTACCGCCAGCACTTGGGCCGCTATAGCCGGTGGGATGCGCCGCTCCTCACGCACACCGTGCGGACCGGCGGTACCTCAGGCCAGCCGCTTCGATTTACTGCCGACACGCTTGCGCGCCGGCAGAAAGAGCGCGCGTACCTCTTTGATATCTGGTCGCAGGTCGGCTATGCACCGCATGACCTTCGGGTCGCCTACCGCGGCGATGTCCATGAAGGTCTCGTCCGGTATAACCGGCTCGAGAATCTGTGGATAATCTCGCCCAGCGCGACGATGGAGCGCGATCTTGACACCCTGCGCAGCTGGGTGTGCACGGTCCCGCCGTTCTTCCTGCATGTCCATGCCAGTTCGCTCTTCACCTTTATCGACCTGGTCGGCGAGGATCTCTTCCGGCGGCTCCCCATCAGGGGGATCATCGCGGGATCAGAGGCATTCCCGATTGCGGAGCAGGCCCGGTTCGAGCGAGATTTCGGCATCCAGATTGCGCACTGGTACGGCCATAGCGAGTACGCGGCCCTGGCTTATAATTGCAGGGCGTGCCGCGGCTTTCACTTCTACCCGACCTACGGGTACGTGGAATTCCTGCCGTCCGAAACGGAAGACTGCCAGCGGGTCATAGCGACCTCCTTCAACCGGATCGGCACGCAGTTCGTCCGATATGACACCGGTGACCTCGCGACCGCGGCCACCACGACCTGCACGGCCAACCAGTTTCGGCGCGTTGACGCCATCGTCGGCAGGGCGCAGGAGACGTTCACCGACAGCGAGGGGCGCCGGCGTTCGCTCTTCGGGTACATCTTCGGGGATGAGAAGAGCATCCTGTGGGACCACATTCAGGACCTGCAGGTTGTCCAGGACCGTCCTGGCGCCTTGCGGGTGCGGCTCGTCACGGACCCCGCCTCCAACAGAGCGCAGATAGAGCAAACCCTGCGAAGCCGCATGCCGATGGCGACGCTCGAGTTCGAGTACGTTCCGGTGATCGAACGAAGCGCGAGCGGAAAGCGCAGGTATTTCGTTGACGCCATGGCGGGCGGCGAGCGGTGACTGCCTGAGCGCGATCCGATCGAGCGCCGGTGGAGCTGGTGGGTCACCCGGAGCTACCGGCAACCCGCCGTCAGCCCGGTCCTAGGAGCCGGACGCGGCCGACGGTCCTAGGAGCCGGACACGGCCGACGGGGATGGCAGCTCGATACTGTCCGGCTCCGGCCAGCTGACCGCCTTACCCAGCTGACGGGCCACCGAGCGGGCGAGCCGGCGCGCCGTGTTGTGAGTCCCGGAGATAAATCGGACCGACGGACCGAGGCTCACGGCGGTGGCGGCACCGGCAAAGTACAGGCCGGGCGCGCTTGACATGCCATCGCGGCCGACGACCGGGTACCGATTGACCGTCGCGATCCTGGCTCGAAGATCCTCCGAGAGAAAGCCGAGCCGCGCGATGTCGATGCGGAAGCCCGTCCCGGCTATGACGTGGTCAACGTCCATGCTGGACCTGCTGGGGCCATCGAGCAGGAGCCGGACGCCGTTGCCCGCCCGCTCTGCAGTCCGGACGCGATGGTTGAGCAGGACGTCGACGACCCCATCGACGCGGTCCTTGAGCCACCACGCGCCCGCGGGTCCGAGCACGGTTCGCGCCTTCGTCACCCGGATCCGCTCCGGGAGCAGGCCAAAAGCCACGGGCGAATCCACGACCAGGCACTTCCATCCTTCGCACGTCTTCGTGATGGGCCGGAACACGCGCTGCAGCGGGCTGAGGTACAGCGGGTTTTGCGGCAGCCAGATGAGCTCCGGGCCCCGATGAACGAGGTGTGGCTCCGCTCCGGCCTCGCGGAGCAGCGCCGCCGTCTCGAGTGCCGACTGACCAGCACCCAGGACGGCTACGCTCTGCCCCGCGAAGCGGTCGAGTTCGTGATGGTCAGACGTGTGCGAAACGAGGTCCGATGGCAGGCTCGACAGTTCCGGGGGGGTCACCGCATACGAGCGCAGCCCGGTCGCCACGACCACCTGACGAACCGTGACCACATCGGCGTCCGCGAACGTCACCCGGAACCCGCCGGCTACGGACGAGACGTCGGTAACGGTCCGGTCGACGACGTCCGGCACAAGCTGCGTCGTGAACCAGTCGGCGTAAGCGAGGAAACGGTCAAGCGGGAGCGGTCCCACCCGGGGGACCCACTCGAGACCGTGTGACCGGCAGTATGCCTCGATGTCGTACCCGCTCTGCGGGCACGCCATATCGGAGCCATAGGGCTCAGACTTGAGGTTCATGCCCCTCGGCATGTGCGCCCGCCAGGTATCCATGGGTCGGCCGACAATGCTGTGGCCGATACCGAGCGACTGCAGGTGGGCAGAAATGGAGAGGCCGTATGGGCCTGCACCGATAACCAGAACCTCATCAGCTGACACGGAAATTCCTCGTCCTGTCGTCGTTCGTGCTTCCGATGGATGCAACTGCTCATCAGCCCGGCAACGTCCGCGACGACGGCCAGGCCGATAGACCAGGCCGCCCGCACCCGTGACCGCCTCAGGCTCAGCCCGCTGCCGTCAGGCTCGGGCTCAAGCTTCTGCTGGCGACTAACGTGGGCGCTGTACCAGAGTGGCGACCGGGCCGGTCTGATACAGCCCCGCTCGGGGTGCGCGTCAGCAAAGCCACCGCAAATAGCAAATTTCGGATGTGAGGGGTTATTCTGCCCGGAGCGCCGCTGATAACTTGGCAGCATGGGCGAGTTCCCGCTGATCGATGCGACGGGCCTCACCCGGGCCCAGCGGGACGGCCGGGAGTGCGTGTCGTGCCGGAAGCGGTTCCCGCGCCCGACGGTTCCCGTCGGGCGCGTGGCCACCGGCGAGGTGCTCTATCGCTGCCCTGAGTGTGCCGTCGTGCTGGAACCGGCCGACCCGGGCCCGGCCTGGGTGCTCACCTCCGGGTCCGACTCCGAACGCCGCGCCTAGACCAGCGGCTAGCCGGACGTCCGCCTGCCGATCGCTACCCCGTTCCCCGCATGATCTGTGCCGTCGGCAGCAGCGCGGTCGCCGGAAGCGGTCGCTGACACCCCGGCCGTGCTGCTCCGCCCGCCTTGCTCGGGACCGCCGTCGAGGCGCTCGACCCGCACCGTGCCGATCCGGTTGCGCCGCCCTGTCAGGTTCTCGGCCGTCAGCCGCAGGCCAGCCACGGTAGCCTCCGAGCCGGCGATCGGCACCTTGCCGAGCAGGTGGCCAAGCAGGCCGCCGACCGTCTCCACGTCCTCGGCCTCGATGCCGACATCGAACAGCTCCGCCAGCTCCTCCACCGAGAGCCGGGCGCTCACCCGCGCCGAGCCGTCCGCCAGCCACTCCACCGGCGGGCGCTCCCTGTCGTACTCGTCGGCGATCTCACCGACGATCTCCTCCAGGATGTCCTCGATCGTGACCAGCCCAGCCGTCCCGCCGTACTCGTCGATCACGATGGCCAGGTGCACGTGCCTGGCCTGCATCTCGCGGAGCAGGTCGTCGACCGGCTTGCTATCGGGGGCGAACGTGGCCGGCCGCATGATCGTCTCGACCGTCTCGACTGACTCGCCCTCGGGATGCTCGTGGATCCGGGTCATGATGTCCTTGAGGTAGGCGATGCCGATGACGTCGTCGAGGTTCTCGCCGATCACCGGGATTCGGGAAAAGCCGCTCCGCAGCCCCAGCGACAGTCCCTGGCGCAGGGTCTTGCCGCGCTCCACGAACACCATGTCGGTCCGCGGCACCATCACCTCGCGGACGATCGTGTCACCGAGCTCGAACACCGAGTGGATCATGGCCCGCTCCGCCGGCTCGATGATCTGTCGCTCCTCGAGCAGATCGACGAGCCCGCGCAGGTCCTCCTCCGAGCCGGACTGAGCGTCCCGCCTGGACTCGCTCGGCACGATCGCCGCCCCCGCCGCGGCGAGCAGCCGCGGCAGCGGGCCGAGCAGCCGCACGATCGGCCGGAGTACGGCTGCCGCAGCGCTCGCGACCGGCACCGGGTAATGGCGCCCGATGCTCCGAGGGATCACCCCGGCGAGCACGTAGCTGGCTATCGTCATGGCGACGGCGGTGATGAGGAAGGCCTTCCAGTCGACGCCGAGCCAGCTGACCAGGACCGCGGTGACGAGCACGGCAGCGCCGATCTCGGCGGCGACCTTTGCCAGCAAGACAATGGACAGGTAACGGGGTACGTCGGTGAGCACCGCGCGGAGCGGCTCCGCGGTCTCCCCCGGCGATCGACTAAGCCCGCGGGCTCCCGCTGTCGAGACCCGCAGCAGCGCGGTCTCCGCGCTCGTGCACCAGCCTGCCAGCAGCATCAGCACGAACGCGGCGACGAGCAGCCAGCCCACGGCGCGTCACCCGGTCCCCTGGCGCCCGCCCGGGTCAGCTCCGGTACCGGGCTCGCAGGCGGTTTCGGGGGGTCGCCCCCCCGAGCTCATCGCGGCAGCAGCCCGCCACGAGGCCAGCAGCCTGTCCTGGAGGCCGAACATGGTGGCGTGCTCTTCCGGCTCGGCGTGGTCGTACCCGAGCAGGTGCAAGATCCCGTGCGTGCACAGCAGGTCGATCTCGTCCTGGACGTCGTGGTCGGCGTCGGCCGCTTGCGCAGCGGCGACCTGCGGGCAGATCACCACGTCGCCGAGCAGCACGTCGGTCGGATCCTGGTCGGGCCCGCCGTGATCGCCGTGCGGTCCGCCGGGTAGTGGCAGCCGCAGCTCGTCCATGGGGAACGCCAGCACGTCCGTGGGCCCGTCCTCGCCCATCCAGCGCACGTGCAGCTCGGTCATGGCCGGCTCGTCCACGAGCAGCACCGACAGCTCGGCCAGCGGGTGGACGCGCATGTCATCCAGGACGTGCCGGGCGAGGGCGGCGAGCAGTCCCTCGTCGACGTCGACGCCCGACTCGTTGGCGATCTCGATGCTCATCTGACCCCCGTCAGTGCTCCGCTCACCAGACTGTCACCGGCCGCGGTACTGCTCGCGTCGCGGCCGGCCGGCCGGCAGCCGGCCTGGCTCTGCTGCCGCCCGCCTGGCGTCATACCGCTCGTAGGCGTCGACGATGTCGGCGACGAGCTTGTGCCTGACCACGTCGTGACTGGTCAGCCTGCAGAAGTACACGTCATCGACCCCGTCAAGGATCTCCTGCACCTGGCGCAGCCCGCTGATCTGCCCCGACGGGAGGTCGATCTGGGTCACGTCTCCGGTGACCACGACCTTGGAGCCGAAGCCCAGCCTGGTCAGGAACATCTTCATCTGCTCGGGCAGGGTGTTCTGTGCCTCGTCGAGGATGATGAAGGAGTCGTTCAGTGTCCGGCCGCGCATGTACGCCAGCGGGGCGATCTCGATCGTGCCGGCCGCCAGCAGGCGCGGAATCGACTCGGGGTCGACCATGTCGTGCAGCGCGTCGTAGAGCGGCCGCAGGTACGGGTCGATCTTCTCGTACAGGGTGCCCGGCAAGAACCCCAGCCGCTCGCCCGCCTCGACGGCAGGGCGGGTGAGGATGATCCGGTTGAACTCCTTGGCCTGCAGGGCCTTCACCGCCTTGGCCATGGCCAGGTATGTCTTGCCGGTGCCAGCCGGGCCGATCGCGAACACCACGGTGTGGTCGTCGATGGCGTCTACGTAGCGCTTCTGATTGAGCGTCTTGGGCCGGATGGTCCGGCCGCGGCTCGACAAGATATCGAGGTTGAGCACCTCGGCGGGCCTGGCCCCGGTCTTGCGGCGGAGCATCGAGACGCTGCGCTCGACCGCGTCCGCCGTGAGCGGTGCCCCGCCGCCGACGAGCTGCAGCAGCTCATCGAAAAGCCGGGACGCCACCGCGATTTCGGGCTCCGGGCCGGTGATGGTGATCTCGTTGCCCCGGACGTGGAAGTCGGCGTCCACCGCGTTCTCGATGACCCGCAGCAGCTCGTCGCCCGAGCCGAGCAGGCTGACCATCGACTGCTCGTCGGGGATCACGATCCTGAGCTGGGCCCTGCTGTCGGCCCCGGCGTCCCCCGTCGCGGCGTCCTTGCCGTTACCGTTGCCCGAACTGGCCCGTTCCCCCTGGCCGGCTGGTGTCCTGCCAGCACCCCTGCCCTCGCCGGCGCGGCTCCCCTCGCCAGCCCTGCTACCGGGCTGGCTGGCACCGCCGCCTGGCCGGCGAACACCGCGCGAATCGGTCAGATTGTCAGTCAATGGCCCTTCCCTGCCGGGACCGGCCCGCGACCGGCCCGCTCGCCATGATACTGGCAGGCCGGCCCGTGCTGCCTCGTGGTGCGCTAGCCGGGCGGCCAGGACATCGGCCGGCCGCCGAGCACGTGCGCATGCACGTGCTCGACCGTCTGGCCGGCCTGCCGGCCGGTATTGAAGACCACTCGGTACCCGGTGCCGACGATGCCCTCGGCCACGGCCACGTTCCTGGCATGCGCCACCAGATCGGCTAGCAGATCTGCCTCGGCGGCACCCAGCTCCGCCAGGTTGGCGTAGTGGACGCGCGGGACGATCAGGACGTGAACCGGAGCCTGCGGGTTGATGTCACGAAAGGCGACCGTGCGCGAGTTAGCCGACACGATCGTCGCCGGGACCTCGCCGGCCGCAATGCCGCAGAACAGGCAATCAGGCACGCGGCGATCTTAACGTCTGCCAGGCCGACGGGCGCACGGACATATATCGTTGCACTGCTGCGAACCCACGATGCACCACCCCCGCCGGTGCAACGGGCCCGCCAGTCCCTGGCTCACCGTATCCGCGGGATGGGTCATGCGCGGGTACTCGCGGACGGCGAGATGGGCGTGGGGGGAATGGAAGCAGCTTGGAAGTCACGTCTGGCGACCCTCTGTCGCACCACCCGGGATTGACCGCGAGTCAACCTTCCGAGGTGGTTGCGCGTCCAACTGACGTGACGGAGGCCTGGGCGGGGAACGTCCCGCTGGTTTCAGCTCGGGCCGACTCCGACGCCGACCGGGCTGTGACGGAGCTGTACAGCGCACACTACCGCTCGCTGGTGCGGCTTGCCGCGCTCCTGGTCCGCGACTTGGGAACCGCGGAGGAAGTAGTGCAGGACGCATTCGTCGCCATGCACGGCGGCTGGCACCGCCTGCGCGACGACGAGAAGGCGCTGGCCTACCTGCGCCAGGCTGTCGTCAACCGGTCTCGGTCCGTGCTCCGGCATCGCCAGGTGGTCGACCGGAATGCCCCCAAGCCGCCACCCGACATGCCGAGTGCGGAGCACGGCGCGATAGCCCTGTTCGAGCGGTCAGCCGTGATAGCCGCGCTGCGGACACTCCCCGCCAGGCAGCGCGAGGCTCTCGTGCTGCGGTTCTACGCCGACATGCCGGAAGCGCAGATCGCCGAGACCATGCGGATCAGCCGCGGCGCCGTGAAGAGCCACACCGCCAGGGCCATGCAGGCGCTACGTGCGATCCTGGAGCGCGACGGATGAACGC
>Ga0187783_10003968_pt1 | contig 10943 bp, 6 predicted proteins | sample 1015_SJ02_MP02_2_FD_132471 | JGI IMG/M metagenome (GOLD analysis project Ga0187783, IMG submission 132471) | Tropical peat soil microbial communities from peatlands in Department of Meta, Colombia - 1015_SJ02_MP02_20_MG | ecosystem: Environmental > Terrestrial > Soil > Wetlands > Peat | place...
ATCGGGGCACGGCACTTGCAAAAGCGCGAGGGCCTGGGCTTCCAATCGAGCAAGGAAGAAATCGTTTCCGAAAAGGTGCACGACTTGGTGATGAACGAAGTGAAGCGCACCTTTAACCCCGAGTTTCTGAACCGCCTGGATGAAGTGATCCTATTCAGCGCCTTGGGCGAGAACGATCTCATCCAGATTCTGGAGCTCATGGTCACCCAGTTGAACCAGAACCTGGCGCAGAGATCGATTACCGTCACGGTTACGGACGAGGCCAAGAAGTGGATCCTGAATCAAACGCTCGGCGATCGCAGCTATGGTGCACGGCCGCTGCGTCGGGCGCTGCAAAAGTACATCGAGGACCCGCTGTCGGAGGCCCTGATCCAGGGCACAATCACCACCCGTCCGGCGTTCATCGAGGTCTTTCTTGACGGCAACAAGCTCTACTACCGTCCGGTCGACTCGGAGAAAGCCGAAGGCGTGCTGCTCTACGAAAACTAGTTTTGGTCCTGGCTGTTGACCCTTGGCGTTAAGCCGTCAGTGAATGCTGGCGGCTTTCTGCTTTTTGAGGTTTCCCGCCGGAAGCCGCAATCCCGCCGTCCCTTTGCCATAAATCGTACCGCTAGCGTATGCGAGGTGGGGAAAGGGCCAAGAATTGACGCTTGTCGGCCGATTCACCGCTCAAGGCCGCTGAGCACCGGCAATAGGGCTCGTAATCCACGACTTGCCCGTAATTATGCCTGTGCGGATGCGCAAACAGAATTGCGGCCAAAAAAGCCAAAAAGCTCGGTCCGGACTCGACCCAGGGCACGCAGCACGCCGGGCTAACCACGAACAACTTTGCTATTGTTTCGGAAAAAGGCGAACCCGCGCTTTGTCCGAGGTGGCTCATGACATCGTCACTCTCCTTTTCGTCTTCGCACAGCGAGCCGCAAGACTCGCAGTGAGGTCTGACGGGTTGCTGACCTAGCGAACCGGGTCGGGATTAGCGGTGTAGGTGAAGATAACGCAGTGCGTAGTCTGCACGTGATGCGCGCCGAAAATGGGTGACAACCCATGACGACTGGGATAACTGAAGTAACGAACAGGATCGCCAAAGGCCATGGTATAGATCGTCCATCGGCATTTCAGAGAATATCTCTATCAACAAAAGAACATGACGACACTACGGCAAGCCGCTGGCGTGCTGTTACTGATAACCTTAGCCGCTGTAATCGCTAGGGCAGCCGATACCTCCAAGAGCGTTCAGCTTCCGGAAGACAAAATTGAATTTCAGCTCTATCCGGAACCAGTATTGATCTTCGTCGCAGTTAATCCCTCGAACCGGCCAATGGAAGGGGAGTTTTCTTTCGAGATCGTGGACGTCAGAGAGAAAGATCACGAATACTCGGATGTCGTCTTCGCATCTTCGAAGGGAACGTTCAAAGAGGATCCTGGAGAGACCACCGAAAGGCTGCCGTGGCCATTGAAGAGCTTGCCCTCGACTGAACTAGCCACCTTGGCGGCGATGCGCTTGCGGTATAGCTTCACGCCGAAGCCTGGAGATAACTTCATCCCCCTGCATGGGGTCATCCAGTTCGGACGAATCTTCACACATCGGTTCAACTTGAGCATGGTGAGCTCGGGGGTTTCTGTACCCGGAGCGAATTATCCCGTGCGGGTGCGGGTAGACGACCCCGCGAACGGAAACCCGCTTGCGAATCTTCCGGTCGAAGTGGAATTCGAATTATCCGAGTGCGCGCGTGACTCCGACGTGAAAACAACCAAGCGCAGCGTGACGACAGACTCTTCCGGGTACGGGGTCCTCACGTTTCCCATCGAGCCGGCAAGCACATGCACCGATGGCGAAGTCACTGCCACGGCCACGCGAGGAGGTTTTTCCGATTGGGCGCGCAACGAATTCAAGCTCCCTGACGCTCCATCATTGCGGGTAAGCACTGATAAACCGCTGTACCAGCCGGGCCAAACGGTGCATATGCGGCTCCTGGCGTTTGGGCCGAACAAGCACGCGCTGACTGGCGCCAAGCTGAAAGTGACAATTGCGAACGACCAATCGCAAAATGAAGAGTTCGAACACACGCTTAGCACATCCCACTTCGGGATTGCCACGGCAGACTGGGAGGTTCCGCGAAAGGCGCAGCTCGGCGAATACCTAGTCAAGGCTGAGTTGACGGGTACCAGTGAAGCCCAAACGCAGGCTACTATCCGGATCAGCCGTTACGAGTTGCCCACTTTCACCGTGAAGGCGAAATCTGACCAAACGTACTACCTACGAGGCCAAAATGCCTTTGTGGAGGTGAGCGCCGACTACCTGTTCGGCAAGCCAGTGCAGCAGGCCACGGTTCGAGTGGTGCGCCAAGACAACGGGGAATGGGACAGCAAGACGGGCCGCTGGACAGCGGAGGAGTCAAACCCCGTGCTTGGAGAATTCGATAATTCGGGCAGATTCGTTGCGAAGTTGGATCTCCAGCCGGACGCCAAGTTCGAAGAGAGCGACTATGCGCGTTTCAAGGATGTCAATTTTGCGGCCTATGTAACCGATCCTTCGACCGGCCGCACGGAACAACGCCGATTCAAGCTGCGCGTGACCGTGCAACCGATTCATTTGTATGTCGCTGCGGTCACGTATGAGCCCAACGGAAGACCGCGGAACATCTACATTACCAGCGCATACGCTGATGGCAACCCGGCTTCGATTTCCGGCACCGTGAGCGTACTCGGCGGTGGTGTTGGCAACCCACTGGCGCGCTTCCAGACAAATGAATATGGACTCGCGCGTGTCCGGTTACCCCACATTGTCAACCAATCGACGGTGCTCCGCGCGACAAACTGCTATTACGGCAACAACCGAGAACCCGTGGTCCCACTGACCATCGAAGGCGAGGATGCGCAGGGTCTGCGTGGCCAGTATGATTACCAGCTTCCCCTCTCCGCTGCTCAGGACAATTTCATCGAAGTCACCACCGACCGAACTCTCTATCGGCCGGGGGAACCGATCAGAATCTCCCTAGACTCGAGCACCAGTGATGGAGAGTTTGTCATCGATGTCGTCAACGCAAGGGGAGTGCTGGCGTCTCAGGTGCTGCGTCTGCGTGACCGGCATGGCGAAGTGGATGTTCCTTATGATCAGCAGTTTCTCGGGGTGCTCACGGTTCACGCGTACTCGCTCGAAACGCCAAACACACAGTTGCACGCAGACACCAAGGTGATTTACGCGAGGCCGGACGAACTGCAGCTAACGGTTCGCATGCCGCAGACAACTTTCTTACCCGGTGCGCCGGTGGATGCCGACATAGATGTGCAGACTCCCCAGGGTACTGGCATCCTAAGCGCGCTCGGCTTGGTGGTGTTCGACCAAGCGGTAGCGGAGAGACTGCGTACTGATCAGGAGTTTGGAGACTACGGATTCTCAAGCTACTCATCCTTTGACTACTCGCGCTATGGGTCCATTGCGGGTATAGGACTCCGTGATCTTCTCGTGATGGACACAAAGCAGCCTTTCTCGGACAGCCAGCAGATACTGGCGGAAGCCCTGCTTTTGAGCAGTCCATACGCTCTAACGGAAGAAGAGCAAGGTGTGGAGGGTGGAGGTTCGTATTCGCAATACATGCTGGTCCAAGAAATCGGCCAATGGATGCAACAGCAGCTCCAGCCGGCCAAAGAGTTGCTAGAGAGCTATCACAAACGCACTCGCGTCTATCCGCCGGAACCTGAGTTGCTCCAAACTCTGAAAGCCGGAGGTGTCGATTTTGAGGCATTACGTGACCCCTGGGATGTTTCCTATCGCGCGACCTACTCCACGCAGTTCGCGCAATCACTGATCACGATATACAGTAACGGTCCTGACAAACTCCCCAATACCTCTGACGATATTGAGGTCGCCAAATTTAGCTGGCCGTACTTTCTTCCCATAGGAAACAAAATCAGTCAGGCCACAACGGATTACTTTGAGCGCAGCGGGAACTACATTCGCGATTACCCGACTCTTCGCGACCAAATGAAGCGTAAGGACGTCGACTTGGACGCTCTGCGGGATCCGTGGGGCCATCCGTATCAATTCAAATTCGCAATTGCCGGAGCCTCCTACGTCATCACGGTCGTCAGCGGCGGTCCGGATGGTGTTGTAACGGGCGACTCTTGCCACGATGTCCTCGAATCATCCACACACATACACTACTTCCAACGCGAGCAAGCCGCACTGGTTCGCGCGCTGGCAGAACACTATGCCAGGACCGGAATCTTTCCTCAGAGCGAGGAGGAGTTGAAGCCAGTGTTGGCGGCTTCTGGTTTGACGAAAGACCAGTTGCTCGATCCTTGGGGCCATTCCTACCAATTCAAATTCGATCAGCGCGCTCAATACGGCGACCGAACTGACATTGATTCCTTTGCTGTGTATCCAAATCAGCCCGTTGTGCGAACCCGCGTTACGCCAGTGACCCAGCAGGTCGCCTACATCAGCGTGCAGAGCAATGGACCACCGCAACCGCAGTCATATTCTTTCGAAGTGACTAGTTTCAGCCGAGTCTTGTCGGAGCAGAGCAGTAAAGATACCAACCCGGTACCCACTCCAACCAAAGAACCACTCGGCCAGGGCGAAGGGACAATTGCAGGAACGGTAACCGATCCCACCGGTGCCGTGATTCCCTACGCGACGATTGCTCTGATCTCAGAGGACAAGAAGCGCTACACAACGACAACGAACGACCACGGCACATACACCCTTGCCCACTTGCCAGCTGGATTCTATGAAGTAAGCATTACTGCGAATGGATTCCTGGAGACCCTAGTTCTAAAAGTTCCGGTTCGGCCAGGCGGTGTGACCACACTGGATGCGGCATTGAAGGTAGCGGCGACAACTCAGACTGTTACGGTCACGGCCCTATCCACAGAACTCAGCACATCTACGGAGACTGTGGTCGTACAGAACAAAGCCACGCCCTCAAGAGGTTCTGAAACGCCGTTATTCACCCCGCGGGTTCGCCAGAATTTCATCGAGACACTACTTTGGCGTCCGGAAGTGATCACCGACCAGCGCGGACACGCTCATATCAGTTTTCCCATGGCAGACAGCATCACGTCGTGGAATATGTCCGTGATGGCTTCAACCCAGGACGGCCAGGTCGGAGTGACCGACAAAAAACTACAAAGCTTCCAACCCTTCTTCATCGAGCATGATCCGCCCAAAACATTGACGCAGGGAGACCGCATCAGCCTGCCCGTCGTGCTGAGAAACTACACAGACAGGCAATTGCAACTGCAAGCTGAGATCCGGCCTGAACCGTGGTTTTCCTTATTATCGCAACCGAAACTCGAGATCCGTGTGCCGCCCAATGGAGATTCAAGCGTTGTGTTTGCTCTCCAGGCCGATGCAAGCACGAGGAGAGGCAAGCAGCGTATTACCGCTCGGAATGGTTCTACGGGCGATGCAGTGGAACGCGAAATTGCTGTGCATCCCGATGGCCAGCAGATCACATTCACGTCGGCGAAGATTCTCGCAGGCGATGACAATACTCTAAGCATCGATCTTCCAGATGGCGCCATCGCTCAATCGTCCGACATCGAATTGATGCTCTATCCCAGCCTGGTAGCCCACGTCTTAGAAGCAATGCATGGGATCGGGATGCGGCCCGCCGGTTGCGCTGAGCAGATCACATCTACCGCATATGTGAACTTGCTCGGTTTACAGTTGCTCAAGAAGCAAGGAACTATCGATGGCAGCGCGCAGGCGGACCTAGTAGCGCAGGCGAAACAATCGGTAAAGAGCGGTTATGAGCTTCTGGCAAGTTTCGAACGGCCGGATGGTGCATTCGGATATTGGAAGTCTTCTCCTCCCGACGTGGCGCTGACCGCGTATGTCCTGCGTTTTTTCGGAGCTGCCAAGGATTATGTCGACCTGGATCCTGCGGTAGTGAAAGGAGCGCGCCACTTCCTTCTCGCCAAACAACAAAAGAGCGGGGCGTGGACAAAGTGGAATTGGTCGACAGAGCGCGAAGTGGAGGACGCACAACTGACCTCGGAAGTGATGCGCTCACTGGCGACGGCGCTGCCTGACGCAAAAGATGCGGAGCGCAAACAGGTGGAAGCATCGGTTAGGGCTGCCATGGGTTACCTCGATATTCAGGCCTGGCGAGACGCCTACGTAGTTGGTAATTACGCCATCGCCGCGAATGCGATGAACGATGGGCGGCTCAAGGCGAGAGCCCGCGCGAGTTTGGCAGAGTTGGCGCACCAGGAGGGTAGTGCTACTTACTGGAGCTTGGAAACGAACGCATCCCCCTTCTACGGTTGGGGAAAGACGGGCCGACTCGAGACAACCGCTCTCGCGGTTGAAGCTCTCGCCGTCCTCTCAGCGCAAGATCAGGATGCCAAAGATCAAGTGAGTAGCGGCGTCCAATACTTGCTCTCCCATAAGGACCAAGACCAAGTGTGGTATTCGACCCATGCGTCCCAGGCGGCGGTGGAAGCTCTCGTTGCCGCCATCCCTGCGGGAAATGATATGGGCGAGAGTGCAATGGCAGAGATCATGGTAAACGGCCACAGAGCTGTTTCCGTCGCTCTCCCCGCCCCTAAGGACGTGGTCGGCGCGATTGCGGTCGATGTGACCGATTTCGTCCATACCGGAACGAACCTGGTGAAGGTTCTTCGTCCGGGAAACGGCGCCCCCATGAACGCGCAAGCCATCACGTCATACTACGTTTCCTGGAAAAAATCCGCGGCAACGGTTGGCGAAAATGTGCAAAAGGGTGATAGCAGGGCATTACGCTTGAACGTCCGCTACGATCAAACCGTCCCGAAGCCCGATCAGCCGGTACAATGCGATGTTCAAGTGGAAAGGATCGGATTCCAGGGATACGGAATGATGATTGCCGAGATTGGGCTACCTCCTGGAGCGGACGTCGACCGGCAGTCGCTCCAGGATTCAGGACAGGAGTATGAGGTCCGGCCCGACCGGGTTGTTTTCTATGTTTGGCCGGCTGCCGGAGGAACGAAATTCAGCTTTAAATTTAAGGCGCGTTACCGGATGAATGCGAGCACGGCGCCATCCAGCCTCTATGATTATTACAATCCGGAAGCCAGCGCTACGGTAGCACCCGTTCGCTTCACGATTCAATGAGCGTATGTGGAAAAAATGGGGGATGGTATGCTGACCCACCAATCCTGCTGTCGATCGGATCCCGGCCAAAGGCGGTCGATATGAGAGATTCCGAGCGTCACATTTTGCTTTTGGCTCGAATCCTGCTGATTTTGGGCAGTCTCGTGTCCGCCGCCCCAGCCGAGCAAACTCCGAACCCCCACGACGTTCCAGTGATGGATGGAGAGGCCGGCCCTTGCTCGGTGGCATTTACGGTCACGGACAGGAGCGGGGCGCCCGTCTACGACGCCAGGATTCGTGTCCATATCGAGTACGGATTTGCCGGCGTGCGGCGGCTCGATCTCGAGGCCGCGACCAATATCGACGGCAAAACGCAATTCAAGGGCTTGCCGAAAAAAGTAAAAGGCGGCACCCTTTATTTTCGCGCTCTCGAAGGCAAGCGCGAGGGGTCGGCCAGCTACGACCCGGAAAAGAGTTGCAGCGGCGAAAGCGACTCCATTGTCCTCACGGAAAAATAAAAAAAGAGAACTGCCTCGCGGAGCACGTCTAATCTCATTAGCAGGACACTACGTCACTTCCTCAGGAGGCAGCCAGACATATGGAGAAGGTCAACATCCGGCAAAAATTCGCTCAAATCCGCGAATACTGGAAGCCCTACATCGCCGCTGAACTCAACGGACAGCAGGTGAAGCTCGATAAATTGAAAGGCGAATTCGTCTTCCACCACCACGACAATGAAGACGAGATGTTCTTGGTGGTCAAAGGCCGCTTCCGCATGGAACTTCCTGACCGCCACCTCTGGATTGAGGAGGGTGAATTCGTGGTCGTGCCGCGGGGGGTCGAGCACCGGCCGGTAGCCGAGGAGGAGTGCTGGATCCTGTTGTTCGAACCGGCATCGACCTTGAACACCGGTAACGTCTTGAACGAGCGTACTTTACACGAATTGGAGCGGGTTTAGCCGCCCCTTCCGACAGGGCTCGGACTCGCCCGATTGCCCCGCCTAGTGCCGCGATCGAAGCCTACGCAAGGTCAGAGAAGAGACTGGCCTAAAACCAAAGACCAACGCGCAACCGATACATTCACAAGGAGATACTCCTACTCCCTCGGACATCGCCTTCCGTACCCTAGGAAACCCCCGACGAACGCGCGAGCATAGAGGCTCAGTTTTAGAAGGCAGACTAGGCTCTCCCCAGGAATGCCAGTTTCCTCCGCATGGAGAACAACCCACAAGTTTCAGAAGAGCCTGTCTTGAGTGCCTGGGAACGAGCCCTGCGTGGCATGCTCGGAGTGTTTGTGCTGGTCAGCATGGGGTTGCTGTCGCATTACTACCCGCCAGCAGCCACTAGGGAAGTTCAACAGGAAGTCCAGGGCTTAAGAAGCGAAGTCCAACGGCTCAAGCAAGAGCAGGCGATGCCTGCCCTGGTGCTGAATCGTTACCGTAACTCCATTGCCTATATACACGGGGTTTACAACGTCAGTTTCGACAGTCAGTTTCCTCCGGCTCTTCGGGCGCGCGTGTCGGGAACCGGTTTTGTGGTCGCCGAGGGACTGCTGGCGACCAACCGCCATGTTGCCGAGCCCTGGTACGAGGATCCCGATTCTGCCATTCTGATCCGTAAAGGCGCCCATCCTCATCTCGAACGACTGATCGCCTTCTTCCCGGGGTTGCCTCAACCCGTGAATCTGACTCCGGCGGCTTTGTCGGCGCAAGGCGATCTGGCGGTATTGCGCATCGAGAATCTCGCGGCCGTCGGTCCGCTCCGATCCCTGCCTCTGGCCGAGCTCCCGCCGGACCCAGGCGAGTTGGTTTCCGTGGTTGGCTACCCCATGGGAGTGCTGGGCATGGTTGCGAAGTCGCCCACAGCGGTCTACGAGCGTTTGGCGTTGCGTCACGACGACCAGAATGCAGCCAGCGAATTGGCCGCCCTGTCCCTGATTCGCCCTTCCGCCACCTGCGGGCATTTGGGAGATGTCGTGGGCGACAAGCTGATCTACGATGCGCCAACCGCGCATGGAGCTAGCGGTGGTCCGGTTTTCAATTCCCAGGGCGAGGTCATCGGAGTGAACGCTGCCTATATTGACGGCTTCTCCGGGGGAACCTTAGGCGTATCGGTGCGTGCCCTGCGACCCCTCATCGTATCCGCCCAATCCAAAGTCGTCAGGCGCTAGGGCCGCGCGTCACCTTGGCTCGCCGTCGCTGGGGCAACCATCCCGGCTCCCGCACGTGTTCCTCGTCCAGGCGGCGCAGGTGCGCGGCCAGGATTCCCGGCCTGCCTAAATAGCCCACGATTTCACCAGGATTGTTGCGATTCACCACCGGGAGGCGACCGATATTGTTTCGCAGCATCTTGGCGGAGGCCTCGGCCAGCCTTTCATCGGGAAAGGTCACAATTACTTCGCGGGTGCCGGTGTCGAGCAGCGTTGCGCTGCCACTGGGGTCTTTGTCGAGCGCGCGCAACACATCGCCTCGGGTTATGATCCCGACCAACTTTCCCTCCGAGTCCACCATCAGAAGGCCTTGGTGGCGGCTGACCTCGGGATCATGACGGGTGATGCGATCGGACAGCTCCCCGACCTTCATGTCGGCAGAAATCGTGGGCGCCTCTTTGTCCATGGTTTCAGCCACCGTCATCTGCTCGAGCACATTCGCCTCGTAGTCCTGATGGATGTATAACCCGCGGCGGGCCAGCTTTTCCGTCATGATCGATGCTTTGGGCATCAACAACATGGCAATGCCATCGGCAATCACGCTCACCAGCATGAGAGGCAGAACGGCATTGTAATCGCGAGTAATTTCGAAAGCGAAAATAATGAACGAGAATGTGGCCCGCGAGGCTGCGCCGAAAACCGCTCCCATGGCGACCAGAGCAAAAGCTCCCGGAGAAAGATTGGCCGAGGGGAAGACTTGCTGCATTGTCATGGCAAAAATGCCGCCCATGGCAGCGCTCGACATGAACATCGGGGCCAGCAAGCCGCCGGAGGTTCCCGAGCCGAGCGAAATCACCAATGCGACTGCCTTTGCCACCATGACGATGAGGAGCACTTTCCATCCTAGGTTGGCATTCAGGATGTCGCCAATCGTGTCGTAGCCGACGCCCAGAATCCGCGGCACGAAATAGCCAATCACGCCCAAACCAAGCGCGCCAATCGCCGGCCACCACAGCTCATCGACCGGCAGCTTCTCGAACTGATCCTCCGTCCAATAGAGCAGCTTGCTGAAAGCCACCGCGGCCAGCCCGCAAAGAACGCCGAGGACGAGGTAGAAGGGCAATGCCCGGGGAACCCCGAAATCCATGGGGGTGACCTTGAACATCGGACCGGATCCTAGAACCTGCATGTGCACGGCCGTGGCCAGCGTGCTGGCGATCACCAGGGGAATGAAGGATCTCGCTTTGAATTCAAACAGCAGCAGCTCGATGGCGAGGATGACACCGGCAATCGGGGTGTTGAAGGTCGCCGACATGCCCGCGGCTGCTCCGCACGCCAGCAGCACCTTACGCTCGGAAGCCGTGGTATGCACCACCTGCCCGATCAGCGATCCAACCGCACCTCCGGTCTGAATAATGGGCCCCTCGGCACCGAACGGACCCCCTGTACCGATGGCAATCGCGGCGGAGAGGGGCTTCAAGATGGCAACCCGCGGCTCGATGCGGCTGCGATTGATGAGAACGGCTTCCATCGCCTCGGGAATACCGTGGCCCTTGATCTTGGGCGTGCCGTATTTGGCCATGAAGCCGACGATGATCCCGCCAATGACCGGGACGGGAATGACCCATAACCCGAGTTGGTTGTGGCGCGCGCTGGTGAACTCGGCCACAAAGCGGTGATAGAAGGCAATGTTGGTAAACAAGCCGATCAGGTC
>Ga0187783_10003969_pt1 | contig 10941 bp, 8 predicted proteins | sample 1015_SJ02_MP02_2_FD_132471 | JGI IMG/M metagenome (GOLD analysis project Ga0187783, IMG submission 132471) | Tropical peat soil microbial communities from peatlands in Department of Meta, Colombia - 1015_SJ02_MP02_20_MG | ecosystem: Environmental > Terrestrial > Soil > Wetlands > Peat | place...
AGGCCACGCCCTGCCCAGTCGCGCGGAGGAAGGAGCAACGCTGTGACTGCCCGTGACACACGAATCGTTCGCCGTACCGGATGGACATTTGCGCTTGCCGCCGGCATTTCGCTGTTCTCGTATGCGGCGGCCCGATCCACCGATGTGAATGTAGCGGAGACCGGGTCGACTCTGATCTATCCACTGTTTAAAGCCTGGATTGACGGGTACGCAAAAGTCGATCCGAGTCTCCACCTGACCGCCGGAGCAACCGGTTCGGGAGAAGGCATCGCGCAAACGATTTCGAAACAGGTGCAGATCGGAACATCGGACGCGTACATGACCGACAACCAGGCGATGGCCAACCCGCACGTCCTGAATATTCCTCTTGCCATTTCCGCCCAGACCGTCCAGGTGAACTTCCGCGACTCCCACGGCGCCACTCTAAAACTGAGCGGCCCGGTACTGGCGGGCATCTATTCGGGCAAAATCCGTGAATGGGACGAGCAGCCGATCGCGGCGATGAATCAAGGCACTCCCCTACCGCATCACTCCATCGTTCCAGTGCGCCGCGCGGAGAGTTCGGGCGATACCTTTGTCTTTACGCAATTCCTCTCCTTCTCCACGTCCTCCTGGGAAAAGACAATCGGCTACGGCACGACGGTTAATTGGCCGGCGGTATCCGGCGTTCTGACCGCGACCGGCAACCAAGAAATGCTTGAAATGATCAGTCGCACTCCTTATTCCGTCGGCTATCTGGGAGGAAGCTTCCAAGCAGACGCGGAAAAGGCGGGGCTGGTCACCGCAATGCTCGAAAACCAGGAGGGGAAGTTCCTGCTTCCGAATAAGGCCACAATCACCGCCGCCGCCGCTGTCCTTACGCCGCGCACGCCGCCGGATGAGCGGCTTACGCTTGTGTTTGCTCCTGGCCCGGAGTCTTATCCCCTGATCAACTACGAATACGCGATCGTCCATGAGCAGCAACCCAACCCGCAGATCGCGACGGCCATCAGCAATTTTCTGCTTTGGTGCATCGCGCCAAACGGCGGAAGCGCACCGACGTTTCTCGATCCTGTGCATTTCATCGCGCTGCCGACACCGATTCGCGCAAGAAGTGAAATTCAGATCGCTAAAATCCAGTAAACGTTTTGCTCCAGCCAGGAAGGAATGTAGCCATGTCCGATACTGCCAATTCCACGCCACCCCGCCCACGATCGGTGCAGGATTATATTGATGAGCGTCCCATCTGGGCCGACGGAACCCATGTCCCCTCAATTCCCATGACCAAAATGCAGCGGCTCATCTGGATGCTCGCCGCCGCCGGCAAATTCTTTGAGGGATACGTCGTTTTCATGACCGGTGTCGCTCTACCCTTGATCGCGCGCCAATTCGAAATCGGTCCCACCCAAAATGGATTGGTCGCTGCCGCGAGCCTGTGCGGAATCCTGATTGGCGCCGTGGGCCTCGGCAGCTTGTCGGACCGCTTCGGCCGCAAGTCGATGTTCATCGTGGAAATGATTATCTTCACGACGTTCCTCGCGGCGGCTGTTTTCTGCACGAACTTCGTTTCCCTGGTGCTTTGCTTGTTCGGACTTGGTCTGGCGCTCGGTTGCGACTACCCGACCGCACACATGATCATTTCCGAAAACATCCCGAGCACGAGCCGCGGCCGCCTGGTCTTGGCGGCATTCGCGTTCCAGGCCGTGGGTGCCCTCGCGGGCACGGCAGTCGGTTACGCGGTGCTCGTCACCGTGCCGAATCTCAATGCGTGGCGCTGGATGTTTGCGACTGCGGTTGCGCCCGCGCTGATCGTCACCATCGGACGATTCTATGTAACCGAAAGCGCAAACTGGTTGTTCACGCGCGGCAAAACCGAACAGGCCACCCTGTCGGCCAGACGGCTCCTGCTGCGAACGCCGCAATATCCGCAAAACATCGTTCTGACGCCCCAGTCGGCCGGCGCGGAAGGAAGCTCCCACGGCGGCGGTTCCTTCCTCTCTTTGTTCAAAAGGCGCTACCGGCGCGCAACCATCTTCGCTTCGGTCCCCTGGTTCTTGCAGGACCTCAGCACCTACGGCATCGGCATCTTCACACCGACTATCCTTGCCACCGCACTCGGCCATCAAGCCGAGCACGTGCGCAGCATGAGTGATCTGATCTCAAACGCGATTCTCGCTGCCCGTGGCGACGCCATGATTACCACGCTGCTGATCATCGGGATCGCGTTCGCCGTGTTGCTGGCCGATAAAGTGGGCCGAATCAAGTTGCAAATCTTCGGCTTCATCGGCTGCGCCGTTGGCTTGTTCGTGGCTTCACTTTCGGTTGATGTCAGCGGCAGCATGAAAATCTTTTTGATCTTCGCGGGCTTCATGCTGTTCGACTTCATGACCAATCTCGGTCCGAACGCCCAGACGTACCTCCTTGCTGGAGAGGTCTTCCCAACCGCCATCCGCGGAAAAGGCGCCGGTTTCGCGGCGGCATTCGCCAAAATCGGTGCGGTGGCGACGGCATTCTTGTTTCCGATTCTGTTGGACACGATCGGCACGCGCCTGCTGCTCTATGGTCTCGTCATTGCCTCGCTGCTTGGCGCGGCGGTGACCTGGCTGTACCGCATCGAAACCACGGGTGTCAACCTCGACCAAATCGGTGAAACGGAAAGCGCACCACAAGTTGCTGCCGAGCCGAAGCCAAAGGCCAAGGCGGCTGTCGCTTAAGCAGCCTGACGCAAGCCGACTGATGGTTCTAGGCAGTAACTACCGGCACAGTTGGGGCATCTCGCCCGAAAGCTTGTTGCCGATCCTCCGCGCGACTGCTTTCATATATACTGTCGGTCGCTCGTGCCCCACGACGCCACTCCCTTAGAAAAGAGGGTTCCTTTCGTGAAATCGATCCATCCTGTACGCCGGGCTTCTGCGGTTTTGCTGAGTGCGCTACTCCTTTGCCCTGCGCTTTACGCCGATGAGGGCATGTGGACCTTCGATAACCCTCCGCTAAAGCAGTTGAAGGACAAATACAATTTCACTCCCACGCCGCAATGGCTCGACCACCTGCGCCTATCGTGTGTCCGGCTGAATGATGGCGGCTCCGGCTCATTCGTCAGCCCCCATGGATTGCTGCTGACCAACCACCACGTCGCGCTCGGCCAACTCCAGAAGAACTCCAGCCCCGAACACGATTATGTGAAAGACGGCTTCTACGCCGCCACGCCGGACCAGGAAATGAAATCACCGGACCTTGAAGTCAACGTCTTGGTTTCCACCGAAAATGTTACCGACCGCGTCAACGCTGCGGTCAAGGGCGCTAAGAACACGGAAGAGGAGTTCGCCAAGCGCAAAGCGGTGATAGCGGATATTGAACGCGAAAGCACGGAAAAGACCGGATTGCGCTCGGACGTCGTCACGCTTTATTCCGGTGGTCAGTATTGGCTGTACCGCTATAAGAAGTACACCGACGTCCGCTTGGTCTTCGCCGTCGAGCAGCAGATCGCCTTCTACGGCGGCGACCCTGACAACTTCACCTACCCGCGCTACGACCTGGATATGGCGCTTTTCCGCGTCTATGAAAATGGCAAGCCTATCGACAGCAAAGACTACCTCAAATGGAATCCCAAGGGCGCCGATGACGGCGAGCTGGTCTTCGTTTCCGGCCATCCCGGTTCCACCCAACGGCTCGACACCGATGCCGCACTTCGTTTTACGCGCGATGAAATACAGCCTTACATCATTGAGAGTCTGAAACGCCGGATCGCCGTTCTGAAAGACTACTCTGCCCGCGGCGCGGAACAGGCGCGCCAAGCTGCCACTACCATTTTTAGCCTTGAAAACTCTCTGAAAGCTTTACAGGGACGGCAGGATGGTCTGACGGACCCGAAAATCATGGAAAAGAAGCACACGGAGGAAGAGGACTTCCGCGGCAAAGTCAACGCCAACCCGGAATGGAAGAAGGATTATGCCAGCGCATGGACCATGGAAGAAGACGCCCTGCAAAAAGCAAAGCCGCGTATTAAAGAGCAATTCTTCCGCGCCCTTGACTCCCAGCTCGCCACTTTGGCCGTGCAAATCGTGACTTATGTCGCCGAAATCAAAAAGCCCGACGGTGAACGCCTCCAAGGCTTCCACGATTCGCAACTCGATTCGCTAAAGCACCGCCTGTTTTCCCCGGCTCCCATTTATCCGGAAATGGAGATCGCGCGCATGACCAGCGCTCTCGAAGCGGATCAGAAGGAACTCGGCCCGAACGATCCGTGGGTAAAAGCCGTTTTGAACGGTCAATCGCCGAAAGACGTTGCCAATCAGTTGATCACCCATACGAAATTGGCGGATCCCGCTGTCCGCAAAGCTCTGATTGACGGCGGTCAGGCCGCGGTCGATGCGTCCAACGATCCGATGATCGTGATGGCCCGCCGCATCGATCCGATTCGGCGCGAGCAAATCAAATGGTTCGAAGACAACGTGCAGAGTGTTTCAGAGCGTGCCGGCGAGCTGCTTGGCAGAGCCCGTTTCGCCGTTTACGGAACGAACGCCTATCCGGACGCCACGTTCACCCTTCGTTTGTCGTACGGGCAGGTTCAGGGTTATCCCATGAATGGCACCATCGCGCCTTCGAAGACCACCTTCTATGGTCTCTACGACCGTGCCGCCAGCTTCAATTACAAGCCGCCCTTTGATCTTCCGCAGCGCTACACGGATGGTAAGAACAAGATCGACCTCGCCACATCCTTCAACTTCGTCACCACCAACGACATCATCGGCGGCAATTCCGGTTCTCCCGTCGTCAATCGCGCTGGCGAAATCGTCGGCCTGATTTTCGACGGGAACATCGAATCGCTAGTCGGGGATTTCATCTACGACTCGTACCAGAATCGCGCGGTGGCCGTGCACACCGCGGCGATGACCGAAGCGATGAAGAAACTCTACAGCGCGCAAAAGCTCGTCGACGAATTGCTCGGACAGTAATTGTTCCCGCTGGCTCTGAGGCCCAGCAGGTGCGCCAAGCGTGAGCCATCCCAAAGCCCTCACCCTACGCCAGCTTTGCCGCTACGCGATCGCGCGCAGCCTTTTCAAGCCCACCAGCTTGCCGCGGGCTATTTCGCGCTTAGGCTTTCTCCAGGCCGACCCGATGCGCGCGCCAGCTCGCGCCCAGGATCTGATCCTCGCGCACCGCGTTAAGGATTATCGCGCCGGCGAGCTGGAGCGCCGTTACCCGCGCCTCGCCATAGAAGAGGCCTTCTTCATCAACTACGGTTTCCTGCCTCGTGAGACTTTGGCCCTTCTACATCCGCGCGTCGCCCCGCGCTCCTGGGACACCAAGATGCACGCGCTCGCGCAGGAGGTGCTGGCCTTTGTGCGCCAGCATGGTCTCACGCGTCCCAAGGACGTGCAGGCGCATTTCGACCATGGCCGCATCAGGCGCTGGGGCGCCGATCTGAGTGTCAGCGCGCATCTGTTGCAGGGCCTGCACTATCGCGGGCTCCTGCGTGTGGCACGGCGCGAATCTGGCACCCGGCTCTACGAGGCGATCGGGCACTCGCCGCAGGACGCCAGCCCCGAGGCCCGGCTCGCGCGCGCCGGCCAGTTGCTCGATACGGTTGTGCAGCTCTACGCGCCGCTGCCTGCGGCCAGTCTGGGCTATCTGTGCGGACTGCTCCGCTATGGAGTGCCGCACCTCGCCGCCGAAGTGCGGCAGATCCAGGAGCACGCCAAATCCCGCTATGCGCATGCTCACGTCGACGGCCTGCTTTGGTTCTGGCCGCAGGGCGAGAACCCCGTCGCCGCTCGGCATCAGGTCGACGATAGGCTCCGCTTCCTTGCGCCCTTCGACCCCGTGGTCTGGGACCGCCGGCGCTTCCAGTTGTTCTGGGGCTGGGAATACAGATTCGAGGCCTACGTGCCGACCCACAAACGCCGCATGGGCCACTACGCACTGCCCATGCTGTGGGGCGAGCAAATGCCCGGCTGGGCCAATCTAAAGGTGGTCGGCGGCCGGCTGCAGCGCAAATTGGGCTTCGCCGGTCCGCGTCCACGCTGCCGCGCCTTTCAGCTCGCGCTCGACGAAGCACTGCACCAGATGCACAAGTTTCTGCGCCTTTAGCCTACGGCGTGGTGCGGCCTTGAGCTGCGATGATCTGGCGGCGCTTCTTCCGCGAACGAAAAAGAGAGACGATCACCCAGACTGCTGCCCCGAAAAGAGCCAGAGCCATGATGAAAAAAACATTCCCTCGTGACAGGTAGACCTGGCTGTACTTGTCGTGCATGTCGGCGGCGTACCAGTTGTAAGTCGCAAGGTTGAAGGACCAGGCGGACACCAGAAGTAGCGTCGCCGCGACCAGCCACCATGCCACTCTGGCGGCTCTCGAACTCATAGCGCGCACCGGTCACGCGACATGCTTGACACGTTATTCCGAATCTTATATCGAGTTTCTATTCGACTCGCAAAGGAGTGCCCCCGTGTCCCACTTATTCCTCAAATTGACGCTGATGGCTTTACTGGGTACGTTTAGTCTCAGTGCGCAGACACCGCCGAAAGGGAACGCCGATCAGAAACCGGAAGCGGAACAAGCAAAGAGGCCGGAACCACCGAAAGACAAACCCTTCGCCGACGTCGTTAAAGACGCCACGGTCATTAAGGGACTTTTCACGCTTTATCGGAACGCCGACGAGCAAGTTTATCTCGAGATCCTGCCGGAGCAGTTCGACAAGATTTATATGTTCTCCCTGACGTGCGAGACGAGTATCGGTGAAGCCGGCTTTTATGCGGCCGAAATGTGCGGGCAAACCGCGATTGTCTTCCACAAACAAGCCAAGAACGTTCAGTTGATCGCCAAAAATACGCGGTTCATTGCCGACGCTAATTCGCCGATGCAGCGCGCCGTCGCGCACTCGTTCAGCGATTCGATTCTGGGCAACGCCAAGCTGGAGAGCTTGCCGGAGCCGGACCGCAAGAGTGTGCTCATCGATCTCGGCGCGCTGTTACTGACGGATTTGCCGATGACGAGTTACCAGCTAGAGGAAACCTTCCGCATTCCATATCGTTTTGATCCGAAGAACAGCTATTTCGGGATGCTGAAATCCTTTGAGAAGAATGTAGAGATTGAAACCGTGGCGCACTACAGCGCCGAGCGCCCTCCGGTCCCGCCGCTGTTGCCACCGGGAACGCCACCGCCGCCGACACCTCCGCCACCTCGCAACCTTCCCGATATACGCAGCATGCAGATGCGATTCCGATACAGCATTTCGGAGCTGCCAAATTCCAACTACAGGCCGCGTTTAGCGGACGATCGTGTTGGTCACTTCTTGACGCAGATTCAGGATTTCAGTACAAGCGACAGCAAGTTCGAAAATACCCGGCGCTATATTCATCGTTGGAATCTCGAGAAGCAGGATCCTTCTGCGGCGCTATCGCGGCCAAAGCAGCCGATTGTCTTCTGGTTGGAAAATACGATTCCAGTGCAGTACCGGGACGCGATTCGAGAGGGAGTACTGCTATGGAACAAGGCGTTTGAGCGGATCGGATTCCAAGATGCCATTGAGGTGAAGCAACAGCCGGACAATGCCGATTGGGATCCCGCTGACGTGCGCTATAGCACGTTGCGATGGTTCACTGGATATCCGGATCCTGGATTTGCACAAGGTCCGTCACGCGCCAATCCTTTCACCGGAGAAATTTACGATGCGGATATCCGGTTCGATGCGGGTATGACGCGGTTCTTCCATCGGCAACTGGATGAATACGTTGTGCCAGCGGCGATGGCTTGGATGGAACAACCGCGACGGCCGTTTGTCGTGCCCTGGAATAACGGCGAAGCGAATTTCTGCGACATGATGTACGGCTCGATTCTGGATGCGGAATTTGCCTTCGATATTCTGGTCTCGCGTGGAATGGATCCGGACGGACCCGACGCGCAAAAGTTCATTCACGATTACCTGGTCGAAATTGCCGCGCACGAAGTGGGACATACCTTGGGCCTGCGGCACAATTTCCGCGCCAGCACGATTCACACGCTCGAGCAGGCACAGGATGCGGAACTGACAGCTCGCGAGGGGTTGACGGGTTCGGTGATGGACTATATCCCGACAAACATCTCGCTGAAAGGCGAGCGGCAGGGTCAATATCATCAGACGACGCTCGGTCCCTACGACTACTGGGCGATCGAATACGCCTACAAGCCGATTCAGGCGGATTCGCCGGACGGCGAACTTGCTGAGCTGCGCAAGATTGCCTCCCGGGCCTCGGAGCCTCTGCTGGCCTACGACACCGATGAGGATGCCGGGCTTGGCATGGGGCCGTTCGACATGGATCCGCTTGTGAACCGCTTTGACTTTGGCACCGATCCGCTGAAGTTTTATGCGCAGCGCGTGAAGCTCTCGAACGAAGCTTGGGCAAATATGCAGTCGAAGCTGGAGAAACAAGGCGAGGGTTATCAGATCTTGCGGCGAAGCTTCAACGTTTCGTTCGGACAAGCAGGAAGTGCCATCGTCCTCGCCTCGAAATATATTGGAGGCGTGTATCACTACCGCGATCACGTCGGCGATCCGGGGAACCGCCTGCCATTCGAGCCCGTTCCGCCCGCCAAGCAGAAAGAGGCCCTCGAACTTCTGCGGACGAATTTGTTCTCGCCGAAAGCGTTTCCATTTCCTCCGGAGTTGCTGAACAAGTTGGCTAGCCCGAGATTTACCGATTTCACCGATTTTACGGCGTTGGGGCGAACGCGTTTCGACGTTCCCATCCATGAGCTGGTGCTTTCGTTGCAGACATCCGTGCTCGATCGTCTGTATCACCCGGTGGTGTTGAGCCGCATCCTGGATTCCGAGGTAACCGCGAAATCGCAAACCGACGTGTTCAGCGTCGGGCTGCTCTTCACGGAATTGCAAGATTCCATCTGGGCGGAAACGAAAGCGCCCGGGACCACGTTAAACATCGACAGCTACCGGCGAACCTTGCAGCGGGAGCATCTGCGAAAGCTGACGAACATGGTATTGCACGCAACACCAGTGCCCGAGGATGCCCAGACGTTTGCGCGCCAGAATCTGGTTACGCTGCGGACCCAATTGCAGGCGGCCGTCAGCAAGCCCGGATTGAAGATGACTCCCGAAACGCGCGCACATCTGACGGAATCCGTTTCGCGAATTGATGACGCGTTGAAGGCGAATATGCAGCGGCAGGGATTCTGACAGCATCGTATGCGGCTCTGCCGTGATTCGGTCCGACAACCGGCGGAGAACTACAATGCAAAACACCGATCGTCGCTGTAGACAGTGAAATCTTGACGTGGCCCTGAGCCCAAGCTGGTGCCAGCAAACTGAGAAGGCTCGACGAAAACAATCTCATCGAAATTTCCGTTGCTTCCCGTCGATCGGCTTTGATAGGAAGGCAGCCATGCTTGCGGTTGCAAATTCTAGGTAGCGTAAAATAACCAATCCAGTTCAACGATATTCCGGAAATGGACATGGGGCGCGTGAGGAAACTGAGTGCCGGGATCTTGATGTTCAGGAAGCGCGAGTCAATCTTGCAGCTTTTCCTGGTTCATCCCGGTGGACCATTTTGGCGGAACAAAGATGCCGGAGCATGGTCGATTCCCAAAGGCGAGTACGAACGTGGCGAAGACCCACTCGAAGCTGCCAAGCGGGAATTCCGCGAGGAAACGGGAATCGAAGCAGACGGAAAATTCCAACCACTTGGAGAAATCAAGCAACCTAGCGGGAAGTTGATCACTGCGTGGGCGCTCGAAGGCGACTGTTCGCCTTCGGCAGTGCGAAGCAATATGTTCTCAATGGAATGGCCTCCGAAGTCGGGCCGTCAGCAGGAGTTTCCAGAAATCGATCGCGCCGATTGGTTTTCGCTGGACGAGGCGAAAAAGCGAATCGTTAAAGGGCAGAGCGGATTCATTGACCGTGTTGTCGCGCTGACGTCCGCTAATGCGCGGGGGCGGTGATGCATCGCGCTTTGTGCTACCGTTGGCCGTCATGAGAACAACACAAAGGTTGTCTCGGCGTTCATTTATCGCCATTTCTGCGATAGCGCCGTTAGGAGCATCACTGGCCACGGGCAAGGAGACCATTCCGGTAGGGTTGGAGTTGTATTCCGTTCGGGACGGACTGGGGAAAGACCTACCTGGGACGGTGCGCGGCGTTGCGAAGATGGGTTATCAGTGCGTCGAATTCTATGCGCCGTATTATCAATGGCGCCTTGATTATGCGAAGCAGGTGAGGAATGAACTCGACTCTCTTGGCGTGCGCTGTTACTCGACGCACAACGGGCTGGAATCCCTCAAGCCGGAGGGGATCAACAAGGCCATCGAGTTGAACCAGGCGATTGGATCGCGTTTCATCGTGCTGGCGCATCCTGGCGAAAATATCAGCGATTTGGATGGCTGGAAGCGCATTGCGGATCTTTTGAATCAGGCGAATCAAACGATGGGCGCACACGGATTGCACGCGGGTTATCACAACCACGATGCGGAGTGGCGGCCCATTGATGGAAAGAAGCCGATGGAAATTCTTGCCGCTGATACGGACAAGAGCGTGATGCTTCAGTTGGACGTCGGGACCTGTGTGGAGGCTGGCGGTGATCCGGTTGCGTGGGTCGAAGCAAACCCGGGACGGATTCGCTCGATGCATTGCAAGGATTGGTCCCCCCAAAAAGGCTATCGGGTGCTGTTTGGCGAAGGCGTCACGCCATGGAAAGAGCTATTTGCCGCTGCCGAGAGCGAGGGCGGAATTGAATTTTACTTAATCGAGCAGGAAGGAAGTGACTATCCGGAGATGGAAACCGCGGAGCGCTGCCTCGCCGCCTTTCGTAAGATGCGCGGGTAACCGGCATCCCTCCCTCTCCTCCCTCTTTACCACGGGTGTAAAATAGAGTTGAAACGGGTTCGCAAGAGGGATCGGCCATGAATAAAACCGTTTTGTTAAGAACTCTGGGAACGATTGTTTTGGTTGGCGCGATGGGCTGCTTGGCACTGCC
>Ga0187783_10003970_pt1 | contig 10938 bp, 6 predicted proteins | sample 1015_SJ02_MP02_2_FD_132471 | JGI IMG/M metagenome (GOLD analysis project Ga0187783, IMG submission 132471) | Tropical peat soil microbial communities from peatlands in Department of Meta, Colombia - 1015_SJ02_MP02_20_MG | ecosystem: Environmental > Terrestrial > Soil > Wetlands > Peat | place...
GTTAAAGTAGTTTTCCACCATCGGTCAAGAGGGCGTCTCTATGCGGCTGCTTGAAGATTTTACTGTACAGTTGAAGGTCGTGTTTGAGGAAGACTCCACTGAGTCTATCCTCAAGAGCGTGACGCGCGCGGGAACATAAGCGTCTTGTGGCGACCCGACTCTTCGCTGCTGCTTATGCTGAATCACGGGGTCTGCTAAATTGCTGCCATGTGCAAGCCGTTTTTTTTCGTCTGTGCACTGGCGGTTCTTCACCTGCCGGACCAAGCATGCGCCCAGTTCACGGATCCGGGCACTTACGACAATACTCCGGTAGGGATTAATCAACTCGAGCTGGGCTATGCCTACGTGCACGCCAATGCCTCGATAGATCCTGCGCTCATCATCACCGGCGCAAACTTCAACCTTAATCAAGGAACCGTCGACTACACGCGCTATTTTGGGTTGTTTCACCGTTTAGCGTGGGTGGATGTGGCTATTCCAATTGCGGGCCTCGGCGGCTCAATCAGCGGACCTAACATCCAAGCTTCCGTCACTGGCGCGGGCGATTCCAGCTACGAAATGGCCATGTTGCTGAAGGGGGGGCCGGCCCTAAGCGTGGCACAATTCGAAGACTACAAGCCGACTACGACTTTGGGTGTGAGCCTCACTACCACCGCCCCCACGGGCTTGTACCGTTCCAACAAGATTCTCAACCTGGGTTCGGATCGCTGGTCGTTCAAGCCCGAAATCGCCTTGTCGCATCCATTTGGGCCTGATCAGAAGTGGGAGGTCGACGCCTACGGCAACGTCTATTTCTTCACAGACAACAGTTCTTACCATGGACGGCAGATCCTCGGGCAAAAGCCCCTACCCGGACTGGAAGGACACCTCAGCTATATTTTCAACGACAGCCTCTGGGCTTCTCTTGATACGCGCTACTCCTTTCAAGGCATCACGTTGGTCAACGGCGTCGATCAGAACAATGGGCAACAGAACTTCATCTTGGGTAGTGAAATAAACGTGTCCATTAACTCCCACAACTCCCTGCTCTTCGAATTCGCCAAGGCCTTGGTGCATCAAAATGGTCCGGCCCTTGTCGGCTTCAGCGTGAAGTATGACTATACGTGGGGCAAGGGTTACAAGTAACCAAGCGACCGACTCATAGCTAACGCCCGTTAGTGCCAATCAGCGCTCAGCGTGCGGCTCATCGAGGTGAACAGGCGCTCTCCCGACGCGCAGGTTGATCACCAACACTTCGAAGCTCATCGCAACCTAGGTACAGCCCTTCGGGATATTGCATATCTTGGGAGAACGTCGAGCGCACTCACCGTTCGGGAGCCAGGCTCACCTCTCGCTGGCTCGACCGGCTTTAGCGATCGCGTTGCGTTCCCAGATGATGCACAGTCCCTCCAAGGTCAGGAAATCGTCGATGTGCTTGATGTATTTTGATTCCTTCCCGATGAGAGAAGCCAGACCGCCGGTGGCCACGATCTTGGTTGCTTTTCCCAGCTCTCTAAGCAGGAGCTCGAGAATTCCATCCACCAATCCAAGATAGCCGTAATATAGGCCCGATTGCAGGCTGCCGACGGTGTTGGTGCCGATGATCTTCGAGGGTTTGCGAATATCCACGCGGGGAAGCCGGGCAGTGCGTCCAAACAGCGCATCAGCCGAGATGCCAATACCGGGGCAGATCACCCCGCCTTGATATTCTCCCTGGGCAGTCACGCAGTCGAAGGTAGTGGCGGTTCCGAAGTCCACGGAAATGATCGGCCCGCCGTATTTCTCGAAAGCCGCAACCGAATTGACAATACGGTCGGCGCCGACCTCGGCCGGATTCTCATAAAGAATCGGCATTCCCGTCTTCACACCCGGCCCAATGAAAAGCGGTTGGGTATGGAAATACCGTTCACAGACTTGCCGCAGGGTGGAATCGAGCGGAGGCACGACGGAGGAGATCACGATGCCGTGGATCCCATCGACGGCAAGGTTATCCATAGCAAAAAGATTGCGAAACAAAACCCCATACTCATCGACCGTTTGGGTGGAAATGGTTGTCACCCGCCAGTTGGCAATGAGTTCGTAGCGCCCTGGCGGCTCCGGCCGATCGCCGGGGGCTGGTTTGGCCTTCGCTGCTCGTGCGAAGACCCCCAGGACTGTGTTGGTGTTGCCGACATCGAGAACTAGGAGCATGGGCAATTCTTGGCCAAGCCTTCCTCGGGCTCGGATCCAGTGTTCCGGGCGAATCACTCCACCCTTACGGTCCCAGTTAGGACCGTACGCAGACCCTGTGGGGTGCGCACTTGCAGAAACCCGCGGGAATCGAGTCCTTCGGTGATACCTTGGTAGCCGCCTTCCTCCTCCACTCGCACTCGGACCCCTCGCACCATCGACGAGCGTTCGGCGAAACGCCGCAGGATGGCGTGATGTGGATGGGTCCCGAGACTGCGATATTCCCGATCGAGAGATTTTAGCAAAGCGGCACACAATTCCAGGCGCGAATACTCGCTCCCCGTGGCCATCCGTAACGATGTAGCCGTGGTTTCCAAGTCGGCAGGGAGGGTGGTTTGATTGACGTTCACGCCGATGCCGACAACCACGTGACGAACCCGGGTCGCTTCGGCATTCATTTCGGTGAGGATTCCACAGAACTTTTTGCCGCGAACCAAAAGATCATTCGGCCATTTCAGGTCGGGAGAAAGCGCGGGATCAAGCTCCCCGACTGCCGCTTGTACGGCAAGCCCCGCAGCGAGGGCGAAGATAAGGAGTTCTGACGGCGGTAGCACAGGGCGTAACACCAGCGAACAGTAGATTCCTGTCGAGCGGGGGGAGTGCCATCGATTGCCTCCGCGGCCACGACCCGCGGATTGCTGCTCGGAGAGGAATACGCTGCCTTCCGGGGTACCGTCCCGGGCGGCATCCATGGCGACCGTGCTGGTCGAGTCGATATTGTAATAATGATGAAGATGCCCGCTGAAGATCGTTCCCCGGATCAAGGGGGCCAGCATCTCCGGCAGCAGAAGATCGGGCATTGCTTTCAGTCTGTACCCGGTGCCCAGATGGCCGGCGATGTCGACCCCCAGAGCCCGCAGCTGCTCGACCAAATGCCATACGGTCGAGGGACTGACCCCAACCTCGGAAGCGATCTTGGTTCCGCTTACCACCATGGTCGCGTGGTCCATGAGAAGTCGAACCATGCGTCCCAGTCGACGGTCCGTCTGGGAACCGGCAGCGGGAATTCGAGCTTCTCTCGCCGGCGAAGGGCGGGTTGGGGATGGAGGGTTGATGCGGCAATTATGCGGGAGAACCGCCCCAAAGCACAAAGGCCGTCGAGCCGAGGAAGAGTTGGGCTCCTCGCCCTTCGCGTGGACCAGCTATCTCATTAGGCTGCTCCGACTCGCATATTCATGTCGACGGCAGGCGCGGAGTGGGTCAGGGCGCCCACGGAAATGAAATTGACCCCGGTCTCAGCATAGGCGCGAACATTCTCCAGCGTGATTTCCCCCGAGGCTTCGAGGGGAAGGGAAGGGTTGGCCCGGGAGCAACGCTCGACCGAACGTTTTACATCCTGGACTGACATGTGGTCGAGCAGAATCGCTTCCGCACCATACTCGAGAGCCTGCTCCAGTTCCTCCAGGGTGCGAACCTCGATCTCGATCATCTGCTCGCCGCGCCGATTGTGGTGCGCACGTTCGAGCGCCTGCCGGATCCCCCCGGCTAAGCCGATGTGATTGTTCTTGATCAGAATGCCATCGGATAAGTCCAGGCGATGATTTTGACCCCCGCCGCAGCGCACGGCGTACTTGTCGAGGTTGCGTAAGCCCGGGATGGTCTTGCGGGTATCCAGAATCTTTGCTTTTGTGCCCGAAACCTGATCCACGAATTTGCGAGTCAAGGTGGCAATGCCGCTCAAACGCTGCATCAGATTGAGTATGACGCGCTCGCAGGAAAGAATCACGCGCGCATTATGGCGGATCACGGCGATCGACTGCCCCGGGCGCAGCCGAATGCCATCAAAAATCTCCGGGTGGGTTGTGACTTCGTAATGCGATGTTACGGCGCCATCGAGATCGGCGTAGACGTCGAGGATGCGGGCGACGGCGCCGATTCCAGAGAGAATGGCTTCTTGACGGGAAATAATGGTGGCGGAGGCGCGCTGACTGGGATCGATACAGGCGTAGCTGGTTGCATCCCGCGTGGCCCGGTCCTCGAGCAGCGCATTCTCGATCACGGCAGTGATGCGGCGACTATTCCAGTCCATTCCGCTCCCCCAGCTGATCGCTCATCTTCTGTCGCAAAATCCCTAACTCCGCCTGCCGGGTTCGGAGTTTCTCGATGACATGGGCGGGGGCCTTGGTCAGGAACTGTTCGTTTCCCAGCTGATCGTGAAGGTGGCTAATCTCCCGTTCGATCTTCTCCAACTCTTTTCGCAGACGCTGTCCTTCCGCGGCTTGGTCGACCGTCTTTTTGTAGACGAGGTGGACGTCAAAGTGCGCGCCATGCAGCGAGGCAGGCAGTTTGGCCGGCAAGCTCTCCACGAACTCGACTCGATCTACATTGGCCAGTCGCTCAATGGCAGCGAGATTGTCTTCGAGCAGGCGACGAATGTTGGGGTCGGGCGCGACCAGTTGTACGGGCGCGCGTTGCTTGGGTTCGACTTTCAAATCTGCCCGCAGCCTACGGACGTTCTCGATAAGTTCCTGGAGGATTGCCATCTCGGCTTCCGCGGCCGGATCAAACTGCTTCTCATCGGATTGGGGATAGGCGGCCAGAGCGATGGACTTCAGGGGCGGCTTGTCCTCGTACACGGCATGCCAGAGCTCTTCCGTGATAAATGGCATGATGGGATGCAAGAGCCGAAGCGCCGCTTCAAACAGGATCAAAAGGTTGTTGCCTGCAACTCTTGCCCGTTCCGGAGCCATCCGATCCGTGAGCCGTGGCTTGATGAGTTCCAGATACCAGTCGCAGAACTCCCCCCAGAAAAAGTCATAGATGGTGTTTGCCGCTTCATGAAAGCGATAGGTTTCGAGCGCCGCATTGACCGCGGACGCCACCCGGTTGAAGCGCGAGAGAATCCAGCGATCCTCAAGCGCAGCGGGCTCAAAGCCGGCGAGACCGTTGCGCGGCCCAGCCGGTTGCCCGGCCGCGACCTTGTCGAGCGCCTTCCGATGAGTGGCGTCCATATTCATGAACACGAACCGGGCGGCGTTCCAAATTTTGTTAGCGAAAGCGCGATAACCCTCGGTGCGGTGGGGATTGAACGCAATGTCGGTTCCTGGCGCAGCCATGGCGGCCAGGGTGAACCGGGTGGCATCGGTTCCAAAGCGATCGATGATGTTCAATGGATCAATCACGTTTCCCTTGGTTTTCGACATCTTTTGCCGTTCCGCATCGCGGACCAGGGCATGGATGTAAACCTGGCGGAACGGCACGCTATCGTCCTTCTTGTTGCTCCATCCGCTGGCCTCTTTCCGTTGCGGATCCTGCCGATGGTGGTGCATAAAGTGGCAGCCAAACATGATCATGCGGGCGACCCAGAAGAACAGGATTTCGTAGGCCGTGATCAGGAGCGTGGTCGGGTAGAAGACTTCCTGATCGTGTGTCGTTTCGGGCCAGCCCAAGGTGGTGAAGGGCAGCAAACCCGAGGAGAACCAAGTATCGAGCACATCATCGTCTTGTTTCAGCGCGGAGCCGCCGCATTTTCCACAGCGCAGCGGAGTTTCGCGGGCCACGATGATTTCCCCACACGCGCAATACCAAGCAGGAATTCGGTGGCCCCACCACAGCTGGCGCGAAACGCACCAGTCGTGGATATTGCGCATCCAGTTCAGGTAAATCTGCTTGTAGTTTTCGGGGACGATTTCGATTTCGCCGTTTTCGACCACCTGAATGGCGCGCTCGGCCAAGGGCGCGACCTTGACAAACCATTGTGTCGACAACCGCGGCTCGACCACGGTCCCGCAACGGTCGCACTTGCCGAGGGCGATGGTATAGTCCTTTGCCCCGACCAGGAATCCCTGCTTCTCAAGGTCTTCGAGCACCTTCTGGCGAGCCTCAAACCGATCCAGCCCTGCGTAAGCACCGGCATTTTGGTTCATGCGGGCGTGTTCGTCCATGACATCGATCTGCGGAAGATTGTGTCTTTTGCCGGCCTCGAAGTCGTTCGGATCGTGCGCCGGAGTTACCTTGACGGCACCAGTTCCGAATTCCGGTTGTGCCAGATCGTCGGTAATGATCGGAATTTCGCGGTCCATCAACGGCAAGCGAGCCTTCTTGCCATGTAGATGCCCGTACCTCTCATCCCTTTCGTTCACTGCGACGGCAGTATCGCCAAGCATGGTCTCGGGCCGCGTGGTTGCGACCGTGATCCATTCCTTGGTGCCGATTACGGGATAGCGAATCTCATACAGCTTGCCGGGAACCTCTTCGTGCTTGACTTCGAGATCGGAAATGGCGGTCTCACAGCGCGGGCACCAATTAACGATATAGCTTCCTCGGTAAAGCAGGCCTTCCTCATAGAGGCGAACGAAGACCTCGCGTACGGCGCGCGAAAGATTTTCGTCCATGGTGAAGTACTCGCGGCTCCAATCGACGGAAGCGCCGAGACGCTTCATCTGGTCGAGGATTGCGCCGCCATAGTGTCGCTTCCACTCCCAAACCCGCTCGAGAAAGGCCTCGCGGCCCAAGTTACGCCGCTGCTTGCCCTCTTTCGCCAACTCGCGTTCCACCATCATCTGCGTGGCGATACCGGCATGATCGGTTCCCGGGAGCCACAAGGTGAGGAAACCGCGCATGCGGTGCCAACGCACAATGATGTCCATCTGTGTTTGGTTGAGCATGTGTCCCATATGCAGTCGGCCGGTCACGTTGGGAGGCGGCAACAGCAAGGCGAATACGGGACGAGGGTCGGCGGAGGAAGGCGTCGGCAACGAGAACAGCTTCTGTTGGACCCAGTACTCGGCCCAGCGCTTTTCGATTTGGCCGGGCACATAGGATTTTTCGAGTTCGCGAGGCATGGCGAAACGCGCAGCGGTGAACATTTGGCCTTTGGTCAACCCGCCGGTCTTGACGGCACCAACCTCGACGCGGAGACAGGCTCAATGCTCGGAAATCTTGATATTACAGGTGGCCTGAAAACGAGGTCAAACGCTTGACGGGTTAGGAGACAGTGTGATCTAAAGTTGCACCCCCCCCGGCGCCCCCCGGCCCTGGTGGGTTGGTGGGCGAGAGCGGTGGATCATGGCGAGAAAAACGTGTGGAGGACAGGACGGGAAGCGAACCTATTTCGCTAGCCATAAATCGGATACATGTCACGTGCTCTTGCGTTGGAGGAAATCAGTCTTCGATCACTGCCGCCTCATCCTCTGCGTCTTGTACAGCTTTCTCATCTGCAGGACTTAGCTTCGACGGCTGCACGTCGATCGTTACTTTGAGAATCCTGCCGGTGAACTTGTTGTCTCCCTGCTTGTAGTCATTGGATACGGGGGTCTCAGCATCCATACCAACATCCGCGCCCTCGTCACCCGAAAAGGCGAACGGTTGGGTCTTGGGTACGTGTCCCTCAGCTACTTGCTGCCCATCCACGTAGAGCACCGACTTGCCACCCGAGCCCGGCTTAGGAGCATCCGAGATGAACTCATACTTGATCTCGTGTTTGCCTGCGGACAGTGGCATCGGTCCCCCGATGTTGGTCCTTTCCACTCCAAAGAAGTTGTATTCATGATGAATCTTTCCATCCTTCATGTAGAGGGTCCAACCTCCGAATGTACCGGCCTGCGCGATGATCACTCCATTGACATTAGCATTCGGCAATTCCACTGGGGCGGTAATCGTATAAGAGCGGTTCTTCACGTTGATGAAGGCATTTTCCGTCATGCCAACCATCCCCGGGTAAACCGTTAACGAAGTGCGATTTCCCATCAGGTCCGGCCTACCCGCGATCGCTGCATTGAATCGCTCAGCCCGCCGGTCATCGATTGGTAGTACATGGTTCTTCGCCGCCTCCTTCATAAACAGGCTTTGAAGCTCCTTGAGCTTTGCGGGGTTCTGAACAGAGAGATCCTTGGCTTCGCTGAAATCGTCGGCAACGTGATATAGCTCCCAGACATCCTGCGAAAGTGGCGGGTTTGGCGCCATCACCCAGGGAATAGAATGACGCGCAGCGGCTACCCAGCCGTCATGATATATACCGCGATTTCCGAACATCTCGAAATACTGCGTATTGTGTGTCTCTTTTGCCTTCGCATTGTCAAATGTATAGACCATGGATGTTCCGTCAAAGGGAAGTTGCACTGTCCCATTCACACTCTTTGGGAAAGGCAAGCCTGCCGCTTCCATGACGGTCGGCGCGATATCGGTGACGTAGGTAAATTGCGACCTGACTTGGCCATGATCCTTAATGCGCACTGGCCAATGAATTACCAGCCCGTTGGTCGTTCCGCCGTAGTGCGAGGCGATCTGCTTGGTCCATTGGAATGGAGTATCGCCCGCCCAGGCCCAGCCAATAGCGTAATGCGGAAAAGTGCTGGGATCGCCCCATGCGTCGAGGTGCGGCATACTGATGCTAGATGTGCTAATGATCCCGTTCAGTGCCATCATTTCGTTGTACGTGCCCTCTGGTCCGCCCTCCGCACTTGCACCGTTATCGCCGACGATGTAAATGAATAGAGTATTGTCCATCACGTTCATTTCTTGCAGCGCATCCACCAGGCGTCCCACTTGTTCGTCGGTGTGCTCGGCAAAACCTGCGAAAGTCTCCATTTGCCGGGCCTCCAGCTTCTTCTGGTCAGCAGTCTGCGAGTCCCATGAAGGAATCTCTTTGGGCCGGGTAGTCAGCTCTGCAGTTTGTGGAATAATTCCCATCCTCTTCTGCCTGGCGAATGTTTCTTCCCGGAGTACATCCCACCCCTGGTCGAACTTGCCCTTGTAGCGGTCGATGTATTGCTTGGGCACATGATGCGGGGCGTGCAGGGCGCCCGTAGCGAAGTAAACGAAAAAGGGCTTGTCGGGAGTAAGAGAGTGTTGTGCCTGCATCCAGGCGATGGCCTGGTTTGTCATGTCTACCGTGAAGTGATAATCCGGGGTCTGATCGTGCTCCACTCGGACGCTTCCATCAAAGATGGCAGGTGCCCACTGATTGGTTTCCCCTCCGATAAACCCGTAGAACTTGTCGAAACCGGAATGGGTTGGCCAGCGATCGTACGGGCCGGATACAGAGACCTCCCACGCTGGCGTCTCGTGGTACTTGCCGAACGCGGCCGTGCTATATCCGTTCAGACGCAGCATCTCCGCCAAGGGCGCGACGCTCTGTGGACGGATACCAGTATTGCCAGGAAATGCGGTCGCCAGTTCCATAATGGCTCCCGTATTCGTGACATGGTGATTACGACCAGTCAGCAGAGCCATCCGCGTTGGGGAACACAACGCGGTCGTGTGAAAACCGTTATACCGCAGGCCCTCGGTAGCCAGTTTGTCGAGTGTTGGCATCTTTGCCGGCCCACCGAAGGCACTAGATTGTCCGAAGCCAATGTCGTCCAGCAAAACAATAACCACGTTCGGCGCACCGCTCGGTGCTTTGACCTCAAAGCGTGGGGGCGCCTTGGCGTTGCGTGCATCCAGTTCTGTGATAGTTGCCGGTTGAGGTTCGGGAATGGGTAGTACGGTTCGATCTATCTGCTGAGCCACCAACTGCGGCAACAAGATCAAAGAGGTGATTAGCATCGCTATCAGCGCCAAGATTTTCTTCAGCATTCTTGCCCTCCGTCCCCACAAGAGGTTGTCTAAAGCACCGCCAAGATGATTGTTACCTTCACGATTGTGGACAGCAAGTTAGCCGACAAGACAATAGCATGGTCAAAGTTTTGATCAGTTTGTCTCTTCATGAGTCGAGACTAATCGCCCAAGACACACCTCTTCATCTGGATTGCGACAGCACGTTGACGGTGCGTGAAGAGGTCAGAAGTTGCGATCTTAACACCAAACATCAGATCTGGCCGTATCTTAGGAGGATCGCCGCGAGCAGTTCCTGGTTTTTATGATGCGGTCTCCTCCGACCTGTCCGCGCATCAATGAGGGTCCTTCTAGACAGTCCACTCTCTTTTTCGAGGATGGAAAGTGGCAACTTTTTCAATGCTGGCACTATCTTCGTCTGCCATTCATCGCGTCGCGGGTCAATGTACTCTGTGTAGACGTTTGATGCCGGGCATAGTTCGTTTCGGAACCGGCGCAAACTACGTGTTTTTTGTCTCGTTTGGACAAACGCAGGCCACGAATTTGACGAAAGCAGTCTACTCAAACGGAGTTCTGCGATGGCAATCGCAACCAGCTGAGCAGAGAGACTTCGCGACATCGAGGATTCTGAACTCTTAGTTCGAAGTGAAAGCTACCGTACGAAAGCGGTAGAGGAAGCTCGCACCAAAGTCAAAGTTCCCGGCGAGGAAGATGTCCTTAGTGCACTGCTCGCACCCAGCATCACGCCCAACCAGATTCGTGAGCTTTGCAAAGATGCATTCATGACTCGAACAATCACGATTGGGTCTGAAACGCGGGAGCTACAGGTTCCGGCTTGGCCGTTCCCCGCTGGGAGCATGCTCCCCACTTATTTGTCGCAATACGCTGACCAATACGTTGCAGCTTTGCGGGATCGACGCTTTCCTAACTGTAATGTCTCAATCCGGCCTTCCAATCGATTGAAGCAATTGTGGTTTCTGTCTCGCGCTCTAGCCGGGGCTCTGTTTGGGGTGAAGACACGCACAGCGATCAATCTTGTTGGCTCACTCAGGCCTGAAGAGATTTTCCAAGAGTCTCGCTATGCTAGACGAAAGCGCAGGCAGAGGAAGCAGAAAGCACACAATATGACGAAGCAGTATTAATGCAAAACGTGAACCGTAGGCAGGAATTCATCGCGGTCTCCGAGGTGATTCTTGCCAAACTGCCCAGTGGCATACCCCATAGGCTTAAGGA
>Ga0187783_10003971_pt1 | contig 10938 bp, 9 predicted proteins | sample 1015_SJ02_MP02_2_FD_132471 | JGI IMG/M metagenome (GOLD analysis project Ga0187783, IMG submission 132471) | Tropical peat soil microbial communities from peatlands in Department of Meta, Colombia - 1015_SJ02_MP02_20_MG | ecosystem: Environmental > Terrestrial > Soil > Wetlands > Peat | place...
ACTCTATTTGGACGAGTCAGCAACTGAAACACCTTCTGTGGCCCTTGCCTGCGCTGCCCGTGAGACGCTGCGCATTGGCGATCTTGTAGAAACGATGTTGCGCGAAACTATTACGGCGCTGAGGACCAACGACAGAAAGCTTGTCGGGCAAATCTCCCGCATGGACAATGCGGTCGATCGACTGACCGAGACTGTGAAGCTCTATGTCACGAGGGTGACTCGCGAAAGTTTGGACGATGAGGATGGCCGTCGAGCCATGGAAATCATCTCTTTTACCATCAATCTAGAGCACATTGGTGACATCATCGACAAAAACCTTATGGAGCTCGCCACAAAGAAAATAAAACATCGCTATCAGTTCTCGACGGAAGGCGAGCGTGAACTGGAAAATTTTCATGGTTTAGTGCTCGGCAATCTCAAGCTCGCCTTCAGTGTGTTTATGTCGGGCAATGTCAAGATTGCTCGCACCTTGATCGGAGAGAAGACGAGTCTTCGTAGTGCGGAGTTGGCCGCATCAGAAAGTCACCTCAGACGACTTCGCGAGGGTCGAGCGGAGAGCATCGAGACAAGTTCGCTCCACCTCGATATACTTCGTGACCTCAAGCGTATCCATTCACACATCTGCTCTGTTGCCTACCCAGTGCTGGAGGCCGCTGGAGAGCTTCAGCCGAATCGCTTGAGGGAGCAAGAATCGACGCCTTTGCCGGGCACAAATGGATCAGGCGCTGCCCCGGTGACCGACCAGACGTTTGAATGACGTCTGAGGGCCCAGGCACTTAGAACCCAAGGCCTTAGCCGTTCCGACCGCATCCTGCCCTGTCCGAACCACGGATGTTGTTGCTTATTTCGATGGGGCGGTGCCTTTGAGAGCCTCAAGACGCAGAATCAGATCGCGCAAGCCGTCATCCGCAATGACAGCGATGGCATTTGCAGCAGAAAACCACCGTGCCGTTCGCTCCTTCGATTCCGGCCAGTTTTTCGACTGCCCGGTGACCGCCAGCAGGAAAACCCGAACCTCGCAGTGAATCGAAACACCGCGATCCTCCAAGCGCTTCTCATAGACGTAGCGGCCAATGGCACGTCCCGCGACCCGTCCCCGGACGCCCGCTTCTTCATATGCCTCGCGCGCGGCAGCCCTGGCCGGCGTCATGCCCTTGATGGGCCAGCCTTTCGGAATGATCCAGCGTCTCGTCCGACGGGACGTGACAAGCAACACCTCAATGAACGCATTCCCATCGAGCCGATAGGGCAGAGCGCCATATTGGATACGGATAGCCCGTTGCTTTGATGCTGGTTTCCTTGGAATCTCTCTCCGTCCTTCGGTTTCCACCCGGCCCGGGCCGTTGAGGTGGTTCGAACGTGCGCTTTCGGGAACCTTTGCCAGAAAAACCCACAATTACCGACGCACTGATCCGCCAGCGTTGCGGATTCAGCTCATTAAAACATTGTCGCCGCATCGGGTGGAAGCAAGATTTTCGCTAACGCGACACGCCCCGAATCTTTAAGGTTAATTATGCGTCCAGTCGGTATTTCGGCCCGAAATAACTCACTCGAACAGCTTGCGGACGAAGGCCCTGCTTCCATGGGTAGTTTCCTAACTCGAGGGGACGTCGTCACTCCGGCGTGACCGGCGCTATGATGCAAAGGGGTTCTGACTGCGACCGCGCTTGAGTTCCGCCTCTATCCACATCTTCTATCGAACGTCGCCGGTATGACAGGCGGAAGCTTGCAAAGAAGGGCGGCCGTACGATCATGCGAAATGCCGTTTGAAAACCTGACGACTATCCACGATGGGGCGCCCGGCATCGGCTCGACTTCGTCTACATAGCAAAATCGACACTGTCACTCCCGACTATGATGGTTGGCGCCACCGTGCCGGTGGAAACCTGACGGCCGTTCGGAATGAAACAGTACTGACCCGCCTTGATATCTGCAACGGTTGCCGGAGTAACTACTACCACCCGGACATCCTCCGGCACGGGCGTCTTCTTCTCACTATCCTTGAATTTGGTGACCACAGCTTTGCCATCATTGCTTATGACTGAACCCTCAATGTAGGTCAGGGTTCGTTCGTCGCCGCTGATGACCGGCCTACGGGCCGTAAGTCTCCAAGGCTCGTGTGTAGGCTCATCGAGAAAGATATAGATTTCCGCTGCTTTCTGACTGCCGTCCATCTGTGGCTGAGCGGTGATGCCGACGAGACCGCCCGGCTTGACATCGGCGAGCGATGCCGCCCTGAGCGTGAAGACGCGTACGCCGTCGGCGAGCTTCACGTTCTGCGCATCCCCGCTAGGTTCCCTTACGGCTAGGGTCTGACCATCCATACTTTCGATTGAGCCGCGCAAAGGTTGATAGACTTGTCCGATCGCCATGGAGGAGACGAAGATAAGGAAAGAGAAAAGGATGACACGCCTGGCGCCAACCAGCCTCTGTCCCATCGCAGTCATATTCGCTCTCCCTGATCTTTTCCGATCGGCAATTCACCCCGGAGACATTTGATATATAATTTCTTCCTTCGAAAGGTGATAAAATCGGAGAAGCAGGCATTGATCTAAGTCAAATTGCGACGCGTCACGGAGACTCTTCAAAGCGCGACAGGCGCAAGGCCGGAAACAACACAAGTATGATCCGGAGTGCCGATAAGTCCTTGAAAGCACCAGGTACCGGCATGGCGTTTTTGGAAGTGCCGCCGCGAATCCGCACCGAAGTAGGCGAGCGAGCGGCCGTGCGGGATCTGGCACCTGAAAAGGGGCGGCGCACCCTCTTGAAGCCACGCTGGGTCGGCAGCGACATTGCGTGCCGGGCAATGTCGTTTTGGGCTTTGGCGGCACGTGTCCCACACGCTCGTCCGGGATGACGTGCAAACCAAAGCCAGACAACTGATTGGCTGTATCGCTATCGAACTACCGTGCCGGTGTAGGTTATGCGCGCGGCGGTGTCGGCGCATCCGGCGGTTATCTCATCAGCACCTGAAGGCAACCCGAAGCCCGGCTCGATCTGTGCGACGAGTTCAAAGAGTTCCAAGCAAAGACGGAAAGTCAGGCTCAACGCTTCGGCGGCTGCATCGTGGGACCGGACTTGTTGCCTGGCAATCCACGTGCACCGCTCTCGTCGGGGCTTGTTGTGCTCTTGCCGGCACCTACCGTCCTTCCGGATGGTGTCACCGCGGGTCCTGACTTATTGCCGGGCAAGCCACTTCTCCGGCCCCACCGTTTTCCGGAAGACGGTCTTGATGCTTGCCGGTTGCCGAGGGATCGGTTGTATTCTGGGCGACTGCTGCGGGACCGACGAGCAGCGCAGCGACGAGAATTAAATGGTATCGCTATGCGCATGGCGATTCCCTTTTTTCGTTAGGCCCCCTCTACTTCTACGACTGGCGTTTGACTTCAATGGTTAGCGTCAGTGCCGTACGGCGAGGCAACGATTGTCCGATGTCTTCGTTCCTGGCAGGCCAGATCGTTCCAAGACCTCTAGTCGGTTGGGCTCCCGCGCGTGGCGGGCCGTTAGCCAGCGCCCATCAGCAGGAACACGACGGTTGACTTGATCTGTCAGGTCCGCGCTGGGACATTGTGTTAGCGGGCAAATGCAAACCTAAAGTACGCTCTCGGCAAAAAAGCGGCCCCCATCCGAGAAGGCGGTCTGCAGGAGGCCAACGATCGATTTTGGCGCTTTGCGCGGTTTATTAACCCGTTAGGGTGCGAAATAATGGATGCCGTTCTGCAATTTCCGTTGGCCCCCATGGAAGCACTGCCGGTCGACACCATTCCGACCGGTGATGGTTGGCAGTACGAGCCGAAATGGGATGGATTTCGCTGCCTGCTGATCCACGACGGCGATAAGGTGGAGTTGCAGTCGAAGGCCGGCAAGTCGCTGACGCGATACTTTCCCGAGATCGTCGCTGCCGCGAATCGCTTGCCAGCCTGCGTCCTCGACGGCGAGCTCGCGATTTCCGTCGGCCGCAATCTGTCATTCGACGCGTTGCTGCAACGCATTCATCCGGCCGCCTCACGGGTGAAGCGGCTTAGCCTAGAAACGCCCGCTATGCTCATCGTCTTTGACCTCCTGCGCGATGACGATGGCGCGCCTCTGTTGGAGCAGTCGCTGCGCGAGCGCCGCGCAGCGTTGGAGAAATTTGCGGGACGCGTCTTCCCGAACGGCGGCCTGATTCGGCTTTCGCCTGCAACAACTGCACTTCCCGTCGCCAAAGCTTGGTTGAAGCAGGCGGGCCCCGCGCTCGATGGCATTATCGCCAAGCGGCTCGATCTGCCGTACCGGCCCGGCGAGCGCACTGCGATGCAAAAGGTCAAGAACTATCGCACAGCGGATTGTGTCGTTGGCGGCTTTCGCTTCAACGAAGGTAAAGACGTCGTCGGCTCGTTGCTGCTGGGCCTCTACAATGAGGAAGGAAAGCTTGACCATGTCGGCTTCACCTCGACCATCAAGGAGAGCGAGAAACAGGCGCTGACCACAAAGCTGCTTGCGCTCGTCTCTCCGCCCGGTTTTACGGGCGAGGCACCGGGTGGCCCGAGTCGCTGGTCGCCGAAGCGCTCTGCCGAATGGCAGCCGCTCAAGCCAAAGCTCGTAGTGGAAGTCTGTTACGACCATTGGTCGGGCGGTCGCTTCCGCCACGGCACGCGCCTCTTGCGATGGCGTCCTGACAAATCGCCGCGGCAATGCACGCGCGAACAGGTTGAACAAACGGCCGGCCATCTTCTTGAGCTGCTGGGACCGGCGCCCAAACAATTTTTCCAAAAGCGTGCGACGAAACGGGCGGCTCGGGCGGGACGCCGTGAGTCGACGTGAGCCGCGTGTTAACTTGCAGAGATAGGTGCGCTATTGTTTCGTGGTGCATTCCTACGTTAGCGCGGCCTAAATCTGCCAGTCACCTGCGGTCTTCGCCCGAAAAGCGCAATCCCCGGGGTTCGTTGGGCGACGCATTGAGGCAGGCGATCACTATCGACGAAGCGACTTACTATTGGGCGGTAGCGCTATGATGCCGGGGACTTCGCTCCAAGGCGTCAACCGCTGGTTTGAGATTTCGCGTGCGTCGTCCGTGACGTCTTGTCTGCTCTTGGTCATTTGTAGACGCGCGCTGTCCGTCTGAGGTATACAGAATGCGCATTCTTTTTGTGGACACGTGATGCAGCCGGGACGCTTCAGCCGAACCGCCGAGTTTATGGCCCTGTTTCGCGCGTTGGAATCGGCTCGACCAGCCCAAAAGGCGCTTTTTAGGGATCCGCTCGCCGAGGGTTTCATTGATCCGGCCTTGCGACGGCTAATCCGATGGTCGGCTGTGCCATTGATCGGGCTTCTGTTGCGCGCATTCATCGACAGGTTTTGGCCAGGTGCACGTACTTCGGCGGTGGCGCGCACACGGCTGATTGACGACTGGGTGACGGAGGCGGGCGCGACCGGCCGCCAAGTTGTGCTACTCGGAGCAGGTTTCGATAGCCGCGCTTGGAGGCTCCCGGGCCTGTCCGGCCTACCCGTCTTCGAAGTGGATCACGCCTCCACCGCTGCCGAGAAATCAGGACGAATCAGCGCATTGGGGGCCGACCCATCGCGTGTTGTTTCGGTGCCGATCGATTTCAATCGGGACAAGCTACCTGATCGCTTGGCCGCCGCTGGATTCGACAAGTCCAAAGTCACAATCGTGGTGTGGGAAGGGGTTACAAACTACCTGACGGAAAGCGCCGTGCGATCGGTATTGGCCTGGGCCGGCACGCTGGCTCCGGGAAGTCGGCTAGCCTTCACCTACATTCACAGTCTCGTCCTGAGTGATGCAACTAGCTTCGAGGGCGCTGCTAGAATTTTGCTCGCCGTGTCGAGGGTGGGTGAACCCTGGACCTTCGGTCTTCTTCCTGAATTGGTTCCGAATTGCCTCGCACAGTTTGGCTTGCGTATCATCGAGGATCTCGGAGCCGATGACTACCGAGCGCGATACTTCGGGAAAAAGGCAAGCAGAATGCGAGGTTATGCATTCTACCGCGCAGCGCTAGCGGTGGTTGACGTCGCCAATGCCTAAGATCAGCTCGAATCGGGCACTGGCGCGGCGCCGCCAGATCATCGAGGTTGCGCTGATCTGCTTCGCGCGGCGAGATTTTCATAAGACGCGACGCAGGACATCGTAAAACAGTCGGCACAGGGTCCTGGGGCGATATACTGCCATTTCACCGACAAGCACGACATCATAGTTGCAGTGGTCAAGGACCGCCATCGGCGAGAGAGCACGCGACGGGCCAACAGATATTTGCATCCACAATCGATGATCTGGCGAAGGATTTCGTCGGCGTGTCGGGCAACGCCAGGGAGCGCGCATGGCAGCGACTGACGATCCAGCTGTGGGTCGAAAGTCTGCATGACCTACGGCTCGCGGTTGTTGTGCGCCAAGGGATCGAGGGGCCGCTCGCGATGCTGACCAGCATGATCCGACGGGCCGTAACCCGCGGCGAACTCATCGATCACCTCAATGAAGAGGCAACGGCGCGCGTTCTAATCGCCCTCTTCCAACGGGCGTGGGAGCCGAGCCTCGACAAGGAAGCATGTGCGAACGTGGCCGCCATGCTCATCGACACAACCGCGTGGTCACCCAACCGTGGTCGACCACCCCTTCGAACGCCAAAGTCCCGAGCCCGTAAAGCCAAGACCCAATAAGGCTGCGGCGCGGCGATTCGCCTCGGCTCATCACGACGCATTAAGGTCCCTCGATCGGCACGATCGGGGCAGCGATGCTTGGTTGGGATTTGATCCGGATCAAATACTGGCGCAACAGCTAAAGCTCAATCTTGTTGACACTGGTCGATAGTGGTACGCCTGAATCGCGGCGACCGGCACGCGCAACTGTAGCCTGCGAGCAAAATCGCCGTCTTGCGGCGAGATGACGGCCATCGCCTGCCCGCCACCAGGGTAGCGACTCGTTAACGGTCTGGACAGACACTAATGGGAAAAGATGCGTAGCGTACTGATTCTACTTCAATCAAAGGCAACCCAAGGAGCGGACATTTGCGGCTGACTATTATTGCTGCCTGCCTTGTTGCGGCGCTTTCAACCTTAACGTCGAGGGCGTTCGCAGGGTCGGATGCCCCCTTCCCCAAGGACTGGCGGTCCTGGCCCGTCACCCACAGCGGCACCATCCCCGGAAGCGCGACTGAGATCGCGCCCGACCTGCCGCCCATCGTCAAGGAGACGTTCAAGACCTACAACTGGGTCGTCGATGGGAAGGGTTCGGCCTACAACGTGCGACTGAGCCCCCAGGCCAAAGGGCCCGCGGCAGCGCGGAACGGCAAGTTCCCGGATGGCGATACTGCCGTTCTAGAACTGACCGACGCTAAGGTCCTGCTGGTGACCAATCATCTGCTAGGTGAGCCGCAATATGGTGTGTACAGCTATGACGGTCAGGATTTGAGCGGCGCCCATCCATCCTTGGCGGCCAAGGTGTGCAAAACCTGCCATTCAGGTTACCGCGAAGCCTGTGTGGCCGGCGTCTGTTCCAAATAAGCCCAACCATTGTCCCGAAATATCCGCGAGTGCAATGATCAGGATCACCGTCACTCGGCTTATCACCTTCGGCCCGCTGCTGCTGATCCTGTCGATCACCTCTCTGCTCGGCATCAATCGCTATTTGGACCAGCGCGAGCAGCTGCTCGCGGCCTTGCGGGTCCAGGCGCTGACCGCGGCGCGGCCCATCGCGGTGCTGGGGGAACGGTCCACGGCCGGCGCCAACTACGCCAATCTGGAAACTGACGACGCCCGCGCTCTGTACGATGCTGACCCTCAATTGCTGGCTTTCGAGATCGACGGCCGCAGCACTGGCGGTGAAGCCTTTGGCATCGTCTTCGACCGTCAAAGCAAAAAAGTCATCCGCACCCACGTTCCCCAAGAAGTGCAGCAGGATCTACAAGAGAAGCTGGCCAAGGCCGAACAGCGTCTGGCGGAGATGGGCGCGGCGGACGACGGGCGTCCCAAGATCCTGGCACTACGCGACCGGTTCCGCGACGAGCTCGAGCGCCTCCACGCGGATCAGACAGCGCTCACTGAATTCCGCAGCCACGTCAACTTAGTCGGGGACGGCTTGGCGGACAACGGCCTCTATCGGGTTCAAGTTCCCCTGGGAAACGGGATCGGGACTCTCAGTCTGTTGCTCGATGCCAGCGGTGGCGTCAAGGATCTGCTCTCCGCAATACTGCACGTGACCCTGATTACCGTTCTGGCGCTGGCGATGTCCGCCGCCGCTATGACGGTGCTGGCCCGTCGAGTCGTTCGCCCGCTCAAAAGCCTGGTCGAGGCCACTTCGGCCATATCGAGAGGCGACCTAGATTATCACGTTCCGGGCCTGGAGCGCCGCGACGAAATCGGCGAAATGGCCGCTGCTTTAGAAGTTTTCAAGCAGAATGCCGTTGCCCGCAGCCGTCTGGAGGCGGAGCAAAAAGAGGCTGAACTCCGCGCCGCCGCGGAAAAATGCTTGTTCGCCAATGAATTCGAGACAACCATCGGAGGCGTCATTGAAACAGTGTCGTCGGCCTCGACGGAACTCGAAGCGGCAGCCCATACCTTGACCAGAACCGCCGAAACCACCCAGCAACTCTCGACCGTGGCGGCGGCTGCGTCCGAGGAAGCCTCCGTCAATGTCCAATCAGTTGCCTCCGCGACCGAAGAGATCACCGGTTCAATCAGCGAGATTGGCCGGCAGGTTCAGGAGGCCAGCCGGATCGCCAGCGAAGCTGTTACGCAAGCACGTGAGACGGACACCCGCATCAACGACTTGTCGAAGTCCGCCAACCGAATCGGCGACATCGTCAAGCTGATCACGTCGGTGGCCGAGCAAACCAACCTGCTTGCGCTCAACGCTACCATCGAGGCAGCGCGGGCCGGCGAAGCCGGCAGGGGCTTCGCAGTGGTGGCCCAGGAAGTCAAGGCCCTCGCTGCTCAGACCGCCAAGGCAACCGACGAAATCAGCGCTCAGATTACTGGCATGCAGACCGCGACTGAAGAATCGGTTAAAGCCATCAACCAGATCAGTGGCACGATCTGGCGCATCTCGGAGATCTCCTCCGCGATCTCGGCTGCCGTCCAGAAGCAGGGCAGTGCTACCCAAGAAATCTCCCGCAATGTCGGGGCGGCCGCCAGAGGCACTGCCCAGGTCGTTACGAACATTACCGATGTGAACCGCGGCGCCAGCGAAACCGGGTCAGCGTCCGCTCAAGTGTTATCCTCAGCGCAGTCACTGTCCAAAGAGAGCAATCGCCTCAAGCTCGAAGTCCAGAAATTCATTGCTACGGTCCGCTAGTGTGACAGTCTGTCCAGGATCAATCTCGTGATTCACGTGACGGGCGCTTCGAGCCAAAACGATGAAGATTTTTACGATCGAAAATTTACGTTCACTGGGGTTTGATCGGACGAAGGTCCAAAATTTGGTGTAAACGCCGGCTTCGATGATCCGCATTCAGGAACGCCAATTTCGGCAATGGCGACACGCGACATGCTGCATCCACCTGACGGAAAGAGCGGCACGGTAGCGTCTTACCGAGTGGCTCCTAATCAGTGGCCGGGAAATACTTGAGCGATATCGCTCGGAACGTCTCGGTTTGCTTGAATTGATGCAACGCTTGAGAGAACGCGTCGACGAACGTCGGTGAAACGCGTTCCTTGCTGAAAATGGCATACATATTGTCTTCTTTTAAGGTACGGGACATCAGCGGCTCGATTTTGCCCGATAGTCCCATCGAACTCATCAGCCGCACCCCCTGGCTGACGCTCAGTACCGCGTAGTCGACATGGCCGGCTTCCAGCATGCGGAAGTTGGCCTCGCCGCTGCCCGTTTCGCTGTAGTTCTTATTCTTGCGCACAAAATTCCAGAACTCGGGCGAAACGGCCGCGCCGCGCAGCACGGCGATGTTATGTCCGACGAGATCGTCGAACGAGGAAAACCTCAGCTGCCCGGTGTCGGCTGCACGCACGAAGAAGACCCACTTTTCTCGCAGCAGCGGCTCGTCGGGAAAGTAACAGAAGCGCGCTCGCTCCTCGGTGCGTAACGCGGTGAAGAGCGCATCGCGCTGGCCCCGGAAGACCTCCCGCAGGGCGCGCGCCCACGGGAACTCCTCAAAGGAAGCTTCCTGGCCCATGGCGGCTAAGACATGCTTGAGGACTTCCGTGCTGAAGCCCGGCGCATCGGCGTCGGATAGGTTCTCAAAAGGCAGCAGCTGATCAGTGACGAATTGCAAGGGGGCGGCTGTCGATACGGGCGCGCCGAAGGCCCAGGCAGCGGCAACTGTCATGAGGACGAAGCCTCGAAGCCGTGCGCGAATCAAGCTTGTCATCGCCCTCGCAGCCGCAATCACCGTGCAAAATACCGTCTTTTTAGCCTAGCACTCCGGTCGCTCGTGGCAAGAAAGCTCGCCGCATTGTGCCCGCTAAGAACCGAACTCGATCACGATGTGCTTTTGGCCGTTTACGAGATCATTGATCGACTCAGGCGGCGGCTGCTGTGCGGTCGCACGATGGTCATGCAACCGGAGCTGTGCAATAGTTTTGAAGCCTCCCCGCTCGCCGGTCGGAGGCGCGCGGCCGTCATCGTTATGCGAAGGATGCCTGGTGCGACATCAAATGAGATTCGCCGGCAAGGGTGACGACGGCGCCAGGGCCCGGTCGCCGCTGCTCGAACGAATCCGGACAAGATGGCGCTCGCTGAACCTTTTTCGCGGCGGCATCGGTCTGCGGCTTCTCGCCAGGGTTTTCCTATTCAGCTCTGCGCTCACTCTGCTGCTGACGTTATTGCAGCTATACCTTGACTATCGCCGCGACGTCGGAACGATCAATCGCCGGATATCCGAGATCGAGGCGAGCTATCGTCGCAGCCTCAGCGAAGGGCTGTGGGACCTGGACTCGCGTCAGCTCGAGCTTCAGCTCGACGGGATTCTTCACCTGCCGGACATCCGCTTC
>Ga0187783_10003972_pt1 | contig 10937 bp, 10 predicted proteins | sample 1015_SJ02_MP02_2_FD_132471 | JGI IMG/M metagenome (GOLD analysis project Ga0187783, IMG submission 132471) | Tropical peat soil microbial communities from peatlands in Department of Meta, Colombia - 1015_SJ02_MP02_20_MG | ecosystem: Environmental > Terrestrial > Soil > Wetlands > Peat | place...
GTGGCATCATAATTTAGGTTACGCCTGAAGGTTTGGGGGATAGGCGATCGCACTTCCCGTTGGACATCCGCAGGATGACCGCGCTCTGGTGAAGACTCCTAACGTGCAAGGATATTCGGTGCGGGTTGTTTTGGCGGCGGGCCTCGCGCTTTCGTGTGTGACATCCGCGCTCGCGCACCACTCAGGGGCCATGTTCGACATGCAGCACCTGATCACGCTCAAAGGTGTGGTCACGCGCGTCGAGTGGACCAATCCCCATGCCTTCTTCTACCTCAATGTGAAGGACGAAAAGGGCGCGATCGAGGAATGGACGATCGAAATCAACAGCCCGAACTTCTTGAAACACAATGGATGGACGAGCGGCACGATCAATCCGGGCGACACGATCGCGTGCACGGGTGCTCCTGCGAAGACAGGTGCGAAATTCATGCATGGGACGATGGTTGAGCTCTCGAGCGGAGTGCAACTCAGGTCCTAGGTTTATGTCAGGAGGCAAGCAGCATGCAAGCATGGAATCGATTGGCGATCGCGGCGGCACTCGCTCTCGCGATCGCGTCGCTCGCGGGTGCGCAACAGCCACCGCAGAATCCCTCGCCCGAGCCCGCTCCGGAGGCGGGACGCCCCCGAGTCGGCGGATTCCCCATGGGGCCACCGGGGAAGATTCTCGAGCTTCGAGCCGAGCCGAGCACGATTGGGCCGGGTCAATCGGCAACGATCTATTGGCACGCTGTCAATGCAGATGACACCTACTTCGATCAATGCTTGGGCATCGTCGCAACCCTCGGCAAACTGACCGTGGCGCCGCAAGCCACGAGCACGTACACATTCACGGCCAAAGGACGCGCCGGCAATGACACGAAATCGGTGACCGTGACGGTGGTGGGCACAAGTCCCGTGCCGCCCCGTGCAGAGCCGGGCTGCGTAGATCCGCACAATCAGCCGATCCCACAAGCGTCGGACGGCCATCCTGACCTTTCCGGGGTGTATATCGCGGGCTTCAGCCTGCGTCCCGTGAGTGACATTCGTCTCAAACCAGGCGCCGAGAAGTACAAAGTGGTGGCCGACGAGAATGATCTGGGCTTAGGTGTTACCTGCACGCCGCCGGGCGTCCCCGCAGCCACCATGCAGCCTTATCCATTGCAGATTATTCAGAAGCCGGGACTGGTGGTGATCCTGTATGAGGCCTATCACATCTTTCGCGTGATACCGACCGACGGGCGACCTCATCCTGACGACCTCGATCCCACCTACATGGGCAATTCGGTGGGGCACTGGGAGGGCGATACGCTGGTCGTGGATGTGACGGGATTCAACGACAAGACCGAGGTTGGAATGTATCATCACACCACGGCTTATCACGTCGTCGAGCGCTATCACCGGATCTCGTACGACATCGTGGACTATGAGGCTACGATCGAAGATCCCAATGTCTTTGCGGCGCCGTGGAAGCAGTCCACCCACATGAAGCTGCATCCAGAGTGGCAGATTCAGGAATACGTTTGCGAGCAGAACAACAAAGATTACAAGGAACTTTTCATCAAGAAATAGTTGGCAGGGTGCCGTCGACCGAGATGGTGCAAGGCCTGGCTATGTTCGAGGAGAGCGTCGCATGGTACGAAAATCGGTTTGTCTTTCGATTCTGTTGGTCTTCCTAACAGCGCTGGTGCAACCCGCGCTGGCGCATCATTCCGTTTCGATGTACGACATGGACCATCCCACGACAGTCAAGGGCACCGTTTCCAGGCTCGAGTGGACCAATCCCCACGGCTACATCTATCTGGAAGTCAAAGATGACAAGGGCCAGACGGTCGAGTGGGCCGTAGAAATCAACAGCCCCAATTTTCTGAAGCACAATGGTTGGACAAGCACCATCGTGAAGCCCGGAGATGTGATTACGGTTACGGGCGGCGCGGCCAAGAGCGGCGCAAAGACGATGCGTTGCACGACAGTCGTCTTGGGCGATGGAACCGTGCTGCGATCGTAGAAGGCGAGCGCGATGCTTCCCTTTTGTGAATGGCGAGAGAAGAATATGGATCGATAGCTCGATTCTTATGTCCCTGATCCTGGAAATATGGCCCTATTCAGGGTTTTTTCTGTTGGTCGGGTCATGACTCCCTTGGGGAGGGTCGCAGGCTTGATGGAGTTGTTGTTGTGGTTCTCCGTCATCACCGTAGCCGTGTCGATACCGAAAGCCGCATGAGAACGCGAATCCTCGCCGTGGTGGCAGTGCTCGCCACAGCGGGTTGTGCGAAGCCGTCAAGCAGAGAATCCTCCGTGCCCCGAGCGACGGTCGATCCTTCCCTGACCGGCTCGATCACCGGCACCGTTACGCTCGATGGCCCTCCACCTGTTTTTACTCCCATCGACATGAGCCAATCGTCGGCTTGCGTGCAAGCGAACGCGACGCCTGTTGTTGCGCCCATTGTGGTTGTCGGCGAGCATGGGGCGCTCGCGAACGTCGTCGTCTACGTGAAGGCGGGTCTCGGTCCGTACCAGTTTGTCGCGCCTACCGATCCGGCCATCCTCATGCAAAAAAACTGCATGTACACACCGCACGTCATGGCGCTGATGACGGGCCAGCCGTTTGAGGTTCAAAACAACGATCCCACCATGCACAACGTTCATCCGATGCCGAAGCAAAACCGGCAGTGGAGCAATTCGCAACCGGCTGGGTCGGCGCCACTCAAATCCGTCTTCGCTCGCCCGGAATTTGCGATGCCGGTACTTTGCAACGTTCACCCGTGGATGCGAGCCTTCGTCTTTGTTTTCGATCATCCTTATTTTGCCGTGACGTCGCGGACCGGCACGTTTCAATTGCCCCATCTACCGCCAGGCAGCTACACCATCGAGGCTTGGCAGGAACACTACCCGGCCGAGGATCAAACGGTAACGATTGGTTCGAAAGAGTCTAAAGCGATCTCTTTCGTGTTTAAGGCGAGCGCGCCCTACGCTCCCTAGCCCGAGGTTATCGTCGCGAGAGATGAGCGGGTGAGTGTGGAGCGTGTCGCTTAGCCTTGGGCCTGGATCGAGCGCAGCAGGCGTTGCTCTTCACCATGGGGGTCGTTCACGAGCTTCCACTCGTCGTTGATGACCATCACGGCGCGCTTGGTGGTGTCGAACGTTGCCCAGTCGGGAGCTAACTTCGTGTTCGGATTCCCGTTTCGCGCGAAGGATACCCAGGCGGAACTGACTTTTTCGGCGAGCGCATAGCGATCTTCGCCCGAGCCGACCATGGACTTGGCGGCGTCGACGTTGTCAAAGACAAACGGGATCTCGATGGTGTGGAATGCCCGCAGCTTGCCGTCGCGCACTGGCGATTTCCAGGTGAAATAGTACTGATATACAGGGGCTTTTCCCTGCGCCGCTTTGCGGTCGGCTTCTGTGGTGACGCCGGCCCGAAACGTGGCGTCCGAGGCGATGATCAAGAAAATATCTGTATTGCTCGCCCCGGGACGGCCGGCTCGATACGCCGCGATGAGCTTGTCCACCTGGTCGTCACTGGCGTTCCGAATCGTTTGCTTTACATGCGCGTGCAGGCTGGCGTCGTCGATCGGGTCCAGAATCTGATTCGGAAAGAATGCCACTTCGTCCTCGACCGTTCCGATTAACAGGGGAACGCCGGCGGAAAGGTCGGAGGCAACGGGATCAAAAGGATCGGCCGGCAAACTATGCCCATCGACCACGGGAGCCAAAGCCAAGCCAGGTGTGCCGGGCATCCCGGCCGGTGTTGTGGCCGCAAGCAATTGATCGACGGAAAGCGTCTGCAATTGATCGACCTGATCCGGTTTCAGGCTGAGCTTGGCGAGAAACATCTCGGTCGATTTGTTCGCCGCGTCGCGCGAGACACCCTTCACCGCCGCGCCGCTCTGGACAATGGCCCGGTGAAACAGGCCTTTGGCGGCAGGCATGGCCATCAGGGAGCTGACTTTTCCGGCTCCTCCCGATTGACCGAAGATCGTGACGTTGCCAGGATCGCCGCCAAATTGGGCGATGTTGTCCCGAATCCACGCGAGCGCTGCGATGATGTCGAGATTGCCGAGGTTGCTTGAATTCGCGTATTTCTCACCACCGATTCCCGCCAGATACAGGTAGCCCAGAGCGGTCAGTCTGTGATTGAGCGAGATCGACACCACATCGTGTTTCTTCGCGAGCTGCGTGCCGTCGTAACAGACAAAGCCACCGGAGCCACTTGTGTAACCACCTCCGTGTAGCCAGACCATCACCGGACGCTTCCCGCCGGCACCGACGCTGGGCGTCCAAATGTTAAGAACCAGACAATCCTCGCCCATGGGTTCGTCGCGGTCCATCACCTCAAATTCAGGAGGTACCTGCCCATGGAAGGAGCTGGACAGCTGCGGCGCTCGTAGGCCCAACTCGAAACAGTCGCGGACATTGCTCCACGGCTCGCGCGGAGCCGGTGGCATATAGCGGTTTTTACCGGCAGTGGAGGCGGCGTAGGGAACTCCCTTAAAGGCGTGCACTTTGCCCTCGACCGTGCCGCGAACCTTGCCCGCGGTGGTGGCTACGGTTGCACCGGGAGCGGGTTTCCCGTCGTCGCCAAACGCCCGTGCGAACCTACCGCCCGCCAGTGCGCTCATTGCCAGCGTCCCGAAACCGATGAACGATCGACGGTCCATGACAGCACCTCCCTGGTAATGCCTCGGGTCCGCAGAGATTCGATACGGTCGTGCCCGGCCCGCTCTTTCACGGGCGCCATTCTACCGAACCGCGGGTGAAGTGCAAGTAGGAGAACTTCAGTGCGTGCGGCCCCAGAGTTTCTCGGAGGCCAGCCGAGCTCCTTCGGCGAGCGAGCGGAATTTCATCCACGCAAACGCGGGATACACGGGCCCGAAACCGGCAAAGGTGCCAAAGCCGCAATCGCTACCCGCAATCACGCGCTCTCTGCCGATAACATTCGCGTATCGAATCAGACGCTGTGCCACCACTTCGGGGTGCTCGACGTAGTTCGAGCTGGAGGCAATTACACCGGGAATGAGAATCTTGTCATGGGGAAGTTTGATTTTCGTCCAGGCCTCCCATTCATGTTCGTGGCGCGGATTGGCGCCTTCGATGAGCAGCGCCATTGGTTTCACCTTGATCACGATCGGGAAGATCTTCTGACAGTCCATGTCATGAATATGGCTGCCTTCGTAGTTGCCCCAGCAAACGTGAAGACGGATACGATCGGCAGGGATATTGACGAGCGCATGGTTCAAGGCTTCGACCTGAAGCTCGGCGTAGCGGAGGAACTCGTCGTCGCTGAGATTCTTAAATCGCGAATGTCGACCCATGGCCAGGTCGGGGCAATCAAGCTGCAGCAGCAGCCCAGACTTTGCGATCAGTTCGTATTCCTCGCGCATCGCTTCTGCGAGAGCTGCGAGATAGGTTTCGTGGGATGGGTAGTATTCGTTGGGTTGAAACACTGCGATCGTTCCCGGCGAGACGGCATTCAAGAAACCCTCGGCCACACCGACCTTCGAGAGGGCTTCTTTCATATGCGCGATATCCTGCTCGACGGGCTTCAGGTTCTTCACCCGGATCGGTCCCTTGCAGACAGGCCGCTTGTAGGTGGCTGAGTGGCCGCTCTTTACGAGACGATCGCGGTATTCGGGAAACTCGTCGAGATCCTGGGGCGTTGGGCGCGGCGAATCTCCTTCAAATCCGGTGAGTCGGTGACGGATATAGGTAGCATAGCTGATCTTACTTACCTCACCGTCGCTGACGACATCGATGCCCGTTTGAGCCTGGTGTTTGACGAGGTCAGCGGCGGCGCGGCGCATCGTTTCATTGAATTGGGCTTCTTCAGTGGCCTCGCCTCGGTCCTGCGCGAAAAGTAGATCGACGACCTCCTGGGGGCGTGGCAGGCTGCCGACGTGCGTGGTAAGAATGCGTTCCGTACTTAGCTTCATCGAAGGTCCCTGTGAACGTCGGTCTCGAGGAGGCAGAGAAAATACTCTCGGCGGCTCGATCGTTGCAACTGGAAATCAACTATGAAAAAGTCAAGCGACGGCCGCTCCTTGAGAGGTCTGAAGAAGGTTGCGCCTGTTAACCTGCTTTGCGCGAAGAAGGCCTCCGCACCAGGCTGCCGGGATGACCATCACGATTCCCACAATCCAGTTCCGCAACGGTGCGTGGACGACAACGACTTTCATGGCCCAAGCGGTCAAGGCCAATTCAACGACGCCCATGACCACGGCGTGCGCAACCGGCAAACGCCGTGCCACCCAGGCCGTCACATATCCACCCGCCGCCACGCACAGAGCCGTATAGAAATACATGAACAGCGCTGCATAGAGATTCGTCTCGAGCGCGGACTGATTGGGTAGCGCCTGTGGGAAGAGCCGCAGCAGCAGCGGATCGACCGCCCACTCGATGGTGAAGGAAGTGACCGTCAGCACGATCAGCCCGGCAAGTACAGCCGCGATGCTTCGGATCATGGTTGGCTCCTCAAACAAGGCCCTAGCCTATTCAAGAACCGGATAGAAGTCTTGCTCTTTCTTGCCGGGGGTGAGCCGTGCGGAGCCGGCCCGCCGAGCAATGCAGCCGGGCGGTGAGAGGAGCGCCATGATGTATACTCTCGCCCCGTGGACGCGTGGAACGTTGACTTCAATTTGAGCCGGCTCGAACGCGTGATGTCGGGACCCGGCAAGGTCGCTGGGCTCGGCGAGGAGCTCCATCGGCGAGGGCTCAAGCGCGTCGTCTTGGTAACGGGGAAGACGCTCGGCGGCTCGAACCTGCTCGAAACGGTGAGGCAGGCTGCCGGCCCCGGGTGCGTCGAGGTATTCAAAGGGGCGCGGCAGCACGTGCCTCGGAGCTCCGTCAATGAACTCGAAGCCTTGATAGAGCGCGTGGACGCCGATGGCCTCGTGAGTTTCGGCGGAGGAAGCCCGATCGATACGTGCAAAGTGGCCAGCTACGGCTTTCTCGGCAAGCGCGAAATCATTCACATTGCCATTCCCACGACTCTCTCGGCAGGAGAATACACGCACGCCGGAGGTGTCACGGATGAACACACGCTTGTGAAATCGGGCGTATCGGATCCTCGGCTACAGGCGCGCACGGTGATCGCCGATCCGGCACTCACGCTTCCCACTCCGGAGTGGCTCTGGATTGCAACGGGGATGCGCGCTCTCGATCATGCCATCGAGTCGATCTATACGCCCCGCCACCATCCGCTCAGCGACACGCTGGCGTCCAAAGCGATCACTCTGCTGACCGAGCATCTACCAGCATCGATCCATACGAGCGGCGCCACCGAGCTTGCTCACCGAGGGTGTTGCCAGTTCGCGGCGTGGTTCTCGATTTACGGCTCGATGAATACGCGCTTCGGAATATCGCACCTGCTAGGACATCAGATTGGTCCCCGCTGGAACGTGGCGCACGGCGTGACGTCGTGCATCACACTGCCCCATGCCATGCGCTTCATGGCGGAAATCGCTCCTGAGCGATTTGGGCCGATCGCCGAAGGGCTGCGGGTTGCTTTCGACCCGGCCCGTCCGAAGGTGGGCGCGCTCGTGTGTGCGGAACGCACCGCCGAGTTCATCGCGCAGTTCGACGTGCCACACACGCTCCATGGGGCGGGAGTGCCCCGTGCTGAAATCAGCCAGATCATCCCCACGGTGCTGCACGAGCTTGAGAGGTCGGGCGTTGTCGACAGGCCTGTAGGAGAGGCAGAGGTGAAAGGGCTGCTCGAGGCGGCTTATTGAAACGAAGGCCCGCGGCCGCCGGGTTCGCCGAGACCGCGCTCGGATGGCTCGGTCACTTCTTTTTCGGCGTGTCACCGCCGATGAAAATGGCGCTCGTACGTCGCGAGGGTTCCGGGCCTCCAGAGGCCGTAGCCGGAGCTGTCGCCACGGGAACCTTCACCGGACCTTTCTTGGTTCCGCTTGGAAAATTGCTTTCGGGAACTTTGATCGGCTCCAGCATCGCCTCGATTTCGGCGCGGCGCTGCTCAAACCACGGTGGAAGAAGCAGGCTCTGCCCCAGCTGATCGGCGGGCTCATCCACCGCGAAGCCTGCCGGAACCGTAGCCGCACACTCGACCAGAATTCCCCCGGGACAACGGCAGTAGACCGAGTGGAAATACATGCGATCCTTGATTTCCGAGGCGTCGGTGTAGCCCAGCTCTTCGTAAATGCCCTTCTGCTCGGCGAGTTTTTCGTCACTTTCAACTTCGAGCGCCATGTGGTGGGCCGTGCCGGCGCCAAAAACCCAGCTGCCCGAGGGGCGCTCCGGTTCATGCAGCAGAGTGACTGTCTTGGCGGCGCCGCCCTCTCCAATTTCGTACCGGTGATAGGGACCTTCCTGGCCTGTCTTGCGAAAGCCGAGAGCATCGACAAAGAAGCGCTCGGTCTCGGCGATTTCGCGGACCGAAAGCACGGGGCCGTGGAAGCCCCGGGTCGCGACATCCGCACTGACTTCCGTCGTCTTCCACCCCTTGCGGCGGTCAGCGCTGTCCTCCAGCACTTCGAACTGAATGCCGGACGGGTGATCGAAGCGAATGAACTTTTGCCCGAACCGTTCTTGAATGCCGCCATTCGTGATGTGGTGGCGATTCAGATGTTCCAGCCAGAACTTGAGCGAGCCTTTCGGCACCGTGTACGCCGTGGCTTGAATTTGCCCGGAACCAGGGCGACCTTTCACGCGTCCATAGGGAAAGGTCGTGTAAACCGAGCCTGGCTCGGCGTCCGCATTCGCATAATACAGGTGATAGTGAGCGTAGCGACCGTCAAAGAGGACTGTCTGCTTAATCATACGCTGGCCAAAAATCTGCGTCTGGAAATCGATATCCTCCTGAGCGCCGCCCACACACACCGTCATATGATGAAGACCCTTTACAAGCGACATAACCCTCCACCTCCGCGCCGGAGTGTATCACAACTGGTTGCGGGCCGCGGCGCGCGCGTCGGGACCAACGATTTCGCCGGCAACGAAAAACGATGAAGGAGGACGCTCCTTTTGTGGTAGAAGTTGAGCCGATTCAACGAAGCAGCAAACGCATCGTCCGTGGGGAGTGCGGAATGGGTGGGGTGGCTTGGGCCAAACTGCTGGGGATCTTGACTGCTCTGATCTTTCTGGTTCTGTTCCGGACGAAGCCGGTGGCTGCGCAAGCCGACCCCTCTGGCGAATGGACGCCGCGGTTCGACGAGGATTGGGAGGAAAGAATCCCCGGACCCGAGATTGGCGATTACCTGGGACTGCCGATTAACGGTGCCGCTCGGTTAAGAGCCGACAGCTGGGACGCCACGCTCATCGAACTACCTGAAAATCAGTGCCGGGCACACGCTTCCGACTATGGTTGGCGCGGCCCCTCGGTCCTTCACATCTGGCAGCAAGTGGATCGGGCGACGCAAAAAGTCGTCGCTTATCACACGCACCTTTCCGCCTATGGAGCGGAGCAAACGATCTGGATGGACGGCCGTCCTCATCCCCCGGACTACGCGGCTCATACCTGGGCTGGATTTTCTACGGGCGAATGGGACGGGAACACGCTGGTCATTACCACAACCCATCTGAAAGAGAACTGGATCCGACGGAACGGAATTCCCCGGAGTGATTTGGCGACGGCAAGAGTGCACGTGATGAGGCACGGCGATTACCTGACGGTTGCGGTGATCGTGTACGATCCCGTGTATTTGACCGAACCGTTCATTCGTACCACGGATTTTGTCTATGCGCCCCAGCAGCAGATGGCGCCTTGGCCTTGCGAAGTAGTCGACGAGGTTGATCGGCCGGCCGGGAGAGTTCCGAGCCACATGATGGGGGCAAATCCTTTTCTCGATGAATTCCCGGCGAACTACGGTATTCCTCCAGAAGCTGCCAGGGGCGGCGCCGATACCATGTATCCGGAGTACAAATTGAAAATGGCCGATATGAAGTTATTGCCGCGTCCCGCGAAGAAGGTCACGAATCGATGACCCCGGCGGGTGGACGTTCGTACCGATTTCGGAGAACGCGGTGGGTGGCGGGCACCTTGCCTGTCATCTTGTGCATGGGCTGGGTCTGCGCTGTTTCGCACGCCCGCGCCCAACAGAATCCGACCAGTGCTTCTTCGACTCCCGACTACTCCAAGGCGGAAGTGCACGTCCTGCCTGTGCAGGGAAACATCTACATGCTCGTGGGCGCTGGCGGCAATATCACCGTGCAGGCGGGCAACGACGGCGTTCTTTTGGTGGATACCGGCCTGGCGCAGATGAGCGATAAAGTACTGGCCGCAGTTCGGAGCATCTCGGAAAAGCCGATTCGCTACATCATCAACACGCACGCTCATCCGGACCACACCGGAGGCAACGAGGCAATCGCCAAGGCGGGAAGCACGATTGCCGGCGGAAATGTGGTCGGGGACATTGGCGCGAGCGCAGGGAATCAGGCGGCGGTGATCGCGTTCCAAGCGGTCCTCGACAGAATGAGCGCACCAACCGGCCAGCAAGCGCCGACGCCCGAACATTCCTGGCCTACGGAAACCTTTACCACCCCCGTGCGAAAGATGTTTTTTGACAATGAAGGCATCGAGATCATTCATATACCGGCGGCGCACACCGACGGCGACAGCATGGTCTTTTTTCGTCGCTCGGACGTGATTAGCGCCGGCGACATCTTCGTCACCAACCGCTATCCGATCATCGATCTCGAGCGCGGTGGCAACATTCAAGGGGTGATCGCCGGACTGAACAAGATCATTGAAATCGCCATTCCCGCCGATGAGCAGGAAGGCGGGACCATGGTGATTCCCGGTCATGGACGTCTCTGCGATGTCGCTGACGTCGTCTTTTACCAGGAAATGGTCACGATCATTCGCGATCGCGTACAAGACATGATCAAGAAGGGCATGACGCTCGAACAGGTGAAGGAAGCCAAGCCGACGCGCGACTACGATCCGCGCTATGGGGCGACCAGCGGCATCTGGACCACGGACATGTTCGTTGAGGCGGTCTATA
>Ga0187783_10003973_pt1 | contig 10937 bp, 8 predicted proteins | sample 1015_SJ02_MP02_2_FD_132471 | JGI IMG/M metagenome (GOLD analysis project Ga0187783, IMG submission 132471) | Tropical peat soil microbial communities from peatlands in Department of Meta, Colombia - 1015_SJ02_MP02_20_MG | ecosystem: Environmental > Terrestrial > Soil > Wetlands > Peat | place...
CGAGCGGCAAGCGGGAGCGCATGCAGTGAGATGGGCGGGCGCGTTCGTGGCGCTGATACTGGTCGTGGGAGTCGTCGCGAGCGTGATCGCGCTCGGCGGGCGTGAAGCCGACAGCGAGTTCGTCGCCCAGCAGCGAGCGCTAGAGCCCGTGCGTGCCACGGCGCTGCAGGAGCTGATCTCCACGACGAGCGACCCGCGGCCGGGCTATGGCGGGCGCGCGCTCGGTGCGCGCTGCAGCGCTCAGGGCGCGGGCGCGCTGGCCAACCCGTGGACATGCATCGTCCGCTACCCCCGCACGCCGCTCGTGCGCTACCGGGTGACCGTGTATCCCAACCGTTCGATCCGCGGCACGGGTGAGCCCGCGGGCGGCGGGTCCCGAGGGGTGCTCACGGTTAGTGGCTGCTGTGTGGGGTCCTCGTGAGCGCCCAGGCGGCAGGCTAGGCGCTCCGCTAGGCAAGCGCGTCGCGCAGCTTTGCCAGCGCGCGGTATACGCGAGCCTCGACGGCGCTCTCGCCGTCGCCGAGCACGCGGGCGACGTCGCGCAGCTTGAGGTCGGCGCCGAAGCGCAGGGCGATCGCCTCGCGCTCCTCGTCGCTGAGCAGCGCCAGCGCGCTCGCGAGCTCATCGCGCTGCTCGATGGCGGCGAGCGCAGGGTCTGGCTGTGCGGGTACCACGCCGGCGGTGACCTGGTCGAGCGCGCGCGCCTCGGTGGTGGCGCGGCGAGCGTGGTCGCGCAGCAGGTTCAGCGCGATCGTGTAGAGCCAGCGCCGCTCGCTGCCACGGCGAGGGTCAAAGCGCTGGCGCGAGCGCAGCATGCGCTCGAACGTCTCCGACAGGAGATCCTCGGCGAGCGCGCGGTTGCCGGTACGGTAGGCGAGAAACGCGAACAGCCGCTCAGCGTGCTCCTCGAACAGCCGCTCGAACGTGTCGACCTGCATCCAACAGACATTCTGGCGTTGGTGCCGGGCGGCGCCGTTTCTGTCCTCAGCGCGGGCGCGGGCGGCGGAAGCAGGCTGCCCACCCGCTTCCCGATGCAGGCGGCTGCCGCAGGCGTCTGCTCACAGACCTTTGAGGCAGGTTACTTGTGCGGCCAGGACTTGCCCTGCGACGAGGCCTTGCCCTGCGACGACGCCTTGCCCTGCGACGAGGCCTTGCCCTGCGACGAGGCCTTTGCGCAGACCTTCAGCGACACGGTTTCGGTGATCGTGTTGCCCGAGCTCGTGACGGCCTCGACCTTCAGGGTGCCCTTCGTGCAGGGCAGCTTGACGACGATGTCAGCCGACGCGCTGCGTCCGCTGAGTACGAGCACGGTCTTGCCGTTGAACGTGACGACGACCTTCGTGAGCGTCTGGTGTGCGGGCACGCGCACGTGGATCGGCACCTCGCGTGTCCATGGGTGGTGGTGGTGTTCGCCACCCTGCCCGTACTGCGCCGTGGCGGCGTTACCACCCGTCTGGTTGGCACCGCCCGCGGCGATCACGCCGCCGGCACCGGCGGCCATCAGGCCGACGGTCAGCCCGGCGACGGCCAGCCGCCGGCGCGTACCCGCGCGTCCCCCGCGCCGGGCGCGCGCCAGCGCGGCCGTCCTGATGCGATCGAGGCGGAGGGGATCGAGCTCAGGGCGCTCGGCACGCAGGCGCTGTGTGATGTGCTCGAACTGCTGGTCTTCTTGTGCGCGCCTGCGCTTCATCCTCGCGTCTCCTGATGGTCGATATTGAGCCTGCTGTATCCCCCAATACGAACGGCCGGCGCATTTTCCGACATCTGGCCGATCTTTAGAGATGGTCGATGGAAATCTGCCCTGATGCCAGCGCTTCGCGCCGCAGCAGCGGCGCCGCCGCTTCCCAGCTGTGCGGGTCAGGTGTGTGCAGCGCCACGGCGGCGTGTTTGACCAATGGCGCGAGCGGGTTGAGCGAAAGCGCGCGCGCGATAGCAGAGCGCGGGTCCACGCCGTCGGCGGCGCGGGCGAGCGCCAGCCAGTAGTCGCCTTCCCAGCTGTCGGTTTCGAGCACGCGGGCCTGCAACATCGCCGACACGCCCGCCTGGTCGAAGCCGAGTTCCAGGTCGCAGACGCCGATGATCGTGTAGGCCTGGGGGCGCTTGGCCGAGAGCGACAGCGACGACAGGGCCTCGCTCTTGGCGCCTGCGCAGTCAGACTGGCTCAGGTCGCGCGCGCTCGCGGCCAGGCGCGTGTAGGAGGTGCCGGCGAGCAGCGGCGCGATCGCGAGCACGAGCCAGCCGAGCGCGACGAGCACGCGGTTGGCGGGCAGCCCGGAAAGACCGGCGCGGCGGCCCACGGGCCGCGCGAGCGCGCCGCCGGCGAGGATGAACACGCCGAGCGTAACGGCGGGCATCTGCCAGTCCCAGTCGAAGGCCTGGTGGATCGCCCAAGCGAACGCGACGGCGAGCACCGCTGCCTGCAGTGAGCGGTCGGGTCCGCGCGCGCGATACGCCAAGCCGAGCAGCATCCCGCCGACGGCGGCCACTATCAGGGCGAGGCCGACGATTCCGAGCTCGGCGAGGCTCTGGAGATACAGCGAGTGCGCGTCGGTGACATACAGCGGTTCGGTGCGGTAGCGGAAATAGTTGGCCTGGTAGCTGCCCGCGCCGCTGCCGTACAGCGGGTGGTGTTCGTAGATCCGGATAGCCGCGTTCCACAGCGCCAGCCGGCCGTTGTTGCCCGGGTCGGTCAGCCGTTCGCGTGTGTGGACCGCGCCGACGCCGTTGCCTTTGACAAAGCGGTCGTACTCGCGCTGGACAAAACCGGCCGCGTTGAGCGCGAGTGCTAGTGCGACGATCGCTGCGATTGTCGCCGCGCCGATGCCGAAGAGCACGGCGCGCGACGGAGCCGTGGGCGCACGCGCAAGCCGCTCGTCGGCGGGCAGCAGCGCTGCCCGTAGGACGCCCGCCCCGAGCATGCACCCGCCGACTACGAGCGCGACGTGACGACCCTGGGCGATTGCCGCCGCGCTCGTGGGGTCGCGGGTCGCGAGCAGGGTGGCGTCCCAGGCGCTGTGGAGCGCGACCGCGGTCGTGGGCGCGAGCGCGATCAGGGCGCTCACGAGCGCGGGGGGGCGGGCGAGCAGGCAGTAGGCCAGCAGGCCGATCATCGCCGCGCCGAGCGCACCGCGCGAGAACGTGAGCAGCAGCGTGGCGGCGACAGCGGGGAAGAGCACGGCCGCGAGCACGCGCACGGCCGGGTGCTCGGCGCGGTCGGCGCACATGTGCAGGCCGAGGATGAGCACGATCGCGGCGACCATGCCCTCGGCGTTCCAGTACGTGAGCGGGTAGTTGAGACGTTCGGCGAAGAAGCTGCTGGCGGTGGGCCAGGCGTGTGGGAGCACGCGCGAGACGAGGCCGATCACGCAGACGGCCGCGAGCCCGGCGGCGACGGCCCGGATCAGCCACGCCGCGCGTGCGTGCGTGTAGCGGGTAGCGCCGAACAGCGCTAGCGCCAGCAGGTAGAGGAGCGTGAGGTCGTAGCTGTCGAGCGCGCGTGCGGTGGCGTGTGACCACAGCAGCGAGGCCAGCTGCCAGGCGGCGTAGAGCGCGAGCGCGGCGAGCGGTGTGACGAGCACCCGGGAGAAGCCCTCGAACGGGCGCGCGGCGAGCGTCGTGCGCAGGACGAGCGCCTGCGCGAGCACGATCGTCACGAACGCCGGGGCGGTCGGGAAGTAGCCGCCGGCGTTGAACGACAGGTAGACGAGGGCCGCCGGCGCGAGCAGCAGGAGCGCGACCGAGCCGAGCGTCTCGAGCGGCTCGCGCCTGGCGCGCTCGAGCACTGGCCACGCCCGCGAGGTCGCGCCGCTGCGAGCCGCTCCGCCCACGTGCGCCGTCTCGTGCGACACGCCGACAGCGTAGTCGCGCTACCTGCGCAAGCGCTCGCGAGTCCTGGCGACGGCGGCCCGCCGTGCGCACGGCCCGGATGCGCCTCGGCTCCGCGTCGCTGTCAGCACGACAGGCCGAACGCGCGCTGCGCCTCGTCGGCGACGTGGCGCGCGATCGCGAGCGCCGACGTGGCGGCGGGGGACGGCGCGTTGCGAACGTGCAGGGCGCGCTCGGTCGCCGAGAAGGCGAAGTCGTCGATCAGGCGGCCGTCGCGTGCGAGCGCCTGGGCGCGGATGCCGGCGAACGCGGGGCGGGCGTCCGCGGAACGGATGTCGGGAACATAGCGCGCGGCCGCGCGGGCGAGCGCCGCCGGCTGCGCCGCGTGGCGAAGCTCGGTGAGGCCTGTCTTCCACCAGCGGCCGAGCACACGCCATGTGCCCGGCCAGGCGAGCGTCGAGAGCGCGTCACGGGCGCGCGCGGGCGTCGAGCTGCCGGGTGCGCGCGATAACGCGATTAGCGCCGTGGGGCCGATCAGCACCTCCCCGCGGATGTCGCGCGTTAGGTGCACGCCGAGGAACGGCAGCGATTGATCGGGGACGGGGTAGATGAGCGCGCGCACGAGCGCTGCGCTGGGGGGTGCGAGACGCAGATAGGCGCCGCGAAACGGCACGATGCGCGGGTCGGCGCTCGCGCTGGCGGCCACCGCCAGCCGGTCCGACCAGGCGCCCGCGCAGCAGATCGCGTGGCCGGCCGTCGTGTCGCCGTGGGTGTGGGTGAGGCGCAGCGAGCGCGCGCCGGCGCTCATGCCGGTGACCTCGCAACCAGTGGCTATCGTGCCGCCGGTCGCGAGCACGTCGTGCGCCAGCGAGCGGGCGACGGCGCCAAAGTCGACCACGCCCGTGCTCGGCGAGTGCAGCGCCGCGATACCGCGTGCATGTGGCTCGATTGCTGTGATCTGCGAGGCGCTCAGACGTTGCACCCCGGGTACGCCGTTGGCGCGGGCACGGCGCTCCAGCTCGTCCAGGCGCGGCAGCTCGCGGGGGCTGAGCGCGACGATCAGCTTGCCCGATCGCCGGGCGGGTATCGCGCGGCGATCGCAGTACTCGTAGAGCTCGCGCGCGCCTTCGACGCACAGCCGCGCCTTCAGCGAGCCGGGGGCGTAGTAGATGCCCGAGTGGATCACGCCTGAGCTGTGACCGGTCTGGTGTGTCGCCAGCTCGCGCTCGCGCTCGAGCACGCACACCGAGGCGCGCGGGTTTCGCGCGATCAGCTCGCGCGCGACGGCCAGACCGACGATGCCGGCGCCGACGACAGCGAGGTCTGCGCGTGCAGGCGCCGCCGCGGCGACTGCCGGCTCGGTCCACTGATCGGCCGACGCCATTGGGCAGACTGTAGCCCGCACTTCAAAGACGAGACCTGGCGCTCAGGCATGTGTGCTGCCCGCGGAGGGACGTCTCATGCCGGTCCCCGAGCTGCCCAGAGCGGCCTGTTCCCCAACCACGGGGACCACGTGCTACCCGACAGCATCGGGGCCGCCCGGCGCGGTCGCGGCGGCGGCGTTGACGAGCCCGGCACCGTAGAGGCGTTCATCGCCCCCGCCGCCGAGCTTGGTCGCGGTCGCGCGCAGGCGGGCAGTGATCAGCGCGGGCGTCGGATGGTGTCCGAGCACGCCGCTTGCGATGATCAGCGCGACAGTGGCGGCGACGTGCGGAGCGGCCATCGAGGTGCCTTCATAGCCGGGCGGAAGGCCGAATTTGCGTGGCGAAGCGCCGGTGAAGGTCATCTGAAAGATATCCCGACCCGAAGGCGCGGACGGGTTGCAGTTGGGGTCGCCGGGCAGGTCGGCGTCGGCGCCTCCGCCCGGGGCGACGAGCGTGAGGCCGCTGCCGTCGTTTGAGTAGTTGGCCAGGCAGCCGTGTTCGGTCGTGGCACCCACGGCGATCACGTCGGGCGCACGGGCCGGGTAGGCGATCGCCGTGTGCCCCTCGTTGCCAGCCGCGGCGACCACGACGACTCCGCGCCGATGCGCGTAGCGCAGCGCTTCGATCAGCTCGGGTATGTCCGCGGCGGTCACGTCGCCGGAGAACTCGAGGCTGAGATTGATCACCTGCGCGTGGTGGTTGACCGCGAAACGCACGCCTTCGGCGATCGTGGAGGCGTCTCCTTCACCCTGGCTGTCGAGCACGCGGACGGGCATGATGTGCGCGCCATAGGCCAGGCCAGTGAGGCCGATGTGATTGTTCGTGGCCTCGGCGATCGTGCCGGCGACGAACGTCCCATGTCCGTTGCGATCGTTGGGGTAGGGGTCGTGCGCAATGAAGTCGTAGCCCTGGACGAACGTGTAGCGGGAGAAGTCCGGCGAGCGACGAAACGGTCCGCGATTGGCGTACGCGACGCCGGTGTCGAGCACGGCGACCGTCACGCCGCTGCCGCCGGGCGCGCCGTCTTCGGCGAGGTTGGCCCACGCTTCCGGAGCGTGCACGCCGAACTGCCCGGCGAAGTTCCACTGCAACAGCTGCCAGTCGCCCGGTGCGTGACCGTCGCCTTCGTCGTTGGGGATCAGCTGCCCGGTGATGTGGGCGACGTAGTTGGGCACTGCCCAGTCCACGTCGCGTTGGTGTCGCAGTCGCCCCAGCGCTGCTTCCATGCTCACACCGGCCGCGAGGTGCAGCAGGCGGGTGTGTGACGCTATCGCCACGGGATCGATATCGCCCATGCTGCGCTCGCTCGCCATGCGCGCCTGGGGCGAGGTGCCCGTGGCGAACTTGACGAGGATCTCGTCCGGAGCGTACGCGCCGCCGCGGGTGACGCGTGCCGCTGGCTCCAGGCTGCCGTCCGGGTGCCTGGCGGAGCCGGCAGCAGCGCCAACCGGCGCGGCGGCACTGCCGCCGGGGCCGATCACGGCGCCGACCGCGAGCGCGACTACCACGGTGACGAACAGCAGCATCGAGCCTCTTGCTCGCGTGCACGCGCGCACGGATGGAAGAGCGCGGGGAGGCATGGTGGGCAATGATGACGTCTCGCGTCGCGGGTGCCACGGGGGCGTGCGCCGCGCGAGCAGCACTGTGCCAGAGATGGGTGACGACGGTGAGCGAGCGTTTCTTTCCACGTGATGACTTTTTTATGCGGCTGGCCCTGCGCGAGGCCGAGCAGGCGCTTAAACACGACGACGTGCCGATCGGCGCTGCGATCGTCAAGGCCGGTGAGGTTCTTGCACTGGCGCACAACGAGCGCGAGCTGCGCGAGGACCCGACCGCCCACGCGGAGCTGCTCGCGCTGCGGGAAGCGGCCCGGGCGCTTGGCAGCTGGCGCGTGCTCGACACGGTCCTCTACGTCACCCTCGAGCCGTGCGCGATGTGCGCGGGCGCGATCGTGCTCGCGCGCGTGCCGCGCGTGGTATACGGGGCGGCCGATCCCAAGGCGGGCGCGTGCGGGAGCGTGCTCGACGTGCTCGCAGCGCCGAGCCTCAACCATCGACCTGAGGTGGCCGGCGGCCTGCTGGCGGCGGAGAGCGCGGAGCTCCTGGGGGGGTTCTTCGCGTCACGCCGGTGAGGCGGCCCCGCCGGCGGCCATCCGGATGCCTGCGGCTGTCTGGCTCGCGCTGCGCCACGCGGCCGCTGCGCCACGCGGCCGATCATCTAGCCTAGGAGTCCTCGGAGGGGTGGCAGAGCGGTTGAATGCGGCGGTCTCGAAAACCGTTTCGGGGGGTTTTCCTCCGACGAGGGTTCGAATCCCTCCCCCTCCGTTTTTTCGGCGGACTTGGCTTGTTTACAGGGGAAATCGACTGGCTTTCGTGCCCGGGCTGCACCGGCGCGTGCGCGACAACGAACGTCCACAAACGTCCCTTCTGGCAGATTTCATTCCCTCGCCATTCCCTCCGATGCGCGTACCGGTGCGCAAATCACAGTGGAGGCTCGATCTGTCCCGGGGCGGCTGGGAGCGACCGCGTAGCCGACCCCGCCACCACATCTGCAAGGCGCTCGTGGCGCCCGTCCCGCGCCTGTGGGCAGCTGATCGCGCGGTCCGGCAGCGTGTCGATGAGCCGCCGCCGACGGCGCTGGCCCCAGCGATGACGGCAGCGGTTTAGCTTCGAGCTCGCCCGCCGCGCTACGACTGCCGGATGACACCTGCTCAAGCTCGCCCGCGAGCTGGGCATGGATCCGGCCGAGCTCGTTAAGGGCTCAACCCTTCCGTTGACTGACGGACGCATCCGCAGTCGGGGCACGCGGCCGCGTGCGCGTCAAGGACGTCGTTAGAGATGTCGTCCGAGGCGTCCTCTACGCTGACCGAATGCTGCGTGACCCGCGTCTCGAACCCCAAGATCCTCCGCTCGCACCGATCACATGACGGACTTCAAGGCCATCTTCCTCGACGTCGGCCAAGGCGACTGCACGCTGATCGCACTCCCGGGTGGCCAATACATGCTCGTCGACGTGTTCCGCTCCCCGGGACACGGCACGGTCGACGTGTTCAAGGTCCTCCGTGACGTGCTCCCCCAGGGCGCGAACGCCAAGCAGCGCCTCGATTACCTCGTGATCACGCACGCCCACGACGACCACATTTGGGACTCCCTTCCAGGTTTAGGCCCTCGGCCGTTCCAGACCTTGCCCCTCGGTCGTTCCAGACCGCTAGCCGCGCGAGCGTATCAGAGCGCGCGTTCTCGGGGAAGGGTGCGAGAGGGAACAGAGACCTGGCGCGTGAATGGGACGATGAGCGCTTTTGCGCCGAATAGCATGACGAGATGGCGCGACGACCCATCCCTGACCAAATCGGGACCACACAGGCACCCGAGGCGACGCCGCGCTCCTGCTGCGCGGTTCAACCCACATCAAGCCTCTAGTCGTCGGCGCCGGCTCCCTCGGCGCACCGGTCACGCTTGAGCTCGCCAAGGCGGGAGTGGGACAAATCGACGTGATCGATAACGACTTCTACGACGTCAACAACGCGGTTCGCCACGTGATATCGACGACGTACGCCGATGGACAAGGAGCAAGCTGTCGCCATCGACGCGAAGTATCTCAACCCCTTCGTCGAGGTTCGCGAGCATCGCGTGAGCGTTGCAGCGAACGCCGCGGAGGGCGAGCGGCTCGATGCAATCCTTGGCGAGGCCGACCTCGTGATCGACACGACCGGCTCTCAGTCGGTCGCTCGGGTGCTGCAACGACGCTGCCGTGAGCGAAGTACGACCCTCGTAGTCGCCGCGCTCACCGCGGGAAGCTACGGCGGCGAGGTCGCGGTCTTCGCCCCGGACGGCCCATGCTTCTTCTGCTTCGTGCTCGCCCAGGACGCCAAAGACATCCCCACCCCGACGCAGGGGCCGCGCAGCAACGTCACGCCGGTCGGCTGCAGCCACCCCGCATTCTCGGGCGCCGGCTTTGACGCCGCTGCACTCGCGGCGCTCGCGGCCCGCACCGTGGTCGGCGTGGTGGGGAAGAGCGAGTATCCGTCGCCCGACTACAACTACGTGATCGTGAACTTCCGTGGCGAGGATCCCTGGCGGCAGGGCAAGCTCGAGCGCCGAGCTGACTGTCCGCTCTGCGCGGCGTCGTGACGGTCTTCATCGACCGCCGTGCGGGTGACGCCCTCGGAGCCGAGTCCCGCCGGCGCAGGGTTCGCGAGACTGGTGGGGCGCTCTTCGGGTTCGCCGACGGGGACCACGTCGTCGTGGCCTGCGCTTACGGGCCGGGTCCCCACGCTCGCCATCGCCACACAAGCTTCGAGTCACACCGCCCCACGACCGACGCGATCATGGCCACGGTGCGCGAGGCGAGCACCCAGCGCTATCGGTTCCTTGGCAGCTGGCACACACATCCCGCCGGCGCGGCGGTTCCGAGCTCACGCGACACCGCGACGGCGGCGGAGATCGCGGCCGAGGCGGAGGTGCTACTGCCGCGGCCGCTGGTGATCATCCAGGCGACGCGTCCGCGCGTGCGTGGCGCTGGGCTCGCCGAGCTGGCTGCATGGCGGTGGGATCCCGGCGCGAGCGAGATGGTGCGCGAGGCGTTGGAGTCCGTCGACCTCGAGGAGCGCTGGTGTCCGGTGGTCGCCGCGCCCGGAAGCGATCCTCCGAGCATGATCCGCGGCTAGCGGAGTCGCTCGCCCAAGCCGAGTCGGTGGCGCGGCCGGCGCAGCTCGCGCTCGAGCGCTCGCGCATTCGCTGCGCCGATTGTTTCGTACCTTCGCCACGACGGCGTGGCGACTGCGAGGCCGGGGTGGAGCGAGGCCAAGCGGGCATGTGCCGACCAGTAACCGTGGTATGCGAGCAAGGCGGCCTCATCGACCGTGAAGCGGTCGAGGTCGGTGCGTAGGCCGGCGAGCGCGGGGACGAGCGCGCTGGGCAGGGCCCCGTCGTACAGTGCGGGGTCGATCGGGGATCCGTTGGGCAGACGGTATCGACGGGGATTGCCGGTTATCCCGAGATACACGCCTCGGCGATTGTTCGCTTCCAGATCAGCGACGAGCCAGCGGACACGCGTCGCCTGCGTTTGCGCGTACTGCACCTTGCGGCTGCGGTTGAGGGCTCTTATCCCCCCGAACGCGCGTCTGGTCGCCGAGAGCGGCCCAGAGGCGTCCGCCACCACGAGGAAGTCGGCGCTGACCGCCGTGTCAGGGCGCCGCGCCGCACTCCAGCCCTGGAACCACTCGACTCCGAGGTTGTCGTAGACGCCCCCGTCGGTTATCGACAGGACTGGGGGCGGGTTCCTGGGCAGCTTGAGGACCGCGGTCTCGAGCTGTAGCGGGGGAAACGCCGGGGGTGCGGCGGCCGACGCGGCGATTGCAGTTGCGAGCCGGAGGTCGGGTGGCGGGGGAGCGTACCCCCAGTCGAAGCTGCCGATGAACGCTTGGCTGAAGCGAAACGCTCGTCCAGCGGCAAGGTCGGTAGCGGTCACCACCAGCTGCGGCTCGGCTGGGAGGTCGGCCAGCGCGCCAACGTGGGGGTACAGCGACTCGGCGATCGCTTCGGCTAGCACCAGATTGCGCGGTCGGCCCCGCGCGAGCAGACGGTCCCGGGCCCATGTGGCGAGGGCGCGGTTGCGCAGATTCGTACTGGTGACTCGAGCCACAAAGGGGGCATACACGGACTCGAGAAACTGGTCGCGGCGGAGCGC
>Ga0187783_10003974_pt1 | contig 10935 bp, 10 predicted proteins | sample 1015_SJ02_MP02_2_FD_132471 | JGI IMG/M metagenome (GOLD analysis project Ga0187783, IMG submission 132471) | Tropical peat soil microbial communities from peatlands in Department of Meta, Colombia - 1015_SJ02_MP02_20_MG | ecosystem: Environmental > Terrestrial > Soil > Wetlands > Peat | place...
CCGCAACTCGCCATGGTTCTCGCCCCGCGCCATCCCGAGCGGTTCGCAGCCGTTGCATCGCTCCTCGAGAGATCGGGCAACGCCTGGCTTCGGCGTTCGGTGTGGCATGCGAATCCGCCCAAACCCATCCGGCCCGGCACCATCGTGTTGCTCGACACCATCGGCGAGCTGGCTTCGGTTTACTCTCTCGCAGCTGTTGCCTTCGTCGGCGGCAGCCTGGTTCCTGCGGGCGGCCACAATCCACTCGAACCCGCTCAATTTGGCGTGCCCATCGTGATGGGACCCCACTACGCCAACTTCGCCGCCATCACCGACGTCCTTCGCAAGCACAATGCGCTGCGCATCGCCGGCCGCGACGAGCTGGCCGCTGCCCTGGCCGATCTCCTGAGCCATCGCGCAGCCGCTGAAGCCATGGGCGCGCGGGCGAAGGAAGTGTTTGTTCGGGAGGCAGGTGCGACGGAGCGCTGCGCCGCCGCGGTTCGCGAGTTGCTCGCGGTTCCCAACAGCGTGGAGCAGAAGGCGTGATGCGGCCGCTGCTCTGGCCTCTGGTGCCGCTCTACCGCCTCGGGCTCGCTCTTCGCGAGAGGAGGTTTCGGTCAGGCAGTCCCTCCATCCGCCGGCTGCGCTGGCCCGTTGTCTCGATCGGCAATCTCTCCACCGGAGGCTCGGGCAAGACGCCGCTGTCCATCACGCTCGCCAAAGCTCTTGTTTCGCGCGGTGTATATGTTGACGTGCTTTCGCGCGGCTACGGCCGGCGCTCGGCGCTTCCGCTTTTGGTCGATCCCAGTGGCACGGCTGCAGAGTTTGGCGACGAGCCGCTCGTGATCGCGCGCGAAGCCGGCGTTCCGGTTTATGTGGCGGCGGAACGGTACGACGCCGGACTGGCAGCAGAAAAGCGAGAAAGCGAGCGAGGGAGCAAGGGAGCGAGTCAGCCAGCCGGCGTTCATCTGCTCGATGATGGTTTTCAGCACCGGCAGCTTTATCGCGACGTCGACATTCTCTTGATGAGCCGCGCCGATCTTGCCGACCATCTTCTCCCCGCGGGAAACCTGCGCGAGGCACTGCGTGCAGCGGAGCGGGCGGACGTGATCGCGATTCCAGCAGACGAACCGGAACTTGAAACGGAAATCAAGTCGCGCGGCTGGCGCGCCAAAATTTGGCGCCTGCGCCGATTCATGGAAATCCCTCCAATCACCGGCCCTGCTGGAGCATTCTGCGGCATCGCGCGGCCCGAGCAATTCTTTGACGGCCTCGAACGAAACGGCCTCCAGCTCGCAGCGCGGTTCGCCTTTCGAGATCATCACTCGTATACCCAGGCCGACCTCAACCGCATTGCATCCGAGGCACAAAGGGCTCGCGCGAACGTGCTGCTGACGACGGAAAAGGATCGCGTGCGGCTTGCCGCGTTCGCCTCATCGCTTCCGATTCAGACTGTGCCACTGCGGCTGGAGATTGAGAATGAGACTGCATCGATCGACTGGCTGGTGAGCCAAATCGCTGCTGTGAGGCCGGCAGTGCCATAATGCTTCTTCGAAAACCGCCTCAGGCGGCGCAGATCACGCCAGCGAAGCTCCGCAAAAGCCCTTGAATGCGCGGATGCCAAGCACGATAAACGCCACCAGGACAATTAGCTGTGTGACCCCGAAGGCCGGCGATGATTGCGTGGGCGCAACGGCCTTCAGCGCCGGTACTTTGGCGAAGAGCTGCGCGAAAAGCACGATGACATTGAAGTAGAGCGCGATCGTGGCGCTGATGACATAGGTTCCCCGCCAGCCACCGGCGAGCTTGCCGCCGTACAACGCGGCCGCGGCCAGCAACAGGACAAGCAGCGACAAGCTGCCGACAACGATTGCGGGCGTGACACCGTGAAACGGAAAAAAGAACCCTGTGATGTCGGTGAGCGCCGTGGTGGCTAGGAAGAATCCAGTCAATCCCGACAGCTTATCGGCGGCCAGCGCGAAGCAGGCGACGAGTCCTGCTGCGATGCCTATCAGGCTGACCGCCACGTGAACAACCGTAAACACATGCGTACTCATTCCGAGAATCATGACAATTTCCTCGATAGGGTCGGTTGAGGGGAAAGGCCGAGGTTCCGCAAAACTCCGATGCTATCGCGAGATGGCAGGCTCACGCAATCGGAACGGGATGGATCGATACGGTGCGATCTTTAGGCTCAGATCTACCAGACGATCTTGTAGAGATTGCCGTGGTTGTCGGCGCCGACTGCGACAAAGTCGTCGAGCGACTCGACCTGAAGAATGGTTCCCTTCTCGCCGGTAAAGGTCCCGCGCAGGATCTTGTTGCCCGCGACGTGGTTGGCATAGTAGCCCGGACCATTCACGAGATCCCACACGGCGGCAAGATTTTGCTCGATTGAGTTTTCGTCGGTGGTTGCCTTTGCCGTCGAGTCGCCTGCCGGAGCAGTCGACCAATCGCATTTCCCTTTCAGGGTTTCGCCATCGGCATAGCTGAACGACCTGACGCGTCCGAAGTCGGACTTGATTACGTACGAGTAAGTGCCTCCGCCTCGCGTGCCCTCGTAGAACGGCCCAGGCGCCTGAAGCGACATCGGTCCCTTCACGGGGTTCATTTGCTGCCCCCTTGAGGGCACGACGGCAACAGCCAAAGCGACGATGGCGAAAACAGGCGACAGCAGCAAGTTCAGATTCGGAATGCGCATGGCGAGAGACCTCCGGCAGTTGAGGTACGACTCTAGTCTTTCATGCCTCGTGCAAAGAGGGCGTAAAGAGGTTGCGCCCCCGGCTTCATGACCCTAAAATCGCCTGAGTTCATCCTTGTCTGAACAAAGGCTCGATTTGATGACGCAGAATTTCGCCGTAATCATCCTCGGTGGTACCGGGCAGGTCGGCGGCGCAGCGGTTGCAGAGTTGCTGGCAATTCCGGAATGCCGTGAAGTGGCCATGATCACCAGAAAGCCCGTTGCGCCGCGATCGCGCGTGCGCAATGTCGTTCTCGACACCGGCGCTCAAGACTTTGCCGAGCGAACCGCCGTCATTGCCCGCGAAGTCTTGAGCCAGGGTCCCGCAAGCGCTGTGAGCTGCGTGGGCGTCGGTTCCGGGTCGATGCGCTGGAGCGAAGAAGAACTGAAACGGCTTGAACTCGGCGTCGTCGGCGCGTTTGCGCGCGGTTGCCATGACGGCGGAATCGCCCAGTTTTGCCTGCTTTCTGCGGCAGGAAGCTCAGCCCGCAGCCGGATTCGCTATGCCCGCGTAATGGCCATGAAGGAAGACACCGTGCGCAACATCGGTTTCACTCGCCTGGCCATCTTTCGCCCCGGCATCATTGTCGGCAATGCTCACACGCCTCCCTGGGTCAGTTGGTTGGGAAGCCTTTTGCCTGGGCCGTTTGGCAATATCGATCAGCGAATTCTCGGCCGCTCGATCGCCGCAGAGATCGCGTTGCACAATCGAGAGGCCGGCGAAGTGATCCGCGAAAATGGCGCCATGAAAAAGCTCGCGGCGCAGCTCCATAGCGTGACTAGGACAACCGGGTGATCCCCGCAAAAGCGTCGAATCCTTGATCGAAGCTCAGAATTCTCTTGATCCCCTGGATTTGGATTCGCGCTACAGCCGCTCGTCCATCGGAATCCACGGCGACGGATACACCGGCCCGATGTAGTCCGCGCGAGGGCGGATCAGCCGATTGTCGTCGAGCTGTTCGATCACGTGCGCGGCCCATCCGGCGATCCGACTTACAGCAAAAATGGGAGTGTAAAGGTCGATGTCGATTCCCAGGGTCGCGTAGGTCGAAGCCGAGTAAAAATCTACATTCGCGTTCAGCTTCTTTTCGCGGTTGATGTAGAGTTCGATGGCGCGCGACATCTCGAACCACTTCGGACGGCCCGCATCTCTGCCCAGCCGTTCGCTCATCTTCCTCAGGTGCGTGGCGCGCGGATCCTCGGTCTTGTAAACACGGTGCCCGAAGCCGGAGATCTTCTGCCGCGCCGCCAGCATGCCTTTCACGTATTCCACCGGATCGGCGCCTTCCTTGTCGATCGTCAACAGCAGGCGCATCACGCCTTCATTGGCCCCGCCGTGCAACGGGCCCTTCAGAGCACCGAGGGCGCCGGTGATGGCCGAATGGATGTCGGATAGAGTTGCGGCGATGACGCGGGCAGCGAAAGTCGAGGCGTTTAGTTCGTGGTCGGCGTGGAGAATGAGGGCAACGTCCAAAGTTCGCGTGGCCGTTTCAGAAGGCTTCTCGCCATTAAGCATCCACAGAAAATTGCCGGCGTGGGTCAGCGAGCGGTCTGGGGGCACAATATCCCTGCCCTTGCGCAGCCGGTCGTAAATCGCCACGATCATGGCGATCTGCGCGGTCAGATTGTAGGCCTTGCGCACGTTCGCGTCGTGCGAATTGTCTTTCTCGTCGGCATCGTAAAAGCTCAATGCCGATACCGCGGTTCGCAGCACTTCCATGGGCGTCGCGGTTCTTGGAAACGATCGCAGCAATTCGATCACGCACTGATCGAGCTGCCGCGCCAGCGTCAGTTGCGCCGAAAACTCGCGCAGAGCCAGCTCGTTGGGCAAGAATCCGTTCCACAGCAGGTAGGTGGTCTCTTCAAAAGTGGAATGTTCGGCCAGCTCGTGGATGTCGATGCCGCGGTAAGACAGGATGCCGGCCTCGCCGTCGATCCAGCAGATGCCGGAGTTCGCGGCCACAACCCCTTCCAAACCCTTTCCCGCCACAGCTATAGACATAAATTGATCTTCTCCCTATCTTCGACGGCAGACCGGCGTCTTTGGGTAGAGCCCCGAATGGCCCCCGCGCGCTCCGCACCGAAAATAGCGGTAAGGATGTTTATAACGTAGACCTTCGCCGCTTGTCACGGCTGGGTAGTGGTCGGTTTGAAGGGTGCGGGCTTTAGCTTGACGGGTACGGGCTTTAGCCCATACGCCAAGCCCATTCAAATCAATCAGGGCTTCGGCCCCTGAGGGTTCAGGGCTGCATGTGTCGAGACTGACCCACTCCCAAGCCCGCTCGCAGCGTCAATCAGCTCCCGCCAGAAGAAGTGCGCAAAGCCCAATTCTTCGATATATCCTGTAATTTCGCCGGAGCGCGGAACATGTTTCCGCCCTCCGCTCCGTTTGCCTCCCGCCGTTTTGCGATCTAAAGGGAGGCTTTGGGTCCTACGGCTAGACTATTGAGTCTGGCGATAGCATCTAATCCCAAAGACGATTCCCATCACACCGGACTGGGTTTGTTCGCATAAACCCACCGGAACAGGAAAGGCAAAGCATGAGTGAAGTCGAAGAAGCACCCCGAACTTATTCCGGCGCGTTCCTGGCGGTCATTGCCATCGCATTGCTAGCCGCAGTGGGCAGCCTCATCTGGTGTTTCACCTTAGGCAGCAAGCTCAGCACCCAGGCTGCTGATCTGGCTGAGGCCAAGCAGCAGAATCGCGAGCTTGCCGCCGAACTGCGCGAGACCGACGCCCGCCTTAAAGTCACCACCGACGAGTTGGCGAAGTCGCTGGGCCTCACGCAAAGGGAACTGGACCAGCGCGCACAGGCGATCGTCGCGCGCGAGGAGGCCGACACGGCGCGTCTGCAGACCGCCCAGCAGCAGACGGCCCAGCAGGTGTCGGCCGTTTCCACTGACGTTTCTAACGTCAAGAGCGACGTGGGCGGCGTCAGGACCGATCTGGGCAAGACCCAGAGCGATCTGGCCACCACCATCAGCCAGCTTCAGCAGGTTCGCGGCGACTTGACCAACACCAATAGCGTCATCGCCCGCAATCACGACGAGCTGGTCACATTGGAGCATAGGGGCGACCGTAACTATTACGAGTTCACTTTGAACAAGGGCGAGAAGAAGCCGGTGGGCACGGTCAGCCTGCAATTGAAGAAGAGCGATGCCAAGCGCAGCCGCTTTACCCTCGACATTTTTGCCGACGACAAGGTGTATGAGAAGAAGGACCGGAACGTGAACGAGCCTTTACAGTTTTACGCCGGCAAAGACCCTGCGCTCTACGAAATCGTCGTGAACAGTATTAGCACCAAGAACCAAGTTTCAGGCTACCTGTCGACGCCGAAGAACGCACCGGTTCCGGTGCAGCCAAGCGGGCAATAGGATCCGGCCTACTGATCGATCACGGGCAACTGGGGCGTGAGCTCCAGGTTCGGCAAATAGCGGAACGAGAAGGTGTAGTCGAGCTTCTTGCGCGCGTCCCACTGTTGCTTGGAAATCTTGAAAGCGCAAACAATCTCGCCTTCGATGGTTTGGCCTGGGTTGATCTCCGTGTCCAGCGGCGAAATGCCTGCCCCGTGCGGAATCTGGATATCCGGATAGGCAACAAACAGACGATCGTAATCGCCCTTGTTGGCCGCATAGCTTGAGTGGATTCCGTCGTCCAGCGTCACGTTTGTGGTCACGTTATTCAGTATGATCGGGTGTTCGCTCTGGTTTTTCAGGCTCACCTTCGTAAAAACGAAGACCTGATCCACTGTCTCTTGCGGCATGGGGGCGCCGCTGGCGTCGAATCCCGAGGTGAGGGTGTGCTGGGGATGGGCCCAGACTGCAAGAATCGTGCCCTTTGCAACGGGCGGCTTTTGACCGGCGATCACGTAGATCGCAATCGCGACGCTTACCACAACCGTGGCGGCCACGGCGGCCCATACCACGTGGCTGGTGCCCCGGGTCAGCGATTCTCCTTTCGCCGCGTCGTCCAGCCCGGATGAAGAATCCTGCTGCAATAAGCTCATGGGGGACCTCGAAGCTCGTCGCGCCTATCTTACCGCCAATTGGCAACGGGAGGCCACGGAATCCTGGAGGTTGCGAGGTTACCTTCATCGCTGTGAACCTCGCACAGCACCTCATGGCCGCGGTCTCAGCCCGGCGAGAAATCCCTGCGCGTCGCGCGTGTTCAGCACGTCGCCCTTAGTCAGCCACGCCCTGCGCAATTGCGTGATGCCGTAATTCATCTTGCCCAGGTTGCGGCTGTCATGCGAATCCGAAGACATCACAATCCTGCAGCCCAGTTCCTTGGCCAGCCGCAGGTCGCGGTCATTCAGGTCCAGCCGCTCCGGAGCGGCATTGTGCTCCATGGCCGCGCCCAGCTCCGCGCCGCGCCTGAGCACTGCGCCCATATCGAGCGCAAAGGGCTCGCGCCGCAGCAGGAGCCGTCCTGTGGGATGCCCCAGGATCCTCACATACGGATTCTCGATGGCGCGCATCACGCGAGCCGTCATCTCTTCGCGGCTTTGCTCAAAACGTGAGTGTACGCTCGCTATCACTACGTCGAGTTGCGCCAGCACTTCGTCGTCGAGGGCCAAAGCGCCATCGGCCAGGATGTCAACTTCGATGCCGGTAAAGACGCGAATGCGCCCTTCCATCGCCTTGTCGACTTCGCGCACCTGCTTGATTTGCTCGAGTGCTCGCTTCTCATCGAGCCCGTTGGTGACGCCCAGAAACTTCGAGTGGTCAGTGATGGCGATGTATTCGTATCCACAGGCCAACGCTGCTTCTGCCATCTCGCGGATGGAGTTGCGCCCGTCGCTGGCCGTCGTATGCATGTGCACGTCGCCGCGAAGGTCTTCCTGCCCGATAAGCTTTGGAAGTTCCCGGCGCGCGGACCGCTCGATTTCGCCGAGGTTTTCCCGCATCTCGGGCGGCATCCATTCCATGCCCAGCGCCGAATAGATTTCTTCCTCTGTCGCGGCAGCTACCACTGACTCGTCATCCAGGCGCGCCAGCGCCCACTCGCTCAACGTGTAGCCCATCTTCAGCGCCCGCTGGCGCAGGCTGACGTTATGCGCCTTCGATCCCGTGAAGTACTGCAGCGCTGCTCCGTAGCTGGCTGATGGAAGCAGGCGCACATCCACCTGCAGTCCCTGTTCCAGGTTGAAGCTGACTTTGTTCTCTCCTTTGGCGATCATGTTGTGAATGCCCGGATACGCGGCAACGTGCTCCACGGCCGCCGCGGTCTGCCCGGGTTCGCATCCTGGGCCTGTGGCCAGCAGATCCAGGTCGCCGACCGTCTCGCGCCCGCGGCGCAGCGAACCTGCAGGCGTAACCTTCTCGATCCCCTCGAACTGCAGCAAATAGGCCGCGATTCGCTGGGCCTCTTCATCGGCAATGTCAATGCGGAAGCGGCCCGCCGACCGGCGGTAGTCCTCGATCCCTTTGCGCAGCTTTTCAATTTGCTTTTCGCCCATGCGCGGCAGGCCTGCCAGCCGCCCCGCCGCAATTGCCTCAGAAAGCTGCCCGATGCTGTCGGTATTGCCGCTGCCGATCACCTCTGCATCCCAAAGCAGGGCTACGGTCTTTGGTCCCATGCCCGGCAGCTTCAGCAGCTCCAGCACGCCGGAACCATATTTGGCCAGCAGTTCATCGCGCTGCGGCAGCGCTCCCGTGTCAGCGATGGCCTGAATACGCGCTGCCATGCCCTTGCCAATACCTTCGATTTCAAGCAGTTGCGCGGTGTTGGCCGCAGCAGCTACCAGATCGACCGTGGTCTGTTCCGCGGCTTCGGCCGCGCGGCGATAGCTGCGAATACGAAAACTGTCGGCCCCGTCTATCTCCATCAGGTCCGCGGTTTCGACAAGTAACCGGGCGATGGTCTTATTGTCCATACGTTGGCAGTATCGGATATCCGGCACAAATCGGCTGGCGTTGCGCGGGAAAATTCTGCGCCCGAGCTTCGCAGGGCCCACTCCACGCCATCTCACACAAATAAATCAGGAAATCAGGATCTTAGAGTGATGTGTTCGCGAACTCCGGGCGCACTGAACCCTACCGCCGGGCGGCGGTCTTTCGGGTTCGCCCGGTTCCAGGCGCTAAGCCGCGTTGTGGGCGCTATCCCGAAAACGAACTACCGCGTCCGCCTGCGGGCCCTTCTGCCCCTCAACGATGTCGAACTCGACCTCGTCGCCTTCTTTGAGCGTTTTGTATCCGTCCAGTTGAATCGCTGAATAGTGGACGAATACATCCGGCCCATCTTCGCGTCCGATGAATCCGTAGCCCTTGGCGTTGTTAAACCATTTCACTTTCCCTTTGTACTGAGCCACAGGTTCCTGCCTTCCTTTGCTGTTTGCGTGGAAATGGCGGAGCCCCCAAGGGAGCTTCTCGCCGATACCCGTTAAGACGCCAAATGATGGCGAAAGGTTGATCCCTTTTCGGGTGATTGCATCGAATGTAACCAGAAAATTCGGATGGTTTTGCGAAATGGTAACCAATTCCTGTGGAAAAGAAGGGCGTTATCAAATCACTTGGCTCGTTTTTCCTTCAATCGAGCGTAAAGCAAAACGCTAACCATGGTCTTTCCGTCGAGAATGGCTCCTTTTTCAACCATCTTGAGCACGTCCGAGAGCCGAACCAGCCTGAGCTCGATCTCTTCGTCCTCCTCGGGCTGCGCATCACCCGCTCGAAGCCCTTCAGCCAGGAACACATTCATCGATTCGCCCAGAAATCCCGGGCTCGCGTAATACTCCACCAGTGGGCTCCATTTTTTCGCCCGGTAGCCCGTCTCTTCGATCAGCTCCCGTTTCGCCGCCGCAAGCCCTTCTTCGCCGGCATCGATTTTGCCTGCCGGAAGCTCCCACAAATACTGATTGGCGGCGTGACGGTACTGGCGCTCCATCACGATCCATGGGTTCTTTTTGCTTTTTGAGTTGTCGAGGGCCAGAATCACAACGCTTCCGTTGTGGCGAATCACGTCGCGCTCGTTCTGCTGTCCGCCCGGCTCAATGATCTTGTCGTGCTGAATGCGAAACAGCGCGCACTCGAAGACGGTCTCCGAAGAAAGGACCGCCGCTTTCACCATCACGCCCCCGGTCTTGGGCGGCTTTGAGCTCTTCTTCACTCTCGGCGCCTTTGCCTTCTCGGCCTTCCTGGGTTTTTTATCGAGCATCTTTCTATACCTCGTTCAATGAATGCGAAACGCTGTTCCTCATCGTTCTCTTGTTGCCGTATTCCCTCGGGCCTGCTTTCCCGCTCCCTGTTCCCTCGTTCCCTCGCTGCCTGTTTTTGAGAGTATACGCATGGGCGGTTCTGCATCGAACCGGCCTCCCGTGGCATCCTTAAATCAACAGCAGGCCACAACTTTTGAGCACATTCGCCCGCCTCCAAACGAAACCGAGCCACGATTGAACGAATTAGCGACCGCAGATTGTTATCCCGTAACCGTTGCGCCGGGGTTGAGCCGGCTGTTTCTGGACTTTTGCGCTGGAACATTGGCGAATTTCCTTCCCGCACGCCAAAACTGGCAGTCGGGTCCAACCGTTCTTCCACACCGGCCCGAGCTGGTGCGCCTTCTGGCTGCGCAGAATCCTTCGCCGGCTGCGGCTCCCGTGCTTGCGGCTCTCGAAAAAGACGCCGGTACGGTTCTGACCGGCCAGCAAGTCGGCCTCTTCGGCGGTCCGCTGTACACGCCCTACAAGGCCGCGACCGCAATCGCGCGCGCCCGTGAAGGTGCTGCCCACGGCAGCCCTCACGTAGCAGTATTCTGGTTGGCCTCCGAGGACCACGACTTCGCCGAGATCAATCAAGTTACGTTCCCGGCAGGGCGTGAACTGGCGCAGCTCGTTTACGATCGGGAGCCTTCAGTGGCATTGCCGGCGGGCCGGATCGTCTTCGACGAAGCCATATCGCCGCTGGTCGAGCGCGCGGCTGAACTTCTCGGCCCATCGAGCGTCACCGACGCCCTGATCGCGGCCTACCGCCCCGGAAACACCTTCGCCCAGGCGTTCGCCGACTTTTATGCGAAAGTCTTCGCCGCGCAGGGTCTCCTGATCGTCGACGCCAGCGGCCGCGATTTCCATCGCCTCGGTGCGCCGGTGCTGCGCGCGGCCATCGAACAAGCCGACGAGCTGCACGCCGCGCTCGTTGCGCGCAGCCACGCCCTCGAAGCCGCCGGCTATCACGCGCAGGTCGCGGTCGCCGAGCAATCGAGCTTGCTGTTCCTGATCGATGAAC
>Ga0187783_10003975_pt1 | contig 10934 bp, 8 predicted proteins | sample 1015_SJ02_MP02_2_FD_132471 | JGI IMG/M metagenome (GOLD analysis project Ga0187783, IMG submission 132471) | Tropical peat soil microbial communities from peatlands in Department of Meta, Colombia - 1015_SJ02_MP02_20_MG | ecosystem: Environmental > Terrestrial > Soil > Wetlands > Peat | place...
CGCTTACGATTTTGCCGCCGAGCAACACAAGACGCAAACGCGCCTTTCGGGCGAGCCCTACCTTTCCCATCCCGTGGAAGTGGCCCATTCACTAGCGGACATGAAGCTGGACGTGACCTCGCTCTGCGCGGCCCTGCTTCACGATGTCGTCGAAGACACGCGGATCCCCGTCGAGAAAATTTCCGAACAGTTCGGCGTGGATGTAGCGCGGATTGTCGAGGGCGTCACGAAAATCAGCAAGCTCGATCTGCTTGCTCCAGAGGACCGCCAGGCCGAAAACGTCCGCAAGATGCTGCTCGCGATGGTCAACGATGTACGGGTTGTCATGGTGAAGCTCTCAGACCGCCTGCACAATATGCGCACGCTCCAGTATCTCGGTTCCGATCGCCAGCAGCGGATCGCGCGGGAAACGTTGGACATCTACGCTCCAGTCGCGAACCGGCTCGGAATGGGCTTAATCCGCGGCGAGCTGGAAGACCTCGCTTTCCGCTACCTCGAACCGGAGGCATACTTCGAGCTGCAGAAGAAAGTCGCCAGCAAACAGAAAGTCCTGGACAAATTCTTGACCGAAGTGCAGGAACAGATCCGGGAAAAAATGGTCGAGAATGGAATTCCCGCGGAAGTTCAGGGTCGCACCAAGCAGCTGTATTCCCTGCACCTGAAAATCCAGAAGCAGCAGCGCACGCTCGACCAGATCTACGACCTGCTGGCCGTCCGCGTGGTCACGGACACCGTGAAAAATTGCTATGCCGCGCTCGGCGTGATCCATCAGATCTGGCGGCCCGTTCCCGGACGCTTCAAGGATTACATCGCCATGCCGCGTCCCAACCTCTACCAGTCGCTTCACACGACCGTGATCCATTCCGGGCAGCCGTTCGAGGTGCAAATCCGAACCCAGGAGATGCACCGCATCGCCGAGCAAGGCGTCGCGGCGCACTGGAAATACAAAGGCGGAACGGAAACTGGGTCCTCGGCCGATGATCAGAGAATCGTGTGGATGCGACATTTGATCGAGTGGGTGCAGGAGATGCAGGAGCCCAGCGAGTTCCTTTCCACGCTCCGCGTCGACCTCTATCCGGAAGAGGTCTACACCTTCACTCCCAAGGGACGCGTCGTGGTGCTGCCTCGAGGAGCCACGCCGGTCGATTTCGCCTACGCGATTCATACTGAGGTCGGCCATCAGTGCTCCGGGGCGAAGGTGAATGGCGAGATGGTCCCGCTGCGCCACGCGCTCTCCAACGGCGACGTCGTCGAGGTCGTTACGCAGAAGGGTCACAAGCCTTCCCGCGATTGGCTCTCCTTTGTGCGCACGTCGCGCGCGCGCAGCAAAATCAGGCAGTGGATCAATCTGCACGAACGCGAGGAAGCCACCGACGTCGGTCGTCGCCTGCTCGAGAAGGAAGCGCGACAGGCGGGCGTCAATTTGAAGAAGGTTACGCAGGAAGTGTGGCAGCGTGTCGCCTCGGAATACGGGGCCGGTCGTCTCGACGACCTCTATGCGGGACTCGGCTACGGCAAATGGTCCGCACGTCAGGTGTTGGGGAAGGTCAGCGGCCAGCCTGTCGCCACGCCAACCGAGGAGCAACCGCCGAAGCCCAGCATCAAGCGCATGCTGGGAATGGACGAGGCCACCATCCTGGTGAAGGGCCACGACGATCTGATGGTCTACCGCTCCAAGTGCTGCAATCCCATACCCGGCGACGACATTATCGGCTACGTCACCCGCGGCCGCGGCATCGCCGTTCACAGCAAGAACTGCCCGAACGTGGAGAACCTGCTGTATGAAGCGGACCGCCGCATCGTGGTGGAGTGGGCCGGATCGACACACACCGAGTTCCCGGTCCGCCTGCGAATCTTCACCGAAGACCGTCCCGGCATGCTTGCCGCCATCACCAATATCATCAGCGAGACGGGGGCGAACATCCGCACCTTTGAAAGCGGCGGCGAAGACAATACGCGGGCGCGCATCGACGTCGCCCTCGACGTCCGCGACCGCAAACAGCTCGAGCACATCGTCGCCGGCATCAAGCGCATCCCCGGCGTCTTCGATATCGAACGCGTTTACAACGTTTAACCGCCCCACGACCCTGCTACCTCTTGCGCTACAGAGCCGTCCTTCTCATTTTGCGAAGGGTAAAATGAGAGCATGGGGTTCATTCCGATACGGCTTCTGTCGGGTGTTCCGGACCGCTCCGTCGTTGACCGCTTCCTCGCGCGGTGGTCGTTGCTGGCCTCGCTTACCTTGTTTGCTTCCGGCTGTCACAGCATTCCTCCCGTCGACACAAAGCCGCTCGACAGCGCAGGGATGACATACGATTCGATCCGCCAGTTGGCGGCGCTGGAGATCACGACTTCTGAGGTCGCTCAGATTGCCACGGCACGGGCCAGCGGTCTTTCGGATCAGACCTGCGTTGCCCTGTTTAAGATTTTTCGCGATCGCAGGCAGACATTTGATGCCGGAGACGACGCGGCCGGGCTATTTCGAGCACAAGTGAGTGAAAATACCATCCTCGAGCTCGCAAGACTCAATCAATTGGGACTTTCCGCCGGCGAGTTTCAGGCCATGCGGCTTGCAGGCCTCTCCGACGCCACCGTACTGGCGGTCGCGCGCCATCGCGCTCTGAACCAGCCGGTTCTCTCGGGAGCCTCGCTCGCGGGACTTAAGAACGCCGGCGTGCGGGAATCCACGCTGCTGGAATTGGCACGGCGCGGGGTTCCCGATTCGAAGGCCAGCGAGATCACCTCTTTCCGGCGGCACGGCGGAAGCGATGCTGAAATTCTCGGCCGTTTCACGGGATCGTAGCGCTTTTCGATCGCCCGCGCGTTAAGGCGTCGTCGATTTTCCGTCTTGGACCTGCAAAGCGCTGCCGGTAGAATCTTCTCACCTTGAATCGCCCGCTTCCGCAAGCGCTCGCTCTTTGCCTAATCCCCGTTCTGATTCTGCTGTGCGGATATTCCTGCGGCGCTCCGCTCGCACCGGGCTACCGTATCCTCAAATCTTCCTATGAGGTCCGCTTTGTCGCTGGCCCGCCTTGCCAGTTGCGGATTCACATCGTCTACAAACTTCAGAACACTGGCGACAGCGACCTGGCCTTCCTGGATGCGAGGTTTCCAGACGAGAGGGAATTCGGCCGCAAGGATCTTCGCGCGGAAATCGATAGCAGCGCCGGCCCGACGGTCGGTCCAGCGCCCGAAACTGAGACCGCTCGGCCAAACGAACTTCGCATTTCGCTCGATTCGCCTTGGACACGCGGACAAACTCGAATGCTGTCTGTTGAATACACCTTCCAATCACCGGCGAACTCGGGTTCCCTCATCACCCTGGGCGAAAATGAGTTTCATCTCGGCGCGCGCGGTTGGTTCCCCGAGCTTCAGCCTCCGAAACACCTACTGGCTCCCAATCCCCAATCGCCCGCTCCGGCTACCTTTACGCTCCGCATCCCCGCAGATTTCGTTGCGCTGGCGCGTGGAACGGCAAAAGGCCAGAGCAAAGACGGCCAAGAGGTGATACATCGTTTTGAATTGGGTAAGAACGATGGGCCTCCCTTTGTCGTCGCGGGTCGCTACGTTAGCACTCCCGTGAATCGACGTTCCCCTTCCGCCGTGTTCTGGACGCTCGAGCCACTTCCGCAGGCTGCGTTGCCTGCTGTCGAGCAGATCGCCACAGCGTGGAAGACGCTGGAAGCCGCGTTCGGTCCACTCGATAAGAATATCGTCGCGCCGCACGTTGTCGAATCGCCGGAGTTGCGCGCGTATGGAGGGCGCGAACCAGGGGCTGCCGCGGTGGCGTTCCCCGGAGGCGCGATCTTGAATCCAGCTGCGTTCGCGCTGGGAACCAGCCAGGACGCGTTTCTCGAGGTAGTGACCCGTGCGCTCGCGCAGAATTGGTTCGGCGACGAACTTCGCCCGAGTCCCGATGCATCGATCAGCCTGGGGGAGGGACTGCCGGAATACGCAACCATCGTCATCGAGGAAGCTCGCAACGGCCAGCTCGGACGCCGCCGGCGCGTCTTGGAGTATGTTCGGCGGTACAACGACGCTCGCACCCATGCCGAGGAAACGCCCCTCGGCGTCGCGCTGCTCACCGATCCGATTGGCCCGCGACAAATCGCGCTCGCTAAAGCTCCCCTTTTCTACGTCGCGCTGGAAGACAACTGCGGCGAGCCGGAGGTACGCCAGGCCCTGACGCGTCTGGTGGCGCTGCTCGCCGGCCAGCAGGTCGATTACAGTGATCTGCGCGCGGCGCTCGAGCAGTCCACCAACCGCAACCTCAGCCAGATATTCCGCATCTGGCTGAATGACAGAGGGCTGCCGCAAGATTTTCTCGATCGGTACCCGCCCGGACCCCGGGAGACCGGCTCGTGATAGCAAACGACTCAGCTCGTGGGGAGGGTAAATGAGGGAAGTCATTTCGACCGACAAAGCTCCTAGAGCAATCGGCCCTTACTCGCAGGCCATCCGGGTCAACGGCTTGATTTTCACGGCCGGTCAGATCGCGCTCGATCCGGCAACGGGGCAACTGGCGGAGGGCGACATCTCCCGTCAAACCGCTCGCGTGCTCGAAAATCTGAAAGGGATTGTCGAAGCAGCCGGCTCTTCGCTCGAACGCACCATAAAGGCGACAGTCTACTTGAAAGACATGAGCGATTTCGCCGCGATGAACGAAGTCTACAAGCGTTATTTTCCGAACGACCCGCCGGCCCGCTCAACCGTGGAGGCCAGCCGGCTTCCGCGCGACGTCCGTGTCGAGATCGATCTGATCGTACTGGGCTGAGCCTCAAGACCTGAAATTGAGCAGGCGAGGCAGGCTCGATGTGCCCCCTGCGCCGTTCACATTCCTGTAAGATTTATCGTGGACATTAGTCGGGTACCGTGCTGCTGTGCTATGGGAGTCGGCATCGAGATCCAGCATGAATGACGAGAACTACGATTTAGTTGTCATTGGGAGCGGCCCGGCGGGCCAAAAAGGCGCGATCTGCGCCGCGAAGTTGCGCAAGCGCGTGGCCGTAATCGATCGCCGGATGATGATCGGCGGCGTTTGCGTTCACACCGGAACGATTCCCAGCAAGAGCGTTCGCGAAGCCATCTTTCAGCTAACCGGGCTCGCCGTCCGTACCTTCTACGGAAATAGCTATCGCGGGGACGGAGAGATTTCCATCCCCGATCTGGCATTCCGCGTAAACAGCATTATTTCCCGCGAGACGGAGGTCATCCGGGCACAGCTTCGGCGCAACGGCGTTGCGATTTATCAAGGCACCGCCAAATTTGCGGACCCGCATACGATCGAAATTCAGGGCGAAGGTGACAAAACCATCGTGCACGGAGAAAACGTTTTGATCGCTTGCGGCACGCGACCGGCGCGCAGCTCGGAAATACCATTCGATGGGAAGCGCATTCTGGATACCGATGAATTCACATTTGCGAAGAGCCTGCCGCGTGAGGTGATTGTCGTCGGCGCGGGAGTGGTGGGCCTCGAATACGCCTCGTTCATGGCCGCCATCGGCGTCGAAGTCACTCTGATTGACCAGCGGTCGATGATCCTCGATTTCGTGGACCGGGAGATCGTCGAGGCTCTTGCCTATCATCTGCGCCAGATGGGGACCACCTTCCGCCTCGGCGAAAAAGTCACGAATGTCGGCATTGACGAGCAGCGCGACCGCGTCTTCGCCGAACTCGAAAGCGGCAAAAGGGTTCAGGGCGACATGCTCCTCTACGCAGTGGGACGCCAGGCCAACGGTGATCAGCTCGGACTCGAAGCAGCCGGTCTAAAGACCGATTCCCGAGGCAAGATTCAAGTGAACACCTCATACCAGACCGATGTCCCTCACGTTTATGCTGCGGGAGATGTCATCGGCTTTCCCGCGCTGGCCAGCACTTCGATGGAGCAGGGCCGGCTTGCCAGCTGCCGGATGTTTGGCGCGCCATCCGAGCACATGCCGGAACTCTTTCCATACGGGATCTATACGATCCCGGAAATTTCGATGGTCGGCCAAACAGAAGAGAAACTTACGGCGGCGAAGGTTCCCTACGAAGTCGGCATCTCAAAATACATCGAGCTCGCAAAGAGCATGATGCTGGGAGACGAGACCGGCATGCTGAAAATGCTCTTCGACCGCCACACGCGAAAGCTGCTCGGTGTCCACATTATCGGCCAGCGCGCCACCGAAATCGTTCACATCGGGCAGGCTGTGCTCGCTCACGGCGGCTCGATTGAGTACTTCCGTGACACCGTATTCAACTATCCCACCCTTGCTGAAGCCTACAAAGTCGCTGCCCTCGACGGCTTGAATAAACTTTAGCTCGCAGTTGAGATGATTACTGTGAAACCGGCACACAAGCTGGTTGCTGCCGAGCGACCGGCCCGATATAATTTGCGGAGGCTCTGAAAAAGGGGTAACCGGCACCTGTTGCGGACCTACCCCGAAGCACAATTCGTAAGCCGCTAAGGGCCTGTAGCTCAGGTGGCTAGAGCGCACCCCTGATAAGGACACCTGCACAACTGCCCAATAATGCAGCAGGCTGCAAGTCACTGTAACTCTGAGGACATAGGAATTCTGTTGCTGTAGTTGGCTGTACCGAACTGCGTAGAATTGCGAAACGAACCGACACCACAATAGCACCTCGAAAAACCGACCTCACCCTTATCAGTTCCCCTTTTGATGCGGCACCCGAGAGCAATCAGCGAACGCAAGCGAAAAGAAAGGCGAGAGTTAGGTCATAAAATAGTGAGTTGCTGCCGCAAACGCACGAACGTGAAAGAAAGCCTGAGAACGGAAGAGCAACGTGGGGTTATGGCTCAAACTACGCCACACCGCTTTGATCTGCCAAGATACTTGCGAGCGGCCCTCGAAACAGCAACTTGTCGAACAGGGCGTTAAGTTTGTCGGACTGCTCGAATATCGCCTCGATGCTGAGCTCGAACACTCTTGCCAAACACTTTCGGGCAAGTCGTTCAGCCTGTGGAACGATACCTTCAACGAGACGGATGGCGGCTGTCTCTCGATTCTTGTGGATCGCAGCTCCGTGGACAACCTTCGAGCGTATCCGATAGAGTTCTCTCGCTTCCTCGAATAGTTCCTCTCTCTCCGCGTTCTCGTCGGCTAGAAATGTAGCGACCCTCAGAGCAAGCCTGAATGATAGCTCCTGCTCGACGGTGGAAAATAAGCTCTCTAAGCACGTTGCGAAGGCCATTAGGGCGAGATCGGGGTTATTTGAATTGTAGCCATTGTTGTAAAAAAGGAGAGCGTTTCCTACCCTGCTGAACTTCTCTGTCGTCTGGTACTGTTCGATGTGCGGCAACAGTTGTGTTGCTTTCTCGACATCGTCCAGCGATAAATCCCTTCGAAAATGACCCCACAGCACGGTTCCCTGTTCTGGCACCACACTGGCAGTCATAGTCCAGGGCGGATCGATGTCGCGAATGATATGCCCATGCTCGCGAGCACGGACGTCAGTCGCGAGTATCAGGGCATCGTGAAAAGCACCAGGACGCAGTAAATCAGCGGTGGAATCGGTGCCAGTTCCATGGATACACGTTGCGCAGCCGTCCGCTACGGCCGCGACGTCACCGACACCTTTTTTCGCTAAGTTTTCTAGGAATGGGGCGTTAACTTGGTACAGCGCTAACCCAGTCGCAATCTCAACAGTACTTTCTTCGAAAGTTGGCTGCGGACCATCTAGAAAGACAAAGGATTCGGTCCGGCGTCGAATGGGTCGCAATGGTTCGGGGGTCATAGCGCGGCGACCTTGTTTCAGGAGTTCAGCCTCTGCTGTGGCGAATCCTCCACGTCACGAGGGATCTCAGTTTGCGGATAAATTCCCATCAAAACATGTCCTCTGTGGGTTGGGCTGTAATCGCCAGGCCCGTGAAAAACCCAGCCGGATGTCGATTGAAATTTCTCAATCGAACGGATGACGCACAACCCGATCGTTATTCTCTCTTCTGTTAGAGAAATCGTCTTAAGTTCCAAAACTGAGCTCATTGGAGGATTAAGCGGCTGTGTGACAGCCAGTGTGGATCTATCTCGGTCGATTCGAACCGGCGGGACGACATCCTTCGGGAAGACGTAGATCCCCAGGGTCCACGAGTTTGCATTCCGTGGCAAGCATTTTCGGTAATAGAAATCGCTGGCACCCAAAACGACAAGCCCGTTTTGTTCCTTAGCTATGTCGAACTGGTCTAGGCCGTAGACGATTATCGCGAGGGTTGCACCCATCACCGGGGGACGGGCAAGTGATGCAGAGAACAATCCTAGCCCCTTAGCCTCACCCGACACGACGTCTCTGGAGGCTGCCATGTCGCCCAGTTTATCCGCTGAAAACTCAGCGAACCCGTCCGCGTGGTACTTCAGAGTTGCTGTATCATCATGCGCGAAAGGCACCGCGGACTGCCAGGCAACGAACCTGGGCCTGGCAACTCCCGGAACGACTGGCTGCTTAAATAGATAGCCTGCCCTCGCCTTGTGGCACGGCATCGAAACGGAGAACCCGTCGCCGCCCAAACCTCTGATTTTGATTATTTTGCGCGGCCTTGCACCTCTTGTTGTCTGTATACCGACAGTCCACTCGGAGCTGGTCTTCAATTTCTGAGTTCCTAACGGGCGCAGTGTAGACTGAAACGCGGTCGACGAACAAGCTTGTCACTTCGTTCGACCAGCTCGCAGGCTAATCGTACTTCTAATGGCCATTGCAAGAATGTATTATGCAATTCGGGAAGAACGATGACCGTACGGATAGATTCAGATTTTGCAACGCCGAAAGAGACTGGCGACGTCCTTGGCGTATCTTCACGAAGAGTTAGGGAACTAGCCAAACTGGTGGAGGCAAGCAAGAAAGCCCGTCGGAGCCAGGGTATTGCCTGGATCGCCCCGGCTGCCGTAGGAAAGCGCGCTGATTCAGGTCGTGTGTTTCGAGGGAAAGCGAACGCTTCCAGAGGGAAAACGTCGCGCCGTTCTCGCAAGAGGGGTATCGGTCACAACCGTCAGAGGATCCAGAAGCGTGGCAAAAAATCGAAAGCCCGCCGCTGAGGTGTTCCTCAATGTCCCTTATGATGAGAAATTCGAGAAACTCTTTGTGGCATACATCGCCGGAATCAGTGCGTTCGGACTCGTGCCCCGGGCTACGTTAGAAATACGGACTAGCCTACGTCGGCTTGAAAAGATCGTTGCATTGGTATCGAAGTGCCGCTATTCACTCCATGATCTCTCCAGGGTCGAATTGGATGTGCAAGCGCCCAGAACTCCCCGATTCAACATGCCGTTTGAGCTTGGGCTCGCGGTCGCTCGTCAACTGAGCGCGGGGATTGGCAAGCACAAGTGGTTCGTCTGCGAGTCGCAGAAGCTGAGACTACTGAAGTCTCTCAGCGACTTGAACGGCACCGACCCGTACGTCCACGGGGGCACGATTGCGGGGGTTTTCCGGGAACTCTGCAATATTTTCGTCAGGGCTGACAGGCAACCCACAGTTCAGCAGATGTTTCAGATTTATCGAGAGATGCATCGTAACTTACCCCGCGTTCTCCTTCAGGCAGGAGCTGATTCTCCATACACCGCCAGAGTTTTTAAGGATCTCAGCGTTCTGGCGAGTGCTTGTGCTGCAAGATTCGTTTTAATTTAACTGCCGTCATTTTTGTTGCCGAATGTCAGTAAGCGCAATGGCAAGTGATCCGAAGCGTTCGACACTCGATTTCAGCCGCCGATACGGATTCGTCCGCGCTAGGCAGCTTGAAGGCACTTACCCGGGAGACGCCAGAACGGGAGTCTGGCCGATAACGCAGCGGCGCGTGAGTTGGGGATGGGGAGAGCTCCCGGAGAGCGCGTGGCCATACAACAGTACGTCTGCGTGGCCCCCCCAAGAGCCGGCTGGGACAGATAAGTTGGCGCACGACCGTTTAGGAGTTAGGTATCAGAGACTTCGATCGCTGGACGAATGTAAGTTCGTGCTCGCGCACTACTCACCCGTAAGCGTGAGTCTCGACATAACAGCCCGTTGGTTTGACTCCCCTAAAGGACGGATTCCCGAATGGCGTCCCGGAGTGCCCACCGTTGCCGCTCATGCGGTTACGCTCATTGGGTACAAAGATTCCACCCGCCAGTTGAAATTCGCCAATTCGTGGGGACAAGAGTGGGGAGATCAAGGTTTCGGTTACATCAGTTATCGAACATTTGAACGGACATGGGTCGAAGGATGGTTTTACTACCTCGCAGGGCCGAAGCAAACTCCAACCGGACCGGGAGCGGGCCTGAAACAACGGGCCTGGGGAGCCCCCGAATTCGGAGGAGGAGTTTTTCATGTGCGCGAGATTGTGGGTCCCAATGAAGAGCGAGTAGCGTGGACTTTCGCAATACAACGTCCGTATTCGCTCGATGTGGAGGAGCTTTTTGTTAAACCGGTGCATAGGGGTAGGGGATTCGGACGAGGTTTGGCACGTATGATCGCGAAACTGGCGTTCGAGGCACAGCTTTATCCGAGGATCTGGGTTTCCTATCCGGATGCGACGGCGGAGAATCTTGTCCGTGTCGAAAGGCTCTTCGTTCCGTTCGGATTCCAATTGCGTGAAGCGCCCGTTCGGTGGGCACCATTCATAATGTGTTCCCCAGATGACGAACTCCATGCAGCAACTCTTCAGCTTCGACAGGCCCGTAGGCGACGGAAGGGTTAACACCGCCGCATCGTGAATCACCCGCCCGGTTCCTCCACAGTATCCAGCGCTCTGGCCCGCTATTCGAAAACCATCTCTTTTCTGCACGAGAAGAGAACGTTCTGGTCCGACCATGGAATCAATCAGTTAGGACGAACACTTCGCAGTTGGTTTTTCGCACACCTAGCCCAGATTTCTCACCGGAAGTGAGCAACTGAAACAGATCAGAAGTAGAAAAAGGCCGCTTTCTCAGGCATAACTGCGTTGTCTAGGCGGAGTTAATGCCGAAAGAGAG
>Ga0187783_10003976_pt1 | contig 10934 bp, 7 predicted proteins | sample 1015_SJ02_MP02_2_FD_132471 | JGI IMG/M metagenome (GOLD analysis project Ga0187783, IMG submission 132471) | Tropical peat soil microbial communities from peatlands in Department of Meta, Colombia - 1015_SJ02_MP02_20_MG | ecosystem: Environmental > Terrestrial > Soil > Wetlands > Peat | place...
CGCCGCCGGGCTCAGCCGGGCCACCTGCCGCCCGGGACGGAGCGCGATCACGTTCGCGGCGGCCAGTGTCGCTGGAATCATCCACAGCAGCGGCACGGGCGTGATCGCCCCCGGCGGCAGGCCGACATTGGTCGCGAACAGGTCCCAGGCCCAGCGGCCACCCGCCACGCCCAGCGGCAGGCCCACGAGCAGCGCCAGCCCGGTCAGCGCGGTGATCTGCCACCCGGAAACGGCAGTCAGCTGGCGGCGGACCAGCCCGAGAACCTTCATGATGGCGAAGTCGTGGCGTCGGCGGCGCGCCGACGCCACGGTGAACTGGGCGAGCACCGCCAGCGCCAGGACCGCCAGGATGCCTGCCAGCACCTCGGGAGTGCCGTCGATGAGGGCATAGTCGGTCACCGCGTTCGGCCGCTGGTCAGTGACGACGCACGTCGACTGCTGGAGCGTGGCGCAGAAGGAGCCCGTCACCCGCTCGAAGTCGGCGACGTCCGCCGCCACAGGCGATCCTGGAGCGAAACGGACGAGCACGAAGTTATATCCGCCCCCGTTGGCAGCCGGATTGGCCTGCGCCGCGAGCAGCGCCGCGGTGGTTTCCGCGCCCTCGCCGACGTCGGTCGGCGTGAAGCTGCCCTCGCCGAAGTACGGGAACACCGCACTCCCGACGATCTGGGCGAGCCGACGGCGGCCGCTCGCCGTGACCGGGACCGACTCCCCGACATGCAGCCCGAACTGCCGGAGCACCGAGCTGCCCAGCACGATCTGCTGCGGCGATCGCGGCGGATGGCCCGCCAGCAGGGTCGGGGTCACCAGCGGCCCGTGCCCGGCGGCCAGCCCGATGGCCGGAACGACCGCAGTGCCGATCCCCACCGTGCCATGAAAGCCGAACGTCCAGCCGGTGATGCCGGGCACGCGCGCGGCCAGCCCGTCGAACTGATGCGGCGTTATCGTGCTGAACTGCAGGTCAAGCGCGACGTCCCAGTCCTGACCGTACAGACGCGGCGTGTCCACTAGACGGAGCAGGTTCGTGCCGAAGGTGACCGCGGCCGCCACTGCCGCCACGGCCACCACCAGGCCGGCCAGGGCGCTGCGCACCGGCACGGTGGCCCGGCCCCGGTCCGGATCGAGGGCGAGCCGCACGCCCGTCACCGCGGTCACCGGCGCGCCCGCTCGGGCCAGCCATTCGGCGATCCGGGAACCCCGGGCTGGCGCGCTCGCCGCGTCCTGCTCGCCGGCAGGGCGGGCCGATGCCTGCCGCCAGGCCGGCCAAGCGACCCGCGCGACCAGCAAGGCCACGATCGCGGCGAAGCCGCCGGCCAGCATCGCGATGTCGACGTTCACGCCAGGATCCGGCTCGGCCAGCCTGGCCGGGCCGATCGGCATCAGCGGCGAGGCCGCGATCGCCACGCCGCACGCCACGGCCGCCCCGGCGGCTGCCGCCGCGCCGACCTCGGACAGGCTCGCCGCCAGCAGCTGAGTCCTGGTCATCCCGAGCGCCGCCAGGGTCCCGTTGTCCCGGGATGCCGCCAGCAGCAGCCGCGATGCCACCTGCCCCACGATGAGCAGCGTGGCCAGCGCAAGAGCCAGCGCGAACAGGGCTAGCGCCACCGCCTGGGGCCGGATCGACCGCTCGACGGTGGCGGCCTGCGCGGCCTCGTCTGCCACGTACACCTGGCCGCCGGTGGCGGGAAAGCGGCGCGCGAGCGCCTGGGCCAGCTGGCTGAAACTGCTAGGCGTGGCACCCGGCCGCAGCTTAACGTACGCCCCGTCGGCGCCCTCGTAGGAGGGACCGAGCTCGCGGAATAGCGCCGCGCTGGCCAGGATGATCGGGACCTTGTCCAGGTCGGTGATGGGAACGACCGAGCCGCGGGTCACCATGATGCCGACCACGCGCTCCGGCAGCAGGCGCGGATGCGTCAGCGCCGATCCGGCAAATGCGCCGAGCTCCAGCCTGCTGCCGACCCGCAGGTGCAGGTCGGCCGCTGCGATCTGGTCCACCATGACCTCGCCGGGACGATCCGGGCTGGGCTGGCGCCCTGCGAGCATCTTCGGGATCTCCAGCAGGTGTCCGAACCTGCCGTCTAGCGGCGCGGCGACGTTGGCGTCAGCTGTCTTTCCGCCGGGTTCCACGGGCAGCGCCTGCAGGATGACTAGCGGCGCGATCGCCGCCACGTCGGGGAGTCGGGCCAGCGAGTTGTAATAGCCGCCGAGTCCGCTGCCCGCCGGCGAGACGAGAACGTCGGACGCATTGGAGGCCTGCAGGAACCTGGGATAGGCGCTGTCGGTCCGCTGCGCGCCCGCCACGGCCGTGAGCACCGCGCCGCCCGCCAGCCCGGTCAGCAGCGCCAGCACGGCCCAGCCCCGCCACCGGGCTCGGAGGTTATGCGCGGCAAGTCGCAGCATGGCCCGCATGCATCGACTGTAGAGGCAGTGCGGTACGTCACCAAGGGTGCTCTCGCACGTACCGTGGTGTGCCTAGCACCACCCATTTGTTGTTGCTTCCACACTGGTGATCATGGCTGGCATGTGAGACAACTGGCTCGTGGATCGTTACGCCGCAGATTCTGGCCGCGCCATTGACGTGTTCCTCGCGGACGACAACCTGATCGTCCGCGAGGGAGTCCGAGCGCTCATCGAACGCAACGCCGACCTGAGGGTGGTCGGGGTGGCCGCCGACTACGACGAGGTGGTCTCGGGCTGCGCCGCCACCGAGCCGCAGGTGCTGGTCACCGATGTCCGCATGCCGCCATCCTTCCACCGCGAGGGGATCGACGCGGCCAAGGAGGTACGCAAGCGCCACCCGGGTACCGGCGTCGTGGTGCTGTCCCAGTACGACGATCCCGAGTACGCCGTCTCGCTGCTCGCCGAAGGGTCGGCCGGCTACGGCTATCTGCTGAAGGATCGCGTCGCCGAGGGAAACCAGCTGGCCGACGCCATCCGCAGCGTGGCCACCGGCGGCACCGCGCTCGACCCCGCCATCGTCGAGGCCCTCGTCCAGCCCGTCGTCCCGCCGGGAGGGCTCCTTCCTGCCGAGGAGGACCTGCTGGGGATGGTGGCCGAGGGCAGGCCGATCAAGGCCATCGCGGCGGCGCGGCGGGTACCGCCGGAGGCCATCGACGCCGAGGTGGAGGCGGTCTTCGTCAAGCTGGCCGCGGGCGTGTCCGCGGGTGATCAGGCCGCACTGAACCGGCTCCGGCTGCTGCACCAGGCCATCGTCGACCGCGAGGAGCAGGGCGAGACTCTGTCCCGGCTGCTGCCCGGCGGCCTAGCCGAGAAGCTTCGCACCGGAACACAGCACATCGGCGAGACCGAGCGGGTGGTCGTCACCGTGCTGATGAGTGACATCAGGTCGTACTCGACCATCGCCGAGCACGCCGACCCGAGCCAGCTCGCCGGACAACTCAACACCCACCGGGCGGCGATGAACCACGCCATCCTCGGTGAGGGCGGCACCGTCATGCAGTTCGTCGGCGACGCGGTGATGGCCGTGTTCGGCGCCCCGTTCCCCCAGCCTGACCACGCTGACCGGGCGGTCGCCGCCGCCGCGGGCATGCACGGCCTCCAGGCCCAGATCAACGCCGGCTGGCAGGCCGACGGCCTGCCGGCCTTCGGCCTCGGCATCGGGCTGTCGACCGGCGTGGCGGCCGCCGCGCTGCTCGGGTCGGAGGAGCGGCTGGAATACACGCTCGTCGGCGACACCGTCAACCTGGCTCAGCGGCTTCAACAGCTCGCGGCGGCCGGGGAGACCGTGCTCGCCGAGGCCACCAGGAACGCCCTGAGCGCGCCGACCACCACCGTGGCGCTTCCCGCTCAGCTGGTGAAGGGCCGTGACACGCCCGTCGTCGCCTACAAGGTCGCGCCGCCCGCCACCCCGGCCGTTCTGCCGGTCTTCCCGATGATCCGATGATGACCCAGACGAGGACATGATGAACGAGACACCGCCCGCGCTCACCGTACGCGGAGTGCGCAAGACATTTGAGGCCGAGAACGCGCCGGTACGGGCGCTCCGAGGCGTTGACCTGACCGTGGCCCCCGGCGAGTTCGTGGCCGTGATGGGGCCCTCGGGCTGCGGCAAGTCGACCCTGCTGAATCTCGTGGCCGGACTGGACGTAGCCGATGAAGGCACGATCACCGTGGCCGGTCAGGAGGTGACCGGCCAGAGCGAGGATGACCTGGCCCGCTTGCGCCGCAAGCACATCGGCATCGTCTTCCAGTTCTTCAACCTGCTGGAAGGGATGACCGTCCTGGAGAACGTGGCCCTGCCGACCATCATCGCGGGCCGCAAGCGGCGGATGGCCGAAACCAGGGCCCGTGACCTGCTCGACCTGCTCGGCATCGGCGACAAGGCGGCCGCGGTTCCCGGCGTCCTGTCCGGCGGCCAGCGGCAGCGGCTGGCCATCGCCAGGGCCCTGGCGAACGAGCCCACCCTGCTGCTCGCCGACGAGCCGACCGGCGCGCTTGACTCCGATGGCGGGGCCGAAGTCATCGAGCTGCTCCGCCGCCTGCACGCCGGCGGCCAGACCCTCATCCTGGTCACGCACGACGCGGACGTGGCCGAGGCTGCCGAGCGGATCGCGCGGATGCGGGACGGCCGGATCATCGACGACGCGCCGCTGGCCCGGAACGGAGATGGCACCAGCCTGGCCGTGGAGGCCAGATCATCATGAGCGGGTCCGCACCGTGCCGGTGAACGGCGTCCTGGGCGATCCGCCGGCGGTACTTCCGGCGGCGGGCGGCGCGGTGCGCCGGATAGTAGCGGGCCTGCTGCTGCCGGCCGTCGCCATCGTGCTTGCCCTGGCCGGGCTCCGGGTTCCCGGCGCGGTGACGGCGCTGGACGCGGTCACCGCGGGACTCGTCATCGCCTGGGCGCTCTGCGCTGCCCTGTCGGCCCAGGCCAGGGAGCGAACGCCCCAGTGGCAGCTGGCCGCCGGGGCGGTGACGGCGTCGGTGGCGTTCGGCGCGGCCCGCATCGCCGACCAGGCCTCAGGCCGCCACCACCTGGCGCTCGCGGTCGGCACCGTGGCCGGGCTGCTCCTCATCGCGATCTCGGTTCACCTGCTTCTCGCCCTGCCCGATGGCAGGCTGCAGTCGCGGGTCAGGCGCGTCGGGGCGGTACTGGGGTACGCCGCCGCCGTTGCGGCAGGCGCCGCGCTCGCGGTCGCCGGCCATGGGCTCCCGGCCGTAGCCGGCGCCGTGGCCTGGTCTCTCGCGTTCCTGTGCGCGCTGCCCGCGGTCCGCATTCGCTACGGCACCGCTACCGGCCGCGACAAGGAGCGGCTGCAGTGGGCGGGGATCGGCGTCGTCCTGGCCGGGAGTGCCGCCTTGTCCGCCGCCGTCCTGTACCTGCTCATCGGCTGGCCCGCACCGCTGGCGCCGGTGGCGGCGGGAGCCACGGTGCTGATCCCGCTGGGCCTGCTGGCCGGGGACATTCCCCAGCTCGGCCAGTATGGCGGCCGCCTGCTCGTGCAGGTGCTGGCGATCGCCGGCTTCATCGTGACCGTCGCCGTGATCTATCTCGTGGTCGTCCTGGGGCTCGGCAAGCAGCCGAGCGACGCGGGCGACCGCGAGCTGCTCGGGCTGTCCATGGTGGCCGCGGCCGTCGCCGCGATCAGCTTCGTGCCGGCCAGGGAGCGCCTCCTCGACTGGGCTAACCGCCGCGTGTTCGGTACCCGGCATGCACCCGACGAGCTACTGCGGACCTTCGGCAGCCGGATGACCAGAGTCATCAGCATGGACGAGTTGCTGCTGCAACTGGCCGAGTCGCTGCGTAAGACGATGGGGCTGATCAGCGCCGAGGTATACACGGGCACCGAAGACGTGCTCGAGCGCGTGGCCTCGGTACCCGATGCGGGTCCGCGGTCCATCGTCGTCGGGGCGCGCGAGCGCCCGATCGTGGCCAGGGCCGGCGTCTCGGGCCGCGCGTGGACCTCCGTCTGGCTGCCCGCGCTGCTGGACGGCCGCGGGCCCGGGCAGGTGCGGGTGGCACCCATCGGCCATTCCGGTGAGCTGCTTGGCCTCATTGTCGCCGAGCGGCCGCCCGCCGCCGACGCGTTCTCCGAGGAAGACGACCGGGTGCTCACCGAGCTAGCCCGGGAGGTCGGCCTGGCCATCCACAACGCTCGGCTCGACACGGCGCTGCAGACCACCCTGGACGAGCTTCGCAAGCAGGCCGATGAGCTGCGCAGCTCCCGGGCCCGCATCGTGGCCAGCGGTGATGCCGAACGGCGCCGGGTCGAACGCAACCTGCACGATGGCGCACAGCAGCACCTCGTGGCCATGGCGGTGAACCTGCGCCTGGCCCGTGACACGGTCGCCGACGACCCGGCGGCGGCGTCCGAGATGCTCGACCAGCTGGCCGAGGACGTCAAGGACACCATCCAGGAGCTGCGCGAGCTCGCCCACGGCATCTATCCCCCGCTGCTGGCCGACAGCGGCCTGGGTGAGGCGCTGAGTGCCGCCGCGCGGCGCAGCCCGCAGCCGGTGCGGGTATCCGCCGACGGCATCGGCCGGTACGCCCTCGAGATCGAGTCGGCCATCTACTTCTGCTGCCTGGAGGCACTGCAGAACGCCGCCAAGCACGCCGCGGGGGCCCAGGTCGAAGTGCGGCTCTGGGAGGAGTCAGGCGGCCTGCTGTTCTCGGTCACCGACGACGGTCCGGGGTTCGACGCCGAGCACGCCAGGGGCGGCCACGGGTTCGTGAACATGGCCGACCGGCTCGGTGCCATCGGCGGCACCATTCGCTGGGAGTCGCAGCCCGGCGAGGGCGTGCGGATACTCGGCTCGGTGCCGCTGCTGTGACGTCCCCTCAGCAGGAAACGAACGAGCCGGAGTCCCGCCCCTCCCACAGCTGACGGAGCGTGTCGGCGGCCAGCCGTTCCTTGCTGACGTAGGCGATCGCTCCGCTGGTGGCGGCTTCGGGGGGAAGATCAGTGGCGTCGTGCGTCGAGCACAAGATGACCACTACCTCAGGATGGGCGGACACGATCCGGCGGGTCGCCTCGATCCCGCTCATGTCTGGCATGTTGATGTCCATGAGCACGAGCGCCGGGCGCAGGTCGTCCACGAGCTCGATCGCCTCGGGCCCGCTCGACGCCTCACCCGCGAGCTCGAAGCCGTCGAGGCGGCGCAGGACCGCCCGGGCGGCCGTCCGGAACGGCGCCTGGTCATCTACCACGAGCACGGACCGCTGGTTGATCACGGTTCCAGCTTCGCACGATCGGTCACCGCTGCCCAGGGTGCTGCCCTCCGGAAACGGGTGTGGCCAGCCTCCCTGCCGGAAACCGGGGGCGGGAGAATCACCTTGTCTCCATTTCGCTGAGATAGACCAGCACCGCCTTCACCCGGCGGTTGACGTCCTTCTCCTCGGTCAGGCCCAGCTTCGCGAAGATCGAGTTGGTGTGCTTTTCCACCGCGCGCTCGCTGACCGACACCGCCGCGGCGATCGCGGAGTTGCTCTTGCCCTGGGCCATCTCCGCCAGTATCTGCGACTCCCGCGGGGTCAGCGATGACAGGCCGGACGTGCGTTCCCGCGAGCGGGCCTGTACCAGCTCATCGACGACCAAGTGGTCGATCACCGACCCGCCTTGCGCGACGGTGCGGATGGCACGCGCCAGTTCATCCACGCTGCCGACTCGTTCCTTCAGCAGGTAAGCCCGCCCCGCCGAGCCGTGCTCGAGCAGCGCCACCGCGTAGCTGGGCGCGGAATACTGGCTCAGCACCACCACGCCGACCTGCGGGTGCTTCTCGCGGATCCAGGCCGCGGCCCGGATGCCTTCATCGGTTCCCGTGGGCGGCATCCGGATGTCGGTGACGACCACGTCGGGAGCCTGCTCGCTGACCAGCGCGAGCAGTTGCGGCAGGTCGGAGGCCACGCCGACAAGCTCGAAATCCTCGTTGGCGGCCACCAGGCGGGAGACGCCCTCCCTTAGGAGCACGTTATCCTCGGCCAGCGCGACCCGGACCACGCTCATAGCGCGGTTATCGTATCGCGAACAGCCCCGCGAAACACCCATAGCATGCAGGCAACAGCCGGAACGGTGGTGTTAGGCACACGCACAAGCGCGTGGCAGCATCCTTCCCTGAAGCCGCGTGTCGGCCTACCGTCGGAACATGCGATACGAAAGCAGCGTCACCTCACTGTCCTGGATCCCCTCTGAGGCGGTCACCGGCGCCATGCGGGCTGCCTTCGATTCCGGGGTCACCCACTATGACGATCCGCCGCCCGATGAGCTCGGCGATATAGAGGAGCTGCGCCGGACCGACCGGTTCCGCTTCGCCAACGTCCTGAAAGCCTGGATAGACGTTGATGACGCGGGCCGGATCACCGGGCACGGCTTCGGCGTCGACAGCCGCGGGCTCATGGGGTCCAGCCTCATCCGCCTGGGCGCCCTGCACTACCGGTTCCAGGCGGTCGGGTTCCCCGATCTGCGCCGCGGTCCGGAGCAAACCGGTCAGTCGGTCAGCTTCGTCCAGACCGCGGGCGGCCGGGCCGGGATGCCGGCGCCCCGGCGGGTACGGCGCCGCCCGTTCGTTCAGTGGCAGTCCCCCACGGTGTGGACCACGCTGTCGCTGACGCTGCACGCCGATGGCCAGGCCGAGTCCGGGATGCCCGGGGCGAGCCGGTTCCCCCGGCACTGGATCTACGACGCCGAAGGGAAGCTGGCGCGCAAGTCCGGCCTGGCCGATTTCGAAGACTGGTACGCCAAGTCGTTCGGCCGCCACAGCCCGTGGGGCGACGAGGACTCCCCAGCGCTGGTCACCCAGGTCGAGACCGCGCTGGAGCGCGTGCTGTCGGTGCAGCTGATGCACGGCGGGGCCAAGCCCAGGATCAGCCGGCTCCCGGCCGGTGCGACCCTCGTCCGGCAGGGCGAGCCGGGAACCGATGTGTACCTGATCCTGGATGGCGTCATCCGGGCCGAGCGGGATTCCGAACGGCTCGCCGAGTACGGGCCGGGGGCGCTGATGGGCGAGCGGGCTGGGCTGGAGGAGGGCGTCCGGACCGCCACATTGGTGGCCGTAACTCCGTGCTGCGTAGCGGCGGTGGACGCCGGGCAGCTGGAGCGCTCGGCCCTGGAGGAGCTGTCCGGCGGCCACCGGCACGAGGAAGCTCGCTAGGCTCGGCTGGTGCGGCTGCTCTTTCGTGGTGTGCGCGGGTCGACCCCGGCGCCCGGCGCGGACTTCGTCCGCTACGGCGGGCATACCTCATGCGTGGCCGTGGCCCACGACCCTGACATGCCGCCGACGCTCATCCTGGACGCCGGCACCGGCCTGCGCCGGGTCACCGCCCTGCTGGGCGGCCGGCCGTTCTCCGGCACCATCCTGCTCACCCACCTGCACTGGGATCACACCCACGGGCTGCCGTTCTTCACCGCCGGGGACCGCGAGGACGCCCGGGTCTCCGTGCTGCTGCCGGACCAGCAGGATGGCAGCAGTGCGGAAGAGGTGCTGGCCAGAGGTATGTCGCCGCCGCACTTCCCGATCCGGCCCAGCCAGCTGCGCGGCAGCTGGACGTTCGGAACGCTCTCGCCAGGCCAGCTCAAGGCCGAGGGGTTCACGGTCGAGGCGCGAGAGATCCCGCACAAGGGCGGCCGGACGATCGGCTACCGGGTCAGCGACGGGCGGTCGGTCGCCGCTTACGTCACCGATCACTGCCCGACCGCGCTGGGACCGGGCCCGGACGGATGGGGCGAGTACCACCCGGGTGCCGTCGAACTGGCCGCCGGAGCGGATGTGCTGGTGCACGACGCCCAGCTGCTCGCCGAGGAACTGGCGGCCCAGGCGGCGTTCGGCCACGCCGCGGCCGAGTACGCCGTGGGCCTGGGCTGGCGGGCCGGGGCCCGGCATGTGGTGCTCTACCACCACCGCCCGGACCGGACCGATGACGAACTCGACCAGGTGGCCCGCAGGTTCGCGTCCTCCCCGATACCGGTCACGGTCGCCACGGAAGAGCTGGTGCTCGATGTGTGAGGACCGAGGCAGGCCGCGATGAGCCGGGCGGCTCTCGGCGTCGCCTGGTACCGGTTCCGGTCGACGTTCGGTCAGCGATGGGCCGGGTACCTGGCCATAGTGCTGCTGACCGGGCTCGTCGGCGGCCTGGCCTTGGGCGCGGTGGCCGCCGCCCGGCGGACCCAGGCGGCGTTCCCGGCCTACCTGGCCAGCACCAACCCTTCCGACCTGACCGTCCTGACCGGCCTAGCCGATCTGGCTTCCGGTTCGGCCGGATATGATCCAGCACTGATCCGCCAGATCGCCGCCCTGCCTCACGTGCGGCAGGTCGAAAGCTACGCCGGGCTCAATGCCGCCATCCTGGCGCCGAACGGGGCCGTGGTGGTCAATTCTGCCGGGGTGACCGGGAGCATCGACGGGGAGTACTTCACCCAGGATCGCGTTACCATCGTCCAGGGCCGGATGGCCGATCCCGCCCGCGCGAACGAGGCGGTGATCGACGCCAAGGGCACCCCCGCCCAGGTGCACGTGGGCGAGGTCGTTCCGCTCGGGTTTTATACCAATGCGCAGGAGGCATCGCCGGATTTCGGCAAGCCAGGACTCAGGCCGCACCTGCGGATCAACGTCAAGGTGGTCGGGAAGGCGGTCTTCAGCCGGGAGCTGAGCGAGGACGACACCGACACCCAGCTGAATGGGGAACCGCTGTTCACCCCGGCGCTCACCCGGTTGCTCGCGCGGTGCTGTGCCCTCTTCACCTATAGTGCCGTCCGGCTCGACGGGGGCGCCAGCGAGGTGGCCGCGACAGAGGCCAGCATCGAGCGGATCCTGCCGAAGGGCTTTCCCGTCGAGTTCTACGTCACCGCCGTTACCGAGGCCAAGGCCGAACGGGCCATCGAGCCCGCGTCGATCGCCCTGGGCGTCTTCGGCGGGATCGCCGGCCTGGCCGCCCTGCTCATCGCCGGCCAGGTCATCGGCCGGCAGCTGCGCCTGGA
>Ga0187783_10003977_pt1 | contig 10932 bp, 8 predicted proteins | sample 1015_SJ02_MP02_2_FD_132471 | JGI IMG/M metagenome (GOLD analysis project Ga0187783, IMG submission 132471) | Tropical peat soil microbial communities from peatlands in Department of Meta, Colombia - 1015_SJ02_MP02_20_MG | ecosystem: Environmental > Terrestrial > Soil > Wetlands > Peat | place...
GAGCCCTTGCCCGAATAGCAACTAGGCTGGAGATCTGTTCTGGCTGCGGAACCATTACGGCGCTTCGGCGACAGTCACGATCGGTATCGCCGCGATGACGCAGGCGCACCGCCTCCGTCGCCTCTCGAGCGACCCGATACGGTCGAGCCGCCACTTGCGCCTTCGCCGCGCAGTCTGCGCGGGCTCGATTGGTTCGTCTTTTTTGTCGCCGACGTACAGACCGGCTTTGGGCCGTTCGTCTCGGTCTTTCTCACAACGCAAAAATGGACGCAGATCGACATCGGTCTCGTCCTGTCCGCCGCCGGCTTCGTGTCGCTGATTGCGCAGATGCCGGGCGGAGCGCTGGTCGATGCGGCGCGCTCCGAACGGCTGGTTGCCGGGATTGCGATCGGAGCGATTTGCTGCAGCGCGCTGGCCTACGCGGCGCTGCCGATCTTCCCTATGGTGCTCTCAGCAGCGATCGTGCATTCACTGGCAAGCTGCGTGCTCGGCCCGGCCATCGCGGCGATCAGTCTCGGACTGGTGGGGCACGCTGTCATCAGCGAACGGCTGGGCCGCAACGCCCGATTTGCGTCCATTGGCAATGGCCTGGCGGCCGCCGTCATGGCGGGCGTCGGGTATTTCTCGCCCCGCGGGGTGTTCATCGTCACCGTTTGTTTGCTGATACCGGCGCTGTTGGCGTTGCGCAGCATCGCCGCGGCCGAGATCGACCCGGAGCGCGCCCATGGCGCGGCGCCGCGGCGCGTCCACAAGCCACCGACCAAACCCGGCGAATTGATGCACAGCCGGCCGCTTTTGATCTTTGCCGGCTGTCTGCTTCTGTTTCACCTCGCCAATGCGGCGATGCTGCCGCTGCTGGGCAGTGTCGTCACCATGCGCTCGGCGCGTTGGGCGACAATTCTGATCGGCGCTTGCATTGTCGTTCCTCAGCTCGTCGTCGCCGCGCTTTCGCCGTCGATCGGCCAGCGCGCACAGATCTGGGGCCGCCGGCCGTTGCTGCTCATCGGCTTTGCCACACTGCCGATCCGGGGCTTTCTGTTCGCTTCGGTGACCAGTCCTGAAGCCCTGGTCGTCATCCAGATCCTCGACGGAGTGACGGCAGCGGTGTTCAGTGTCCTGGTCCCGCTGGTGGTCGCCGATCTCACGCGCGGGACCGGACACTTCAACCTCGGGCAAGGCATCGTCGGCACGTTTGTCGGCATCGGAGCGTCGCTCAGCGCGACGCTCGCCGGCTACATCACCGATCACTTCGGCAGCCCGGCAGCCTTCACGGGACTGGCGACAATCGCAGTGGTCGGTTTTGCAGTCGTCTTTCTTTTCATGCCGGAGACGCGAACCGCCGGCGAGACGGCGGATTAGCCGCTTTTCCGCCGCCGGCCGTTCGCTTTTAAGGCCGGCTCTTGAGGTGCCGAGGCGATCGGAGCGACCTACAAAGCCGGCGTCTCGTCGGAAACCAGACGCAGATGCGGCGCGATGCGGTCGGTCAAGCGGCGATAAACGGCAAGATAGTCCTGGGCCATCCGGCGCGCGGTGAACCGTTCCTCGAAGCGACGCCGAATCCTTTCCCGTGACAAGTGGCTCAGCCGGTCGACGGCACCGATGGCACCGTTGATATCTTCGACGATGAAGCCGGTGAGGCCGTCTTCAATGACTTCCGGCACCGATCCGCGATTGAAGGCGATCACCGGCGTGCCGCACGCCATGGCCTCGATCATCACCAAGCCGAACGGTTCCGGCCAATCGATCGGAACCAGCAACGCGATAGCGCCGCTGAGAAATTCGGATTTATGTGAATCGTTAATCTCGCCGACATATTCCACCAGCTCCGATTTCATCATCGGCAGGATCTGCTCCTCGAAATATTCGCGGTCGACATTGTCGACCTTGGCCGCCACTTTGAGCGGCACGCCGCAATGCTCGGCGATGCGGATGGCACGATCGACGCCCTTTTCCGGCGCGATGCGGCCGAGGAAGGCGAAATAGGACGCCTTGACCTTCTTCGGCTGCAACAAGCCCTCGGGCAGCCCATGATGGACCGTGCGCACCCAATTGGCCTGCGGCAACGGCCGCCGTTGCGCGTTGGAAATCGATACCACCGGGATCGACGAGAACGTATCGAAAACCGGCTGATGCTCCGGCAGGTCAAGGCGGCCATGCAAGGTGGTGATGAACGGCGTCGGCTGCCGCGAAAACAGGGAAAATGGATAATAATCGAGGTGGAAATGCAGGAAGTCGAACTCGGCTGCGCGTTGATAGACCCGCTCCAGCATCATCATGTGCAGCGCGTTGGGATCGCGCACCGAGCCGTCGAGCCGCAGCGAGCGGGGCCAGCTGGCCTCGAGCCGCGCGCTAGTCACCGAGTCGCCGCTCGCAAATAACGTCACTTCGTGGCCGAGCGTCATCAGCTCCTCGGTCAGCCACGACACTACGCGCTCTGTCCCGCCGTATAGTTTCGGGGGCACCGCTTCGGTCAGCGGGGCGATCTGCGCAATATGCATCGATTTTGACCTTTCCTTTGGGAAGCACCCATCCCCGAACTTCCGGGCAACAAGACCTAGAACTGCAATCTGATCAAATGTTTCAAATGTTGTGGGGAACTTTATTTTTTGCGGCGGAGGGAACTTTTGGCCCGTGCAAGACTTCAGTCTTATTGCTCCTGTTATGCAACTGACGCGGCTCTCATCGACAGGCAATCAGCAAAACCTAGGCTAACCCGTGCCGCTAGAAAAAATTAACGTCCGGGCATGGAGAAATTCAGGCGTTTCGGCGTTGAGTGCTACGGGTGATGGGGTTCCCTGTCGCAAGCCGGAGTGGAGTTGGAGCGCGCATGGCCGATTTGTGTGATTACGCCGGTCGTCCCCTCGCTTTTGTTTTTCGCTACGTGCGGCGGCGACCCGTAGCTCACACGATTATCTTCACCGCCGTTCTCGCCGCAGTTGCCTGCTCGGTAGGCACTCAGTACGGCGTCAAGTTCCTGGTCGACGTACTGTCAAATCACAATTCGGCCGCCGTTTGGATCGCATTCGCCACGCTCGGCTCGCTGATCGCTGCGGACAATCTGCTGTGGCGGCTCGCCTGTTGGATTGCCAATTATGCGTTCGTCGGCGTAACCGGCGATCTGCGGCGCGATCTGTTCCGGCACCTCACCGGCCATTCGCAAAGTTATTTTGCCGACCGCATGCCCGGCACCTTGACGAGCCGCGTGACGGCGACGTCCAACGCCGTATTCACCAGCGAGAACATGTTCGTCTGGAACGTTCTGCCACCCTGCGCCGCGACCGTCGCTGCGATTGCTCTCGTCTTTACGGTCAGCTTTCCAATGGCAGCGGGGCTCAGCGTCATCGCCGGCACGCTCGTCGTGATCATGTTCCGCATGGCGGCAGCCGGCCGGTCGCTGCATCATGATTTCGCCAGCAAGGCCGCGGCTGTCGACGGCGAAATGACCGACATCGTCGGCAACATGCCATTGGTGCGCGCGTTCGGCGGCTTTTTGCGCGAGCATCGCCGGTTCGACGCAACGGTCGAACGCGAGATGGAAGCGCGCCGCCGCAGCCTGTTCTATCTTGAGAAGCTGCGCATCTTTCACGCCGTGGTCACCATCATTCTGGCGCTGGGCCTGCTCGCCTGGGCCATCGTGCTGTGGCAGGCAGGCACAGCAACGACCGGCGACGTGGTGCTGATCTGCACCCTGGGCATCGCCGTACTACACGCCACGCGCGATCTTGCCGTGGCCTTGGTCGACATTACCCAGCACGTCGCCCGCCTTTCGGAGGCCTTGACCACCCTGCTTGTACCGCACGAATTACGCGATCATCCGGAAGCGGCGCCGCTGGTGCGGCGCGGCGCCAGCGTGAAGTTCGAGCACGTGCAGTTCCGCTACGGTGAAGGCCAGCAGATATTCGAGGACCTGAACTTGAGCTTCATGCCCGGGGAACGGATCGGCCTGGTCGGTCCCTCCGGCGCCGGCAAGTCGACGGTATTCGCCTTGCTGCAGCGTTTCTACGACGTTCAAGCCGGCCGCATCCTCATCGACGGGCAAGACGTCTGCCGCGTTACGCAGGAGAGCCTGCGCGAGGCGATCGGCGTGGTGCCGCAGGACATCTCCCTCTTTCATCGTTCGGTCATGGAAAACATTCGTTACGGGCGCCCCGACGCCTCCGACGAAGAGGTGCACGAGGCGGCGATTGCAGCGCGCTGCGATTTCATCGAAGGCTTGCCTGGCGGCATGCGCACCCTGGTCGGCGAGCGCGGCGTCAAGCTTTCCGGCGGCCAGCGGCAGCGCATCGCTATTGCCCGCGCCTTCCTTAAGAATGCGCCGCTCCTGCTTCTGGACGAAGCCACGTCTGCGCTCGACAGCGAGTCGGAAGAGGCGATCCGCGAAGCACTCGGCCGCCTGATGAGCGGCCGGACGGTCATTGCGATTGCACATCGGCTGTCGACGGTGAGGAGCTTTGATCGGGTCGTGGTCATGCAACTCGGCAAGGTCGTGCAAGACGGCCCGCCCGACCATCTGGTGCTGCGCGAAGGCCTCTACCGGCAACTCGTCCAGCGCGAGATGGACCGGCTTAACAGCCAGGCGGCGGCCTAGCTCTCGTCCGACCTAGTGCGCCGAAAATCGGCCTGAAAATACTTCTGTCGCCACAAGCCGTCTTTGGGCAAGTTTATTCGCCGGGAGCTGCCGAGCTCAGCTAAAAGTCTCTTATTTTAGCGCACCGCAATGACTCTGCGTTGTCCGATCAATGACTTCATGATCGGGAGCGCCGCTATGCGGCGAATTAAGTGTATGTCCGACACGACCATTAACGAATTTCGCCCGCAGCGCGCCGACGCCGTAACTGCCCCGATCAACGAAGATTGGCTTGCCGTTGTCCTCGGCCTTTCGATCTTTGTTCTGGCATTGGCCGCATTGGTCAATGTCGATCTGATCGGTTGGGTGGTCACCACCTCCGTCTGGAGCAATCTAAGCCAGGCGCTGAAAGCGACTTCGAAGGACTTCTCTTCGCTGAGCGGATTTGGCGCGCTGATCGCGACCTATGCCGCGCTTCTCGTCGTGCTCAGCGCCGGCGCGGTGGCGCTCAGGGCCAATGTGACGCGTTTCGCGCTCGCCTTCACGGCCGTGTTCTGGATCGCCTACGCGAGCTGGGTGATCGGCAATTATGCCAATTTCGCCGCAGTCACGCCGGCCGAACAACAGAAATTCGGCATCACCTGGTCGCTCAAGCTCACCAATGAAGGCGGCTATATATTTGCGCTGATCGCCGGGCTGATCATCGCCAATTTCTTCCCTCGCTTTGCCGAGGCCGTGAAGGAAGCGGTGCGGCCCGAGCTCTACATCAAGGTCGCGATCGTCATTCTCGGCGGCGTTTTCGCGGTGACCGCGGCGGGAAAGCTGGGCTTCGCGAGCTCCTTGCTCTTGCGTGGCGTCGCCGCCATCGTCGAGGCCTATCTGATCTACTGGGCGGTGGTGTATTTCGTCGCCCGCAAATGGTTCGGTTTCAATCGCGAATGGGCTGCTCCGCTCGCCTCCGGCATTTCGATCTGCGGCGTCTCCGCCGCCATCGCCGTCGGCGGCGCCATCCGCGCCCGCCCGGTGGTGCCGGTGCTGGTATCTTCGCTGGTCGTCATCTTCGCCGTGGTGGAAGTGCTCATCCTGCCGTTCATCGCGCAGGCGTTTCTGGCGCATCAGCCGCTCGTGGCGGGAGCGTGGATGGGACTTGCGGTCAAGACCGATGGAGCTGCGGTGGCCGCCGGCGGCATTACGGAGTCGCTGATCCTCGCCAAGAATGCTGCCGAAGGCGTGAACTATCAAACCGGATGGATTCTCGGCACCGCCACGACTATCAAGGTGTTCATCGATATCTTCATCGGCATCTGGGCGTTCGTGCTTGGCTACATCTGGACCAATCACATCAACGTTGCGCGTGATCAGGACAAAGCGAAAGCCAAGGAGATCTGGCAACGTTTTCCGAAGTTCATCATTGGCTTCGTCATCACCTTCGCGGTCGGGCTTTACCTCGCCCTTGGTACGCCTGCCGATATCGCCAAGAAGGTGCCGGCAGCGATTGGCGAGGCCAACACGTTCCGCGTCATCTTCTTCATTCTGACTTTCTTCTCCATCGGCGTTCTGTCGAACTTCAAGACGCTGTGGCAGGAAGGATTCGGCAAGCTCGCGGCAGTCTATGTTCTCAGCCTGTTCGGCTTCGTCATCTGGGTTGGTCTGCTGATTTCCTGGATCTTCTTCAGCGGCGTCACACCGCCCCTAGCGAGCTAGGGGTGCACAACCGGCATCGATCGAATTGGAGGGCGCTATGACTCAGACAAGTATTCAAGAGGAATTGAATCGCGCGCACAGCGAGCCGCTGCTGCCGATCGAGAAGAAGCTGATCGGCTGGAGCCTCGGCATCGGGATCGTCCTTCTCGCCGCGCTGGCGCTGTTCAACCACTTGGCGCCCGCGACCTTCTGAAGGCATTGGTCCGCGCATTTTGCGGCCGGCGTGAGGCACGCGGGGGCGTCCCAACGCGCCATTGCAGGATGATCGGGAGTAAGGCAGGGTTCTGCGCCAACCTGCCAAACTCGCCGGACCGATCATGAACGAACATCTTCGCTTGCAAAGTGAGCCTGTCGCGGCTCCGGAAGAACTCGGGCTCGCAACCGCGGGGCTCGAGCGCTTGTCCTCGGTGATGCAACACGAGGTCGAAAGTGGCCACGTGCCCGGCATTTCCATGCTGATCGCGCGCCGCGGCAAGATCGGCTATCGGCGAAATTTCGGCGCGCGGCGGCCCGGCGGTCCACCCATGCCGGGCAATGCGATTTTCCGCATCTATTCGATGACCAAACCGATCGTGACGGTCGCGCTGATGACCTTGCTGGAAGAAGGCAGGCTCTTCGTCGCCGATCCGATCGCCAAGTTCATTCCCGAGTTCGCCAACGTAAAGGCCGGCGTCGAGAGCAACGGCAAGCTCGACCTCGTCGCCGCCAACCGGGCGATCACGGTCCACGATCTGCTGCGTCATACGTCTGGGCTGACCTATGCTTTCACCGGCAACTCGGCTGTTCAGCGCCGCTACGGCGAGGCAAACCTTTTCACCGGCGACCCCGCCAATGCCAGGCAATTCCTGACCCACGATCTCAGCAGTGCCGAATTCATTGTCGAATTAGCAAAATTGCCCCTGATCGCCCAGCCGGGAGATTCTTGGGACTACAGCCACTCTACCGACGTGATCGGCCGCCTCATCGAGATCATCTCCGGCAAGACGCTCGGTGCATTTTTGCAGGAGCGAATTTTCAAGCCGCTCGGCATGAACGATACGGACTTCCATGTGCCGGCGGAAAAATATGAGCGCCTCGCCGAACCGTTCCCGACCGATCCCGATGGCGGCCTGCCGGTGCAGCTTATCGAAATGCGCAGCACGCCGCGTTTCGAGTCCGGCGGAGGCGGCCTGTTTTCGACCATGGACGACTATGCGCGCTTTGCGCAGACGCTGTATCAGAACGGCTCGTTTGGCGGCACTCGCATCATCGGCCGCAAGACGTTTGAGTGGATGACCTCCGATCATCTCGGACCCAATGTGCGGATCGGCACTCCTTCCCTCCTGCAGCCGGGCCACACATTCGGCCTCGGATTGGCGGTGCGGCGCGAGTCCGGCATGGGCCAGACCCCAGGCACGCCCGGTGAATTCTTTTGGGGCGGCGTCGCCGGCACTTATTTCTGGGTCGCGCCGAAGGAAGAACTCTACGCAATTATGCTGGCGCAGGCGCCGCGGCAGCGCGACTATTTCCGTCAACTGTTCCGCACGCTGGTTTACGGCGCGCTGGCATAGTTAGGCGAAGCCGCTCCAGCCAAGGAGCTCCCGCGCGCCATCCCAAATGTCTTGCACCACTTTTCCAGCCGGCTCCGCACGCGCAAGCCGTGCCGATTGCCCAGCCCGAACCTGCATGCGCTCGACGTCGCCGGCGCGCTGCGCTTCGCTGCGCATCCCAGCGGTCAGGCCGCGATGGACCGGATATGGCGCCGGCGACGGCGCACCTACCGCCGTCGCGGCGCGCACATATTTCGTCGCGATGCTGCGGCCAGCGCGGCCGCTGAATGCGCGGCTGACCATCGTATCTTCCGGCGCGGTGCGAGCGAGCGCATCGGCCCAGGCCGGATGGAGTTTCGCCTCCGGCGTTCGCAGCAGCGCTGTTCCGATCTGGCCAGCGCTGGCGCCGAGCAACAAGGCGGCGGCAAGGCCGCGCGCATCGGCAATGCCGCCGGTCGCGACGACCGGAATTTTGACCGCATCGACCACGGCTGGAACAAGCGCAAATAGCCCGATCATCTGCCGCTCCGCCAGGGCCGCATCGAAACAGCCGCGATGCCCACCGGCCTCCATCCCTTGTGCGACGACCACGTCGGCGCCCGCCGCCTCGGCGGCGCGCGCCTCGGCAACGGTCGTGACATTCGCGAACCAGGCGATACCGGCATTCTTCAGTTTGGCTACGAAGTCCGGCGGATAGAGCCCCATGATCGAAGAGATGATCGGCGGCCTGACAGCGAGCAGCGCCTCGCACTGGGCCGCAAAATCCGGCGGCGCTCCATCGCCAGCGCCTGCCGCAACCGCTGGGCCGAATCTTTCGAGAAAGGCGCGCACGCGATCTTCATGGGTGCGATCGCGCTGCGGCCGCGGATCTGGGATCCATAAATTGACTTGATACGGACCACTCCCGTTGGCACGCACCTCATCGGCCCAGGCGGCGATCTCGTCCGGCCGCATCAGCAGCGCCCCGCAGGCACCGAGGCTGCCGGCGTTCATCATTGCGATCGACAGGGACGGCGGACAGGCGCCCGCCATCGGCGCCAGTATAACCGGCAGCTTTAATCCAAAGCGCTTGCAGAACGCCTCAGCGCGAGCCCGGTCGAGGGACATTTTTCTCTCCCTGCGCTTCACGTCTCGATCTTTGTCTCCCTGCGCTTAACGTCTCGATCCAAGAATGAGCAGACTCATAGGATGGAGCGTTTCGGCAAAGATATGATCTTTTTTCAGCGCAACACTATTTTTTTCTGAAAGCCTGCCTTCGCGTACTCGGATAAGCTCCGTGAAACCGCTTCCTCACCGCAGCGGCGAAGTTCTCGACGTCACCGCAAGAATAACCGTTGCCACGACATAGACGCCGATGCTCAAGAGGATCGGCAGCGTATAGCTGTGGCTGAAATCAAACACGAAGCCGGCGGCGCTTGGCCCGATCAGCGTGCCGAAGGCGACGCTGGTATAAAGGATGCCAATCAAGCTCGAGGCATGACGCCCGCCGAAATAATCGATGACGACGGCCGGCGCCAGCGCGACGAAGCCGCCATAAAATACGCCGTACACGAGTGCGAAAGCGGTAAGCGGCCACAGGCTCACCGAAAACAGCCACATCACGAACGATAGGCCCATGCCCACGAACATGATCAGGAAAGACAGCGGCCGGCCGAGACGGTCAGCGAGACCGCCGAGCAAGAAGCGTCCAGCCGTGCTGCCGACGCCGATGGCGCCGACCAGCAGCACCGCTGCCGAGGACGCGATGCCATAGTCGAGGGCGTATGGCACGAGATGGACGAACGGAACAAACAAACCGAACGAGCAGATGAAGCATGCGGCATAGAGGCCGATGAACCGGCGCGAAGTGATGGCGCCGCGAATCGAGTCTACCGCGCTCGCCGGCGCACCCGCAGCGGCGCCCGGCGGATCGCCGTCCGCGCCGAGACCGCGTTTGTTCGGATCATCCTCGATCAGCAACGCCATTCCGGCCCCGGCCACAATCGCGACAATACCGAGGAGCAAATAGGTTTCACGCCATCCGAGCGCGCCGATCAACAAAGACGCGAGCGGCGGCACGACCAGCGTGCCGACACCGATACCGCTGACCGCGAGCCCGGACGCGAAGCCGCGCCGGCGCAGGAACCATCGCTGCACCGCCGCCACGGCGGGCACGTAGGAACAACCGATGCCAAGCCCGACACCCAATCCATACGCCAAATAAACCTGCAGCAAGCTCTGCGCCACGCTGGCAACGACAAGCCCGGCCCCGGTGAGGATCATGCCGATGACGGCAAAGAGCCGTGAGCCGAAGCGGTCGGCAAGCGGGCCGGATATCACGCCAAGCGCAAAATAGAAAAAGCCGGCAATGGAAAAAACCAGCGAGATCGATCCGCGCGACGCCGCGAAATCATGCTGCAGCGGCAGCAGGAAGGCACTGAAGGAATAGGCGCAGCCGAAGCCGACGAAGGTGACGGCAAACGTCCCGGCGACGACGAACCAGCCATAGAAGATGCGCGGATTGGATACGGACGAATTGGTGCTCACGTTTGTTCCCGGCAACATGCAACAATCTCCACACCTGCGGCGCTATGCAAGCGATAAGATGGGAGATGTGAGTGCCCGGGACTAGCGCCAACGCTACGGACGATTCCGAAACGTCGCCGAACCGATGCTTCAGTCGTCGTAGGTTTCGTGCACGGCGACTGCGCCCTGCTTCCAGTACGCCGCCGCCTTGACCCGGTCCTTGGGCAAGCCGCGCTGATCGACGAGACAGCGACGTAATGCTTTTGCCGCGCTCGCCTCCGCCGCTACCCAGGCATAACCTTCGCCCGGAGGCAGCACCAGGTCCAAAAGCGCTCTTTGCAATAGCAAATGATTGCCCTCCTCCGCACCCGCGCGGTGCAGCCAGCGCATCTGCAGACGTGCGCTGGTGTGAAATTGTTGCTCTTCGGTTGCATCGGCGACTTCGACGACGGCAATCACGCGCGCGCCCGCCGGCAACTCCTCCAGGCGGCGGCCGATAGCCGGAATAGCCGTCTCGTCGCCGGCCAGCAGGTACCAGTCGAAATCATCGGGCACGATGAAAGAACCACGCGGCCCGCCGACGCCGAGATATTGTCCCGGCCGCGCCTGTGCGGCCCAGGTCGTGGC
>Ga0187783_10003978_pt1 | contig 10931 bp, 8 predicted proteins | sample 1015_SJ02_MP02_2_FD_132471 | JGI IMG/M metagenome (GOLD analysis project Ga0187783, IMG submission 132471) | Tropical peat soil microbial communities from peatlands in Department of Meta, Colombia - 1015_SJ02_MP02_20_MG | ecosystem: Environmental > Terrestrial > Soil > Wetlands > Peat | place...
CTTCAGCGCCGATCGTCCATCCCCCTGATTAGCATTGTGGAAGCAACACGAGAGGTGGCAGAACAGCTGAGACTACGCAGACTCGGTCTCTTCGGTGTCCGATTCACGATGCAGGGACGCTTCTACCCGGATGAGTTTTCCAAGGCTGGCATAACACTCGTTGTACCCGACGAAAGCGAGCAAGCCTACATTCACAACGTTTATGTGAATGAACTCCTCAAGGGCGTTTTCCTGCCCGAAACACGGGAGCGATTGCTGACGATAGTCAACCGACTGGCAAAGCAAGAGCGCGTCGAAGGTGTGATTCTTGGTGGCACAGAGCTGCCGCTGATTTTACGGGAAGCCAGTTGCAGCATTCCATTTCTTGATACAGCCGAGATCCATGTGAAGGCCGCCTTGAGACACTTGTTGTCTTAGCAGCACAAAGCAGAGGATTGGAAGCTTATCCGCCCAGCACCAAAGATCAAGCTCCTTCCGGAGCAGGAGCGTCTACTGAGGCTCGACGACGAAGCGGAAAGAAAGATCCTGGCCGCGGCCGGGGAATGCAACTGGCGGCCGAAGACTCTGGAGCTGTTTCGTGACATCGTGATGCTGGCGCGCGATACCGGGATGCGAAACGAAAAGGAACTATACCGAATCCGAATCGAAAACATCGGTTGGGATCGTCATATAGTTTTTGTTCCGGACAGCAAAACTGTCACCGGCATCAGAGAAGTGCCCTTGAGCGATCGAGCACTTGAGATTCTTCGCCGACGCGCTGGCGATCGTCGTACCGGGTGGGTGTTCCCATCGAAGCGCGCACGTTCGGGACATCTCACGACAATGGCACTAAAATTCCGGCAGGCTCGGACAAAAGCCGGCTTGTCAGAAGACTTGGTGCTCTACTGTGGCCGGCACGACTTCGGGACTCGCGTGCTGAAGAAGACGGGAAATCTGAAGCTCGTGATGCAGACGATGGGGCAGAAGGACGTCAAGACAGCAATGAAGTATCAGCATCCGGAGCTTGACATAGTTCGCACGGCGCTGAATGAAACCGCACCGGGGACGCCGCAAGCGGGTGCGTAGCCGATTTTTAGCTACGGCACACTTTACCGCACACCTGGAATTTGGCAGTTAACGACAACCGGCAAGTGATTGATAAGAATGGTGAGCGCGGAAGGAATCGAACCTTCAACCTACTGATTAAGCGATAAACCTGAACTCGGGCGCTTCCGAATTCACTGTAGCTTCGCGTACTCGGCTTTCGCTTGGTTCAGGATGGGGATGTCGGGGTCGGCGTCTTTCCAAAGAGTAAGAAAGTCTTTGTAGGCGGCCAGCGCCCGGACGCGGGCTGCGTCGGCATCCGCGCCCTGCGAGGTCCTCGCCTCCAAAGCATTGGCACGCGCCACCTCCAGATGGGCCAATGCTCCCGTCCAACAGTTCCAGACAATGCCGCTGTGGTCGAGAATCTTCTGAAACTCGGCGGCTGATTGCGTGCCCTGTCCGTTCGCCAGATATGCCTCGCCGCGAATGTAGGTGGGATAGAGGCAGGACAAATTGTTGAGAAACTGAATCGACCCAAATTCGACCGGCGAAGCGGCTTGCAAGGTATTCAGGGTGAGAGCGGGATTCTTCCGATTCAGAGCCAGTTGCGCCCGAATGGCAGGCAGCCACAGAGACTGCATCTGCGTATCGAGCGGATAACGATTGTTCAGGTCTTTTGCCAGCGATTCGGCGCGTGCCGCATCGCGCGCCATGGCAAATGCCAGTGCGGCTTCGGCACCGGTGCCCGGACTCGTGGGAGCGAGCTTTAGTCCCTCCGTCGCTACTTGCTTGGCATCGGTCAGGTTGCCGAAGGCAGCCTCGCGCAGAGCCGAATTCTCCAGCCAGATCGCTCCGGTTTCTTTGCTGTCAGCGCGAATCGCAGAATCTACCGACCGCTTGGTCAGTTCCCGTGCTTTGCCCAGAAGACCTGCATAGGCCTCGGTGTCGGATGCGAGCGAAAGTCCGGCGTCCTCTTCCGGCTTGCCTACAAACCATTGCTGCTGTTCCGCCATGGCTGATGAGTCTCCCCGAAGAAAGGCCAGAGCGTAAAGAGCGCTGTGAAGTATGTAACTATCCAGCCTACGCACATGTGCCTGCTCGATGATCTGCCGCGCCTCGTCGAAACGCTGCAAACCGAGCATGGCATTGGTGAGACTAGCGTAAGGGCTGGCGCTATCCGGGTTGAAGTTTTCGCGATATGCCTCCGCTGCCTTCTCATATCGTCCCTGCTCGCTGTACACGATGCCGAGACCAAGGCGAGGGCCAAGGGTTCGCGGGTAGCTCACAATCCACTCCTGATAGGTTTGTGCCGCTTTATCCAGTTCCCCGGTTACATTTTCGTAGTACTGTGCGGTGATGACCAGCTTTTCCTGCCCGATGGCATGCCCCCGCAACTGGAACGCCTTGGTGAAATATTCGCTGGCGCGGCCTAGCTCACCCATGGCGAAGTAAACGGCACCCACTGCCTGATAGCCCATGGCAAAGTTCGGGTCGAGTTCGATGCAGTGTTGAAAGTAAGGCAGGGCGGCGGCTGGGTCTTTCTCGCGAAAAGCCTTTCCGCCAAGGCTGTAAGCTTGCAAAGCTTCAAGCGAAGAGGTGGTAGCCTCGGAGAGTGGAACGTCGAACTTCTGCACCGAGGCTAGCGATTCGCCCAATTCGCCGCGCAGCTTGGATGCAGTCTCGCCCAGCGCGTTCAGCACCTTCTCGTTGGACCTTACCGTGACCTGCTCTTGCGCCAGAGTATCCCCGCTCTGGCAATTCACCGCCTTCAATGCCAGCACATACTCGCTGCCCAAACTTCCAATCGCTCCATCAACGTATGCTTTGCTGCCCGCCCGCTGGCAAAGCTCACGAGCCACTTCGGGCGTGAGCCTGGTGTCGGATGGGCGTGTCATCAGCTTTAGCGTCTGAGCGACTTTGTTGTCGGAGAGCACATTTAGAAAGGGAGATTGCCTCAAAGAAACAGTGAGTGCCGTCTTGAGCGTGTCATCGAACACCGGATCGCCCGTCGTATTCGTAAAATCGGCGAGAACGACAGTGTCCTTCTCGCTGAGTTTAGGCGTGCGATGATGCGAAAAGAAATAGCCAGCGACAGCAGCTACTATGACCAGCGCCACTGCTCCGAGTATCCAAGGCACTCGTCGGATGCGCGTAGCCAGCGCAGTCTCCACCGTAGCCGTGGATTTATGCCAATCTGTATCCCGCTTCAATCGTTGTAAGTCGGTGCGAATCTCAGAAGCGCGCTGGTAGCGCAGATTCCGATCCTTCTCCAGACACTTGCTGATGAATCGTTCTAGGTCAGGCGGCACATCGGGATTTAGTCGTACTGGAGCAATCGCAGTGCGGTTCAGGATGGAGTCGAAAATCACTCCAGTGCTTTCTCCTCGGAAAGGCAACGACCCGGTTGCCATCTCATAGAGAACTGATCCGAATGAGAACAAATCTGTTCGGGCGTCCAGTTCCTTGACACGGACTTGCTCAGGCGACATATAGGCAATGGTTCCGACCACCGTGCCGGGGCTGGTCAGATGTTGCTCGGCATCGATGGTTGGGGCGTTCAGGTCAACGCTCTCCGGTCTGGGCGAGAGCTTTGCCAATCCAAAATCCAGAATCTTCGCGTGCCCGCGCTCGGTGACAAAGACATTTGCTGGCTTGATGTCGCGATGGACGATCCCCTTGGAATGTGCTGCATCGAGCGCGTCGGCGATCTCAATTCCAAGCGACAGTACCTCGCCAATCTCCATCGGCTTCCCGGCGATCCGATGCTTTAGCGTCATCCCATCGAGATATTCCATCACGATGAACGACCGACCATCGTGTTTGCCGATCTCGTGGATCGTGCAAATGTTGGGATGGTTCAAAGCGGAGGCAGCACGCGCCTCTCGGCGGAATCTTTCGAGCGCCTGCGGGTCATGGGCGACATCTTCGGGTAGGAACTTCAATGCGACGAAACGCCCAAGCTCGGTGTCCTCCGCCTTGTAGACCACACCCATCCCACCGCCGCCGAGCTTCTCGACGATGCGATAGTGGGAGATGGTCTGCCCGATCATGTGGGAATGCTAGGCGGCCGGATGCAGCAAGTCAATCGCGGGCTTGGCGAAAGCCTAAATTCCGGCGAAGCGAACCCCGTTCTTGGCGAGGAGTGGAAGCCATAAAATAGGGAGGAGCGGGTGCGGCACTGATTCGTACTTCAAAGTACAATCAGGCGCTCTGAAATGCGGTCTTCACGTGCGTTCGAGTCAAGTACCAGATTACCCAGACAGCAAACAATGTGCGCAAGCCGAGACTACCTGCACCTGCGGCAGTTGAACTGTGGGTTACGGCAACCTCATATAGCACGGACAGCAGCTGCACAGCACTGACTGTGATGGCTAGCCAACGGGACCAGGGCTTCATTCTTAACAGTGCGATGCCCAGAGTGACGGCGACGATGAGAAAAGCCACCGATTGTGCCAGTAGTCGCTGATGTTGGAGTGGTTAAATGCTCGAATTGGGGGAGATGTTCGACTTGGAACGAAAAGCAGAAGCGATGAAAACGCCACGAGCAACGCCAAGAGCAAGTACAGGTAGGCCAACACTGTCACGCCTCGCGGCCGTTCCATAGGACAGCAGGCTATTCTCTTTCCGTGGCTTTTTCAACCGCGAGCGTCAGAGCGCGCAAGTAGGCGATTACACTCCGACACTTTTAGGCAAACCGAATCCTGATACTCGCCACATCTTCCGCCGTGACTACCTAGCCTTGCGGATGGGTGAGTGAGTGTAATGGGGAATCACAAACACGCCCCGCCGGTTGCGACGCTGCCCATAACGATGTGTAGAACGAAGAATTAAATAGCCATACCTGAGCAAGGCTGATAGATTCAGAACTCTCACAGACCCGATGCGCATTTTCTACGGATGGCGGATTGTCCTCGCTGCGTTCTTGAACCTTTTCTTCTCCGTCGGCATTGTCTACTACGGCTTTCCGGTTTTTTATCCCTCAATGGTCCATTCTTTGGGCTTTACGCGAGCACAGTTGACTCAGGGGTTCCTTTTGGGATTTGTCGTGGCGGGTCTCCCGTTCGGGCTCGTGGCAGGTGTGCTTATTGACCGTCTGGGCTCCCGCCGTGTCATTCAAATCGGTATTTGGTTTGTTGGTCTGCCGCTGATTCTGATGGGAAGCATGACGCGTGTGTGGCAGTACTACGCACTATGCATCGCAGAAGTCATTGGTTTCGTGCTGACCGGACCTATTCCCAACCAGGTCCTGATTTCCAACTGGTTCCGACTCAAGCGTGGCCGAGCCATGGGCAGCGCGTATCTTGGACTGGGAATGGGTGGTGCAATTTCCCCGCTTCTCATTAACACTTTGATTCGGAGTTTTGGTTGGCCACGGGCTTTTGAAATTATTGGAGCGCTCGTCCTCGTCGTGCTGTTCCCTGTTTCGCAGTGGATTACGCGCTCCAGCCCGCGCGACTTGGATCTTCTTCCAGACGGAATCCCGCCAACTGATGCCGTAAGTGATCTTGCTTCGAGCGAGCCAGAATCCACGAGCGGAGTAGGAGTTGTGAGAGCAGTGCAAACCTCCAATTTTTGGCTGATCGTGACTGGCTGCACACTCACCATCGGGGCCATCGGCACGGTAACCCAGCACCTGATTCTGTTTCTTACGGGCGAGGGATTTTCCTTAACGAGTGCTTCCCGCGTATCGAGCGCACTGCTCGTCTCAAGTCTCGTCGGGCGTGTGATTGTGGGATACTTTGCCGATCGCTATCCCCGAAAGAATGTGATGGCACTCTTCTACCTCATATTTGCGATTGCAGTCCCGTTGCTGTTCGCTAGCACGCGACCCGGTGTTATATGGGGATTCGCGTTGCTCTGTGGCTTTGCTATTGGAGCCGACTACATGTTGATTCCCCTCGTGACGGCAGATTGCTTTGGGTTATCGTCCTTGGGCAAACTTCTGTCTTTAATCATCTCGGGATATTCTCTTGCCCAATGGCTCGCACCTTGGCTGGCAGGAAAAATCTTCGACACGCAACACAGATACGATCTTGCCTGGATCATTATGTCTGCCGCCGCGGTGGTGGGTGCTGCACTCATCTACGCTGTGGCGCCCGAACCGCAGGCAGTCGTGCAATCTAGCGAAGCCAGTCATCAAGGTGCTCTGTAACGAAGGCGTCATCTTGCAGATGCGGATAAGATCTGCACACTCTTTCGATTTCTTGTAGTTGGCCGGGGGATAAATCCTCTCCCGAATCAAGACACCAGCGTCCCGCCAAGAGTCCCTGCCGCCGCAGAACTTCATGAATGCCCGGAATGGATCCGCGAAACTGGTTGGCAGCATCGAAAATCGCAGCATTTGCGTCAGTAATCTGAGCCCCGAGGGCTAAGATGTCAGAAAAGCTCTTGGCAGCAGCTTTCACCAGTTTCAGCTGAGCGACCGCGGTCCTCGTCCATATAGCCCAGTGACCCAACAAGCCACCCACAATTCGAATTTGCTTGCCGCCAAAATCGAAAGGCACCAAGAGATCATTCACGATATTGTCGTCATTCCCGGTATACAGTGCGACCTCGTGTGCCCGGCCTGACTCGGCCACAGCCCGAACTACATCCAGAGTCTGATAACGGTTGAAAGGGGCAATCTTAATGGCAACCACGTTTTCGATTTCAAGGAACTGACGCCAGAATTCATAAGGCAGCAATCGGCCTCCTACCGCAGGCTGCAAGTAAAAGCCCATAACCGGAATGATGGAAGCGATGCATCTTGAGTGCTCCAGGAGCTTAGCTAAGGATTCGTCCTTCAGCGCTCCGAGGCTCAATAGAGCGACGTCGTATTGTAATTTTGCCGCTAAGAGCGCCTCCGAGACTGCCTGCTTCCGTTTTCCGCAAACACCGGCGACCTTCACGACCCCACCCTTGCGAGCTTCCTCCGCACCGAGTTCCAGGACGGGTTGAAGCAAGCCATGCTTCGGATCACGAATCGCGAATTGAGTGGTGTGAACTCCAACGGCAACGCCACCCGTGCCGGCAGCAAGGTAGTAGCGCGTCAACGCGCGTTGCCGGCGCTCATCCAATTTGCGCCTGGAGTTGAGGGCAAGCGGGTGTGCCGGAATAACGAGGCCGGAAAAAAGCTGCTCACGCAAAGGCATCAGAAGCTCCCATCTCGCGTCTGAAAATGCGTGGCCTTGTTCAGCGTCGCTCCGCCTCGCTGTATCCAGTCAGCGATCCACTGGATCATTTTCGCGGGAGTCACAGTTGGATTTCCAAAAAGTGCGTTCGCTTTGCTGGCGTCGTTCAACAGGGCGGTCGAGTCATTGCCATCCGGCGCCAGAACCGGTTTCACTCCGAAATGGCGCCCGAATTCGTGGGCGACCTCCCGCACACAAAGCGTTTCCGGTCCGGTAACGTTCAGAATGAAGGGCGGGGTTTGACAATGCGCAAATGAGCGCAGGCACCAAGAATTTGCGTCGCCCTGCCAGATGACGTTCACGTAAGGCATGCTGAGAGAGATCGGGCGTCTCTCAAACACAGCGCGTCCTATGTCAACCAGGACTCCATAACGCAGTTCCACGGCATAGTTCAGGCGCAGGATGGCTACCCGTGTGCCCCACCGCGCCGAAGCATATTGAAACATCCGCTCCCGGCCGAGCGCCGATTGAGCATATTCCCCAATTGGGGCCACGGGAGTGGTCTCCACCGCTCCGCCTTGTGACACTGGGCGCAGAGGATATACATTCCCAGTGGAAAAAGTGGTGATGCGGCAGTCGCGAAATCGTTCGGCGGCTTGGCCGGGAAGATAAGTGTTTATCGCCCACGTCAAATGCTCATCAGCGGAAGTACCGAATTTGCGGGCGGCCATAAAAATTACATTGGGGACGTCCGGAAGACGGGTGAGGGAACCCGGCTCAAGCAAATCGCAGGCAATAGTGTCGACACCGTGCGCTGACAACGTGGCGCACACATCGGAATTCGTGAATCGGGAGGCTGCGATAATTCGGCGCGGCGTTCCGGCAATATCGGCTGCGCGTCGCGCCAGCCTCGCTAGGCTCGGCCCCATTTTGCCGCCTGCCCCGAGAATCAAAATGTCGCCATCGATATCCTTCATCGCCGCGACAACCGCATCGCTGGGTCGCGACAGCCGTTCTTCCAATTCAGCAACATTCCGGATTTTCATCAGTTACCCCAGCTCAAAACCAGCTATGGCGTAAATCGCCTCGTTCCTGGCACGCTGGTCTTTCCCGCGGACCATGCGAGTCAAACGCCGCATCGGGGTGAAATCGAGTGCGCGGGCCAAGGCAACTGCATTGGCATTGGAACAGAGCAAATCCCAGGACCATCCGCCGGATGAGCCAGTTTGCAGAGCGCGTTCGATGAGAACCCGGGCGCTCGCCGATGCCTCTGCCGCGCAGGGTCCAAGGTACGAGGTCAAGCGGCCCGGCCTCCTGAACAGGTATGCGTCGCCAATCAGGAGTGGCAGATCTCTGCGGGCCAACTTTGATAACAATTGTGAGCGGTCCGCACCGAATACGCGAAGGTCCATATCTCGCCAACCATCCTGAGATGCCGGCGGATCGGTTATGCTCGGACCAGAACGCGGCCCCTCACCTCTCCGCCACCAGCGTTGCACTGCTTGCTCGCAGCGGAACCCCAATTTTTCATACAACGGCTGGCCTTGGTCTGTCGCATCGAGTTTGACAGTTTCGATCTTCGTCTGATCGGCCAATTCCAGCGCTTCTGTTATCAGGCGCCGTGCAAAGCCTCGGCCTCGGTAGCGCATCCTGGTTAGCACCATGCCGATCCACGCCAAGCGCTGTCCATAACACAAGAGAGTTGTTGTCGCAGCCAGTTCGCCGTCAACCTCAATAGCCAGACAGCCTTCAGGCGCCAACTCGATCAGAGTGCACCAATCCTCAGCGGTCTGATTCCAACCCGCTTCTGTGGACAATTGCATTGCGGAGGGGATGTCCCTGATAGTAAGCTCGCGTCTCACTATGCGGCCGGATTCTGTCATGTTCGCCAGGTCTCCCGAAACCAACACGCAAAATGCTGCAACGCAATGATCTCTTCCGCCCTTCGCGACTGCATTTAGCTTCTCTTTCTTCGTGGAACCTAGTATAAGAAACCTTCGGTATCCAGGTAAGCAAGACGAAGATCGCCGGTTTTGCTATTTTCGCAGCTCGATAACCCGACCGCTAATGCCTCTGTTCACGCTTCTACCCTAGCGACTGCGGCAAAACTCGAGGTCAGGATGGTTCGCTACTCTTTTCCCGTAAGACTCGTTCATTCCCTATACATGCCGGTTTGATCCCGGCGCACGCCCATTGTTCGCGCACATCGCGAGCAGTAGAGCCCCGATTCTTCAGTGAATAGAAAAGAAAATGCTATTGGAATGCAAGTCAGTGACGAGCGTGTGGGGGTAGAACACCCTGACCTCAACGGCAACGTTGACTCAAACTTGACTATGAAGACTCCTCAGAGGTCATATCCTTTACATCGGACCGGGCGTAAATAAGAAAATCATCCGTTACACTGAAAAAAATTGTTTTTCGCTCGCACGACAGGGAGGACTGCATGGGCGCTCGAATCTCGCGGAGAGACTTCTTGATGGCAGCCAGGGGGGCGGCGACTGCAATTCCACTGGGTGCCATTGGCAATCCCGCACCCGAGTTATCTCGGCTAGATGAGCACTCTATAGCCGTAGCACCTTCTAGTGATCGCATCGTGGACATCCACCTCCACTTCGATGAGAACAATCCCAATTTCATTCGCGATCTGGTCAGCATGGCGGAGCGGAGAAATCTTACCGCCTGCCTGCTTACTCCCTATTCTCGTCGTGTAGAGGTGGCAGACGCCGCGAAACAATATCCAAAGCAGATCATTCCGTTCGGCTTTGTCGATTTAGACGCCCCCGACGTCCTAGCGCAGGTTAAGGATTTTCACGCGCTGGAATATCGCGGCCTGGGCGAACTTGAATTCGTAAAGAAGCCGTACACCGACCTTTCCTACATGCCGGTGTATGAACTCGCCAACCAGTATGGCTGGATAGTGATGTTTCACACCGGCATTGTTCTGCGTCGCAGCTTTGATCAGCCGGAGAACGTAGCTTCCCACCGAATGAGGGCCTTTCATCTAGAGGAAATTGCCCGCCGCTTTCCAAAATTGACTGTGATCGGCGCCCACTGCGGCAACCCCGAGTACGAGTGGGCAGCTGAGGTCGCTCGTTGGAATCCCAATCTCTTTTTCGATCTCAGCGGTTCCACCCTGACCAAGATGAGCGCCCGCCTGGGGGACTTCAAGAACTTGTTCTGGTGGTCCGGGCAGAAGGAATGGAAAACCGAAACACCTGCCAATGACTCAAGCGCCTTCATCAAGTTAGTGTTCGGGTCTGATAGTGGCCTCGATGGGATCGAACACGCACTCAACCAATACCGAGCGCTCTTTAAGGCTTGTGAAGTGCCGACCAGTACCCAGCGGATGATCATGGGCGGGACGCTGGCAAGCATACTTCGACTGTGACGACTCCAACCGAGGGAAGCGAGCGCACGAATCCGCCCAGCAGGACGCAGGCACCGGAGGCTCGTGGGTTCACGCCTACCTGCATCGCAAAGAAGGTGATCAGGACAACGCAGCTTATTGTACGGTCGGGCCAGGTAAGCCCGTTTGTCGAGAAGCGCTCGACGCGGAATGGCTCAGCATAGTCCGAGTGTTGCTGAGGTAGGGAACGAACTCGTGCGGCTAGGTCCGCAAGATTGGACATGAACTGTCAGCAACAAATTACCGTCATAACAACGGTTCCGGCGAGATGCACAACCTCACCGAACCTCCCGACGAAGAGGCTTGAGTTTGACTTTACGGTACGCGGACAACGCTATCGTGGGTCAACACAAGAGACAAATCAGACGAGAGCGGCAAAAATCGCCGCTCTA
>Ga0187783_10003979_pt1 | contig 10931 bp, 10 predicted proteins | sample 1015_SJ02_MP02_2_FD_132471 | JGI IMG/M metagenome (GOLD analysis project Ga0187783, IMG submission 132471) | Tropical peat soil microbial communities from peatlands in Department of Meta, Colombia - 1015_SJ02_MP02_20_MG | ecosystem: Environmental > Terrestrial > Soil > Wetlands > Peat | place...
ACGCCAGCTGATAGAATCCGCTATGCAAGAGGAAAATGAAAATGAATGATTCTTCAAGGAAAAAGCGTTTTTACCATTATAAGCCGCTACAATGTCTTGAGCATTTGAACTGGCTCCAAAATTACTTGAATCAAAAAATATGGTTTACCCGCGTGGATAATTTTAATGACAAATTCGAGGGAATAGTTATTGAAAAGCGCGCAACCGGTAAAGAAATTGTAGAATCACCTCAGCTTTTTGATTCGTATTATAGTCATCTTCACAAGTTAAACCCCGCTTTAACACCAGAGGAATTAAAAGAAGAATTGCTTTCCAGCAAGGCGGAGGAATTAATAGGGAAATCCCATGCCAAACAGCATCTTCAATCGCACGGAGTTTTGTGTTTGACTTTAAGCGACTCTAACATTCCTATGTGGTCCCATTATGCTGATAATCACCGAGGATATTGTGTTGTTTTTGAGCTGGATTTTGACTGGATTTATAATAACAGAGATTGTAAACATTTTTCTATGAATGAAGAAGGGTTTGACCAATATGTTGCCAATATTATTCAAGAAAATAACAAAGAAAAGCAAGAAATGTTACTTTTTCATTCGTCCCTAGATAGGAAGAAGAAATTTGCTTTTACAAAACTCTTGTATCAAAACCAACCTTCAGAGATTAAAGAAGTCGACCTACAAAAAATGGTAAATGAGGCTAACCAAACAGAGAGCTGGTATGAGCATACCAAGTACATAATACAAAATACTATTGGAGCGAAATTCAACCAATGGGACAATGAGGAAGAATACCGGCTTATTGCAAATGCCAATAGCGAATCAGCATCTTTAATGTATTTAAAAGGTTATCCTTTCTTAAAAGTGGTGGGAATTATTATGGGCGAAGAGATCGGAAAAGGCCTTGTTCAAGCTCAAGATATTTTAAATTTCTTAAATGAGAAAAATACCCACTCCGATGATATACGAGAACGATTAAAAGAATTCATTTACAAAGAGGCTAAAATTCGCAATATTGAAGTCTTTGTTGCAAAAAAATCTACCGACTCATACAAAATCGAGCGAGAAGAATATAGATCAATTCGATAATATCTAAGATTTTAAGTGAAGTGAGCAGAAGTTTTATGAATAATCTACTGTACCGCAGCCGCCCCGCCGTCAACGATTAAATCTAAACCATGAACAGTTCTTGAATCTTCCGATGCGAGGTACACTGCAGCGCTTGCAAGGTCTTCAGGTTGCATAACAAGCTCACCCGAAGGTGGGGGTTTTATTTGACGCATAAAATTAGGATCATTGCGTAGCTCTTGATTCATTGGCGTTGCGGTAAAACCCGGGGTGATTAAATTTATGTTAATACCATAAACAGCCAGTTCAGCAACCATGGACTTTGCCAATGCCAATAGTCCACCTTTACTTGCTGAATACGCGGCAGCACCGCCGATTCCTCTTATCGCCGCCAACGATGAAATAAAAATAATTTTCCCGTAATGTTGGTTTTTCATATACGGAACAACTGCCTGGGAAAGCAAAAAAGCGCTTTTTAGATTGGTATCTATAGTAAAATCCCATTCCTCAAGCGTGTGGTCTTCAAAATTTTTGAATATGAGCGTTCCTGCATTATTAACCAAAATATCAATGTGGCCATGCTGCTTGATAACTTCTTGAACTAAATTTCTAACAGCATCAGGGCGACTAATATCACACGCTATTGCCTGAGCACGACCTCCCGCTTGTTTAATTTGATTGGCTACTTCAACTCCTTTTTCTGGATGATTTTTATTAACGACAATAACCGTTGCGCCTTCTTTGGCGTAGGCACGGCAAATAGCAGCGCCAATGCCACGCGATCCGCCGGTAACAATCGCAACTTTATCTTTTAGTTTCATGAGATTATTCCTTCGTGGCTTTCCAAGCACTAAAATAACGTTCCACCCCATCCACAAAACCACCATGGCGCGGCTGCCAATGAAGCTGTCGCATCGCCTTGCTAGAATCAATATGTTGATTTAAAGTAAGGCATTCTGCAAAATCCCCCATTGTTTTAGCGGCGTCAGTCGGGGATATAGTCTGAACATTACCCTTTCCTGCTACACGGCTGGCCGCTTGAGCGCATTCCAATACTGTAAAGCGACTGCGATCCGTGGCATTTGTAAATAAGTGAGCGTTGTAATCCAGACTCAATCCCTATCTTAATGAGACTGCTGACAGTTTTTCGATCCAATAGATGAAATTGATCTGACATTTCAGCGGCACAATGAATAAATAATTGACAAGAACGAGCGACCGAGGCATAGCTATCCGGGTCGTTCATACTCCCAATGATGGGTTGGATTTCAAAGGCGGCTATTTTTTTCGCCTTTTCCGGTGAACGAACAAGTCCCATCACTTGATGCCCTTTGGCTGCAAAGGCAGATGCCACCGCAAAACCAATATAGCCATTTGCTCCAGTAACAAAAACTTTCATAATGATTTTCCTCTGATATAATTTATTGCCAAAAATCTTTATGATTTTCAGCGTATTGCTGAAATAAAATCGGCGCGCGCCCTAATATATCAGCAACATCAGTGCATACCGGTGCGAATCCTCCCTTTTGAACTACCCGACATAGCAATAAGAATTTTTCAATATCTGCATCTAACCAGCCACAATCACGTAAAGCCATGCGTGAATCTTCATCGGATTTTGCAGTGTATTTTATAGATCGTCCTGAAACTTTGGATAATATTTCCGCAACTTGCGCATGATTGAGTCCAATAGAGCCTGTTAATGTGACTGTTTTGCACTCATAACTTTCTAACAAGCAGTGGGCGGCAACCGCACCAATATCTCGTGTATCAATAAAGCTTGTTGGGATATCTGCATCATAAAGATTGATAAGTCCTTTTTGCTGAATGTGACTTAAATAAATGGTATTAAAATTTTGCATAAAAAAGTTAGGGCGTAAATGGATATGCGGAATATTTTTAGTGTCCAGGTATTTTTCTATATGTACATGCGAGAACTCAGGATATTTTTCTGCTCCCATCCCGGAAAGATGTACAATGTTCTCAATTTGAACTTGCTGCGCATAATCAATAATCTGCTTAGCTATCGTCAATTCCTTAGTGCTATCGGCTCCGGGAATGAGTAAAAATAATTTTTTTACACCGCTGAAGGCATTTTTCAAAGTATCCGGTTGATTGATGTCTAATGAAACAATTTCTGCTCCCAGGTTAGCAAGCAAAGCGGCATTTTTTTGTTGATGTATGGCGGCCTTTACTTTCACATGCTGTTTCGATAGGCATTTAACCACTTCCTGGCCTACCTTACCTGTTGCGCCCATTACTAATATTTTATTTGTCATTGAGGCAGCACCTTGATTTGAAATATCACTTATGGTCATATGAATCTTAAAGGGTAACCTAAAGGGTATCCCGGAAAAATTCTAAATATATAGAAATTATTAAATACAATATCTTAAATTAAAAATATGGCGAGGCAGGCAATCACATTGATCACCCAACACATTGTTTACAAATTATTTTTATATTTTTAATTTTCAAATTACCCCCAAAGTTACCCCCGCAATAGCGAGTGTGCCTCACCCTACTCTATCCCAGTCGGTGACAAATTGTCACCGACTTACTATAGAAACAGTACTCTTTTATTTTTCGTCGATCAACGTAGTTAACTTTCCGGATTGCTTTTCTAAATTCCTTTCGTCCGCCTTTAAGCGCCTTTCAAGTTTTTTAATATCCTCCTCCGGCGGCAATTTTTCTGGCTTGATCCCACGCTGTCCTAACATTTCTCGTACACTTTGATTATTTTGAACGTGCTCGTGGGTAATGGTTACTTCGCCACACAGGTTATCTTGCAACACGTTGTGATTAGTCATTTCGGTGGCCAAATTTTTTGCGGCGATAGTCAGGGTTGGCAGAAAATCGGCCAATGGACGGGTTTTAATGATACCGTATTTCTCTTTCATCACTTGAGTGGTGTGCCCGCCAAACAACGCCGTATCACCTTTAGAGCGAATTCTTGCAAAACCGGCGTCGTCAACACCTCGTTCATATATATTTTGAGACAGTGTTTTTTCGGACTCTCTGAGCTTTTCTCGTGCGTCCAGCCTAGCATGTAGGCGCATTCGCTCTTCAATCAGCTCTTGCTTACGAGTCTGAGTGGCAAAATAGCTTTGAGCAAAAGCGATAGGCTCTTTTCGCGGGTCGCCATTTTGAGCGATCAGGTAACAGGCATAACGAGTCAGCATGAAATCTTCAACTAAGCGCCCTGCACCCTTACCAGCCGTGATCATCTTCGTGGCGCCACGAAAATGATCGTCAGCCTTATAACCTGTTGATTCACAAGACTCTATTGCTCGCTTTATCGCAGTTTGAAAATTCTCCCACCGAGAATAACCCAGTGGCTCCATTAAATCGCGGGCAAACCAGAATTCAACATCAGTCTCTGGAATCCGTTGGCTCAGTGCTTCAAATTGATTTTGAAGCTGCTGTATTATTTCTGATCTCATCTCATGAATTCCTTCTTAGTCACTCCTCTTCTCAGTAGCCACTTCTAACTGGTGACAATTTGTCACCGGTTCATTGCCTCTTTTTTAGTCCGTTTTATTCAAAAAGCTATTTATTTTTTCGTGACATAGCGCTTCTGTCAATTCCTGTAGTTTTGATACACGCTCCGCAAGCCAGTTTAATTCTGATTCTGTAATGACATAGCTTTTTTTATAGCGAGCATCCACATAGGCGTTACGGAGCAGCATAAACCGGTATCTTTCTACGGAGTCATTCAGAGGAAAAACTTTAATTAAGCGTTGATCCAATGTGTTGACTACTCTTCTTAAGATTCTGAGGTCGTGGGTGTTCGGTTTATATCGAGTAAATACTAATAATAGCGTGGTATAAAGCCGTTCAGTGACCTGATGTAATAAGAATGCGGCTTTGTTTAATTTCTTTTTGTTTAAAGAAAACTCAAAAAGCTCATAAAAGTCTTTAGCATTTTCAAAATCGTACTCAAAATCCTCTTTTGCTAATTGATAACGTTCTTGGTTGCTGAGTTCTCGAGGTTCCTTTAATTTTAATTGGCCGGAATTATATAAGACGATGCCTTGTTTTTTAATGTCAGAAAAAAAATATTGCGCTTTTTCCAAGCGGCGATTCAGAAATTCAATATCATGCACAATCGCTGAAACCGGTGTTTTGATTTCCGGAATGTCCTGGATCATGGCCATGATATCGGCTTCTAGGCGGCGTTGCACGGGAATACTGCGCGTCTTCACAATGACTAATAAATCATAATCACTTTGATATTGCAGGTGAATGCCATCGTCGACATATTCTTCAATCCACTTGTCTTTTGCATAGCTGCCAAACAGGATGATCATTTCCACTTCAGAATATTGGCGAATCGCTTTTACAACGGCGTGCAATTCCTGCTGTTTGTGGCTGGGTAAAAATTCGATGCTGGTTTTCATAATTTTGTGTTATAAATGACCCATGGAATATATTTTGGCGGAGAGGCAGGGATTCGAACCCTGGGAGGAGTCGCCCCCTCAACGGTTTTCAAGACCGCCGCATTAGACCGCTCTGCCACCTCTCCCGGCGGGCTGTATTGTAGCAAATGAATGTATGGTATAATAGCGTTGGATAAGATAGGTGGCGCAAGCTTGAGAGAGCAGCCACTATTCGAAAACTATCATTGATTGGAGAAACTTATGCGTTCGAATCCTGTCAGCATCACTAGCCGGTCGGAATCTGCTTTGGCGGTGAACCGGGTATTGCGGAATACTTATTTTTTATTGAGCTTGACGTTGCTGTTTAGTGCAGCGACGGCGGCTTACGCCACTATTTCTAATGCACCACCAATCGGCATCATCGGCTTACTGGTTGGTATGTTCGGTTTGTACTTTTTGACCGTTTGGCTGCGCAATAGCGGCTGGGGGATATTGGCGATTTTCGCCTATACCGGATTTCTGGGCTATACGTTAGGCCCTGTTCTTAATTTTTATATCCATAATTTCACCAATGGGACCCAGATCATCATGACTTCGTTGGGGGCGACCGGGTTGATCTTTATGGGATTGTCGGCTTATGTACTGACCACTCGACGGGATTTCAGCTACTTGGGCGGGTTTATCACCGTCGCGATCATCGCTGCTTTCTTGATGGGATTAGGCGCATTGATATTTAATATGCCGGCGCTGCAATTGATCATTTCCGGGGCGTTTGCGGTTATCTCGTCGGCGTTTATCTTATATACTACCAGCCAAATCATCCACGACGGGGAGCGCAACTATATTATGGCGACGATCAGCCTCTATATCGCCATTTTCAACCTGTTTGTCAGTTTACTGCGCATCCTTAGCTTTTTCAGCGGCGGTGGTGGCGGTAATAGCCGTAACTAGATCATTTTTCTCAATTAAATCTTATAGTTATCATCCCCACCCTAACCCTCCCCTTGGAAAGGGGAGGGAATAATATTCCCTTTTTTAATATTTCCTTAATGTACGTTCTGTACAATAGAGACTCAAAGTTAAGAAAAAAGGGGGTACATAATGAGTACAATTGCTATAGAGTCAGACAATCGAAAAAAAGTAAATAAGATATATAATCAATGTGTTATTTACGCACTCATTGTTGGCGCCATCAGCGCCCCATTTGTAATGAATACCACCAAGGCGAAGAGTCCCAGAAAGTCCGTATTTAACACGGTTCCGGTCTCTGCTGGAGAAGCGACCTTAGACCAACCCACCCTTCCGATATCGATGGCCAGCCCGATCCTGGCCAAGCCGGAGTCGGAATTGGCGAGTGTGGCTATGGCGACCATGCAAGTCATCGCCAAATCGTTGACCTCGGCCTCGATGCCGATTAAATCGGATACTTACGTACCGGTTGCTCAGCATAAACCGGCCGCTCGGTATAAACCGATTGTTCAGCACAAACCGATCACGCAGACGAAAATCAGGTCGGCTAAGCCGGTTATTTCCATTAATAACACCAAAATCGATACCCGATTTATCGATAAGGTGGAAGGCCCTAGCTTAAAAGCGGAAGTTCCAGGACCCCGATCGTCTCAAAGTGGTGTAACCATCGGTAGCGGCGTGGACTTAGGCCAAATGAACGTGAGCGAATTCAATCAATTGACGATTAGTAACGCGCTCAAAGCCAAGTTAAGACCTTACCTCGGCTTGAAAAAACAAAGGGCCGTGGCTTACTTAAAAGCCCATCCTCTGAAAATCACTGCAGAGGAGATGAATGAATTGACGCTGGCCGAAGAAAACCGGGTATTGAAACCGTTGATGGAAAACTATAAGAAGTCCAGCCATTCTTCGTTCGAGCAATTACCGGCGCAAGCGCAAACCGTGTTGTTCTCGTTTGCCTACCAGTACGGACCCGGCTTTAAATATAAGGCCAGCACCCGTCAGTTGTGGAACTACTTCGTCGCCCAAAACTGGACCAAGGTCAAGGAGGAATTGCGCGGCTATAAGCAATACTCCAGCCGCCGTCGCGAAGAAGCGCAGTTAATTGGCCAACTCGCCTAACCTTCTCTAATTCCCTCCCCTTCTCAAGGGGAGGGTTAGGGTGGGGTTTGGGGCGAAGTGCTGGGAGGGGGAGGGAATAATATAATCTATTGATTTTTTTATATTTATTGTTTTTTTAAGACTAATTTAATGTACAAATCGTACACTTACTAGAGGGGTAAGTGACGATGAGAGTAGAAATAGATAGAAGCAGTTACGATTTTAAAAAGCATATTATTCATGTCTTGGTAACGGCGGCCATGGCGATGTCGTGGATGACCGTCCACCACGTCAACAGCTATATGCACAGCCATCTACGGGCAAATAATAGCCGCAAAACCTCGACCACTCGAGTGACCGGCAAACTCAACTCAAAAACCACCGCTCCCATGATGGCCGGCGCGATGGCCATCGCCGAGAAAATGGGTATCAGCATCACCGACACCCAAATCGACCGGAATTTCATTCGCGGAGTCGAAGGTTCTGCCTTAAAAGGCTACGTGCCCTTGGCCACGACGACTCAAAGCGGAGTCACCATCGCCGATGGATTCGACATCGGCCAAATGAGTGTCTCTGAATTCAATCAGTTACCCATCGGGAAAGAGCTAAAAGCTAAGCTCCTGCCTTATGTCGGCCTAACCAAGGTCAAAGCCAGAGACTATTTAAAGGCGCATCCACTGACAATTACTGAGGATGAACTGCAACAATTGAACGTTATTTCCGCCAACAAAGATTTACAGCCCCTGATCCAGGCCTATAACAAAGACAGCCCTATTCCCTTTACTAAACTTCCCTCCTCCGCCCAAACCGCCATATTTTCTTATGCTTACCAATACGGCCCCGGCTTTATGCACACTTCCAAAATGGGCGCCGACTTGTGGAAATCTTTCATCACTCAAAACTGGAAACGCGCCGGGTCGATCCTGCGCACCGATAAAATGTATGCTAGCCGGCGTGGGCAAGAGGCGAGTCTGCTAGAGCACCTGGCTTAGGGCGCTTGTCATTCCCGCGCAGGCGGGAATCCATCCTTGCAACCACCGTGTGTGCGGGCAAAAATGGATTCCCGCCTGCGCGGGAATGACATAATCCCGTTTAATTTTTCCTTAAGATTGAGTTTTTATAATAGGGAGATGAGTAAGAAAACCGTGTTTCTGTCTATGGCTGCCGTCTTTGCCTTGGGCGCTATAGGCTCAATGAGCGCTAAGGCGCAGGCCTCGCCATTCACCATTCTGAACACCAAAGTCGATCAGAACTTTATTCATAATGCCGAAGCTTCTCCAAGAACCGTCGAAGTGCCCCTGCCTCAGAGCAGTAAAAGCGGCGTGACTATCGGCGATGGTTGCGATCTCGGCCAATTATCAATTAAAGAATTCAATCACTTAGAAATTAGCAATGCCTTAAAACAAAAATTACGACCCTACGTAGGGCTTAAACGGTATGACGCCCTTGACTACCTGAGAAGGCACCCCTTATACCTCAGTCATGCCGAAGTCAAACAGCTCGATGTCGCCATGGAAGATGTCGTTCTGTTTCCTCTGATTAAATACTATGACCGGGTGAGCCGCTCATCCTTTTTATCGCTACCCGCCGCCGCCCAAACCGCCTTATTTTCCTACGCCTATCAATACGGCCCTGCTTTTAAATACCAATCCGGCGCCTTATGGGCTGCTTTCGTCAACCAAAATTGGTCTAAAGCCAGCAACGAACTTCGTAACAGTTCAGAATATCGAGACCGCCGCCTGAGCGAAGCCCATTTATTAGAAAAGCTAACTAATGAGCCATGGGTTGGTGTTTGCGAGCTACGAAAGTGTACATCGTCGGGACTACGAATAAAGTAAACATCGTGCCGATCAACATGCCGGCAGCAATGACGATACCAATGTCAAAACGGCTCACAGCGCCTGCTCCGGTGGCTACCAACAGGGGGATAACACCGACCACCATCGCCGCGGTGGTCATTAAAATCGGCCGCAACCGAATCGAGGCCGATTTTTCAATCGCTTCGCGAATGGACAGCCCCTCTTCGCGCTGCAACTGATTCGCAAATTCCACCATTAAAATACCGTGTTTCGAGATTAATCCAATCAAGGTAATCAACCCAATTTGGGTATAAATATTAATTGAGGCGAAGCCCATATTAATCGGAATGAGCGCACCGCATATCGATAATGGGACGCTGATCAGAATCACAAACGGATCGCGAAAACTTTCAAACTGCGCCGCCAACACTAAGAAAATAACGATAATCGAAAAGGCAAAGGTATACACCAAGGCCGAGCCTTCTTGGATATACTGACGCGACAAGCCGGCATAATCATAACTAATATTAGCCGGCAAAATCTTAGCCGATTGATTTTGCAGGAACTTCAAACCTTCGGCAATCGTGTGCCCCGGCATCATCATTCCGCTTAACGTAGCCGAATTCAACTGCTGGAACGAGGTTAACGAATTGGGCTTGGTTAATTTGCTAATCGTCACAATCGTTGATAACGGCACTAGCGTCCCACTGCCGGTCGCGATATAAATATGATTAAGATCGTCCGGATTATAACGAAAGGATTGACCCACTTGGGGAATCACATCGTAACTGCGGCCTTCCATATTAAACTGGTTAAGTCTCATATTAGACTGGTTAATATTGCTACCGCTTAAAGCCGTGGCTAAGGCATTGCCGATATTAGCCATGTTGATGCCCATGGTCGCCGCCTTATCCCGGTTGATTTCGACATGGATTTGCGGTTTATCGAAGGTCAGAGTGCTGTTAATCACTAAAAATAATCCGCTCTTCTGCGCGGCTTGTTCCAATTGAACCGCGTACGGATAAAGATAATCAAACGGCTCGATGGTGTTCAAAGCAAATTGAATCTGCAGCGGACTTCCTCCCACCGGTAAAGAAGGCAACGGGTAAACCACCGAACGAAGGCCGGCCACTTGCGCTTTTAATTTAGGCTGGACGTCCATGTTCAGTTCGTGTTGGGATTGGGTGCGTTCATCCCAAGGTTTCATAATGGCGCCGGACATGGCGGAGGTGGGTGAATTCACCGTAAAATAATCGCTGACCGACGGATAACCGGCAAAGACCTGGTCGACTTTTTTGGTAAACGCTTCGGTATAATTCAAATTAGCATATTGCGGAGCGGTGGAATTAACGAATAAAACGCCCTGATCTTCTTCCGGCGCTAATTCCTGCTGAGACGTGGTATACAGTAATACGCAGCTGACTAAGACAATACCGGCAAACACCAAGGTGACCGGACGATAATTCAACACATTATGCAGCATCCGCTGATAAAAGTTTTTTAACTTTTCAAAACGAGTGTCAATATAGTGCACTAATTTACTCTGACCGATATCGATGGTGAGGATTTTCGAACACATCATGGGCGATAAAGTCAAGGCGATCACACCGGATAAAATCACC
>Ga0187783_10003980_pt1 | contig 10929 bp, 16 predicted proteins | sample 1015_SJ02_MP02_2_FD_132471 | JGI IMG/M metagenome (GOLD analysis project Ga0187783, IMG submission 132471) | Tropical peat soil microbial communities from peatlands in Department of Meta, Colombia - 1015_SJ02_MP02_20_MG | ecosystem: Environmental > Terrestrial > Soil > Wetlands > Peat | place...
AACGCACCCAGGTTCACCAGGCCTACTTGTCGCGGTGGATGACCCCATTGTATCAACCTTTTCAAACGCTGATCGCAACCTACGAACAGGCGCTGCAGGCGATGGGGCGGGCCGGAAGCGCAATCCGCGACGATGCTGTCGGTCACATCTACCAGGTATTCCGGATGCAGGCCGCGGTGCTCGCCTATGCAGATATCTTTATGTACGCCTCGGTTATCGCTTTTATCATGATTCCTCTCAGTTTCCTCGTGGCGCCCATAAGATGCCCTCCGAAGCCGGTTCCTCATCACGCGGGCGTTCGGCATTGACCGCGCCGCCGGAGGCGCGGGATGGCGAGGCTTACCGACCCCAAAACTGTGAAAATCGGTGGCCAGAGACTGGACTACAGGGCGTTCCTCGGCAACCTCGGTCCGAGCATCATGATTCCGCTCAGATTCGTCTTCTGACCAAATAGGCGGCGACCGTCCCGCCGGAGCGTCTTGATGGCATTTCGGATCGGGCGACTTGCGCACGCGGCGCTGATGGCGGCGCTTGCCGGCTGCACGGTTGGCCCTGATTTCGTTTCGCCTGATCCGCAGTTGCCGACTGGCTCCTACACCAGTGAGCCTGTGATCGATCCGTGGGCGCAGCAGCCGCCGGACCCGCGCTGGTGGGCGGTGTTTCGCGATCCGATCCTGACTGACCTCGAGCGCCGCGTCGCTGCAGAAAATCTGGATGTGCAGACAGCGACGGTTCGATTGGCAGAAAGCCGCTTTCAACGAGGCGTCGCTGCCGCCGCCGCATTTCCCTCCGTGAATGGCGATGCCCAATACCAGCGCGAGCTCTACAGCATAAACGGTCCCTTCCTCAGCCCAAACGGCCCATTCGGCCCCACCGGCAGCGCAGTCAACCAGCTTCTGCAATCCTCGGGAAGTCCCCCGCTTCCGCGAGTTCCAATACCGTTCAACGAATACTACACCGGCTTCGACGCCTCCTGGGAGCTTGACCTCTGGGGTCGGGTCCGCCGCCAGGTTGAGTCGGCCGATGCGCAGGTCGATCAGGCCGCCGAGCAGCGGCGCGATGCCCTCGTCTCGAGCCTCGCGGAACTGGCGCGCGACTACATCCAGCTGCGCGGTGTCCAAATGCAGATCCGGATCGCTATCGACAATTTGAAGATCGCCCAGGACGTCCTCGCACGTGCGCAGGAGCGCGCCGTCAAGGGGGTGGGCACAGGCGTCGATGTCGAGAACGCGGCGGCTCAAGTCGAGTATATCCGTGCGCAGGTTCCGGCGCTGGAGCAGCAGGAAACGCAGGATATAAACGCCGTGAGCTTGTTGCTAAATCAGCCGCCGGACGCGCTGCGCGCCGAGCTTGGCCGCCCAAAATTGGTGCCGCCGGCGCCGCCGCGCGTGCCCGTCGGTATCCCGTCCGAACTCGCTCGTCGGCGCCCCGATATTCGCGCCGCGGAGGCTCAACTGCACGCCGCGACGGCCGACATCGGGGTTGCGGTTGCCTCGTTTTATCCGACCGTTCAGCTCAACGGGACGGTTGGTTTCGATTCGGTGGACATCAGGCAACTCTGGCAGCTCAACTCGCTGCAATACATGGCGGGGCCAAGTGTTAAGGTGCCGATCTTTGCTGGCGGCCGCCTCACGAACACGCTCGAACTGCGTAAGGCGCAGCAAGTGGAAGCTGCGATTGCGTATCGGAAAACCGTCATGCAGGCTTGGCACGAGGTGGTCAATGCGCTCGTAGCCTATCAGCTCGAACAACAGCGCCGGACGCGGTTGAAACTCCAGATTGAACATTCCCGCGGGGCGCTCGCCCTCTCGCGCGAGCGCTACAGCGATGGTGTCGGTGACTTTCTCACGGTGCTCGATGCCGAGCGGACGCTGCTGCAGGCGGAGCAGCAATACGCGACGAGCACTACGAATGTGTCGCTGAATCTCGTGCAGCTCTTCAAGGCACTCGGCGGCGGCTGGGAGCCGACATTCCCGACTCCGCCGGGCGGAGGCTCACGGTAGCGACGGCAGCAATGGTGCATTGCTCTGGCTGCGGCCGGCGGTATCTTCGGAATAACATATGGTCAGGAGGCGTCCGCGTCTTCGGCGACCGTTCCGAGATCAACGTATCGGCGGCGCTCGCGGCGGCGTCGGCACCTGCGGCACGGTTCTTTGCATGGGCACCTCGGCCGAGGACGGCAGATGCACGGAGCCTGCGTCAGCAGTGCCGTGCTTGGTCGTCTGAAGCTTAGTGATGTCAGCGGCGAGCTTGTCGACGCCGTCTCGCAGCACAGCGAGACTCCGCGACATCGCTACGAGATCATCGGAAGTGGCATCAGCGAACGGGGTGGATGCCGCCTGCGCAATGGGGCCTGGTGCCAACCAGCTAGCCATCACCTTCCTGGCTGCCCGCCCGTAGGACTGCCAAGCTAGGGTGGCAACAACACCGATGAAAAAAATCATCAGGAAGCGGACGAACGCGAACGGGACTAGCCTGTGGAGCCACGACCGCACGCGGGTGACCGGCTTAGCAGGTGGATCGCGCGCGGGAGGCTCGTGCAGTGGGTCCCGGATGGGCGTCGGCGCATTCGCATTTTGGGCCACGGGAGACATTCCTCCTGACGTGCCGGATCAAGAACAATGTCCTCGTCGGGCGGATCGTTCCAAGCGTACATTCGGCGCAGCCGGTGCTCGAAACCACGAGTATTGACAAGCAAATGGCGATCGCTAGAGCCCGCGGCGGGCCAGCAACAAGGCGGCATGATCAAAGGATGACCCTTCGGCAGGTTCGGAACACGCGGCGTTGCGTGTCGCCGACCGTCTCACATGGGCTGAGGTTTGGAGAGGCAGGCGGCCCTTCGATGTACGATAAATGCTTAGTGATCGGGGAACGGCGGTTGTGCGAGCGTTGACGGCCGCGTGTGGGTCGGTTCGCGCTAGCGAATCGAATTGAATGAGTTTGTGGTCTAGATTGCGTCCTTGAAGGCCTTGCCGCTCTTCGCGCTTCGACATGCGGTGATCGTTGCGCAGAGCGAGTCGCTAGTGCTTCGCGGCCTTGGATTCAGCATGTTGCGTATTCCGCTCTAGGCGGTGAGCGGCATACTCTTCGCCATCAATCGGAGCGACATGCGGTGGGTCTCGATCGAGATATGGTCTTCCGATTCCAAGCTCTTGTTCGTGCGTGTCGATCCATTTCCACAACTGCGCACTGGAAGCCAATCGCTCTGCCCGTGTCTCGCCCTTCACACTCACGATATCAGCCGCCAACCCGTGCCCGTAGCCGCCGCGGAAGCTTCCACCATGATATGACCTGTCGCTTTGAGCTTTCAGGCCCGACGCGATGGTTTGCCGATAATCGTCGCGAAATGCACACGTTATACCTGGCATTAGGCCGGCATCGTCGAGCGCGCGCAATGCATGGTAGAGCGTGACCCTGAAATTCGGATCCACGCCGCCAATCACATAATCCTTTGGAGACATCCCCGCCCTTTCAGCGGCTTTTGGATCCTTCCACGTGAAATCCTCGTCTACGATCTTGGTGATCGTTTTGGTGACAATCTTGGCTTTGCCTTTCCGTTTAACGCTTATCTTTATTTGTTCCGGCACCCTGATCGTATCGATTTTCCGCGTTCGCTCGTATAGCGACCAGAGGTAGCGGTCGGTGCAAATCTGCGCCACCATGCACTCGTCGACGCTGTCAATCGCAGTCATGTCGATTGAACTTGTCGTGCGGATCGAACCGGTATTTATATCTGCTTGGGCGAAGAGCAGCATTCCGAAGCTGCCGCATACGGAACCGTAGAGCGCCCGGACGAGACTCATCTCTCCGCCCACCTATTTCAAGCAATGCCAACCCCAGAAGACCTCAGCAAGCTGCGGGCTCCAATGTGAGCGATGATCCGTGACAACAACGTTATCCCCGGCGGATGGTTTCGGTCGCCGGAATCTTAACGATGCGGCGCTCGATATACGGCGTGACACGGCGCCGGCTGCCCTCGTACGAGGCCCCAAGCACAATTCGCATCAAGACGTCGGTTCGCGCGAGGAATTGGGTAGAGCGATTGACTTGTTGACCCCTCCAACCGAGTCATACACCGTCACTGAAACGATTGGATGGCTCTTCTTGATTTGCAGGCCAGCCTGCTCAGCTGCTTCGTAACTCGCGTAGGAGCTCTTCGTTTGCCGGTCGACTTGCAGTCGGAATTGCTTTGTGTCAGCTTTCCAGCATTGGCTCGGTACCTGCTGCTGGAGCTCGCTCGACGACTTCGCTCCCACCTTTATTTCCAATCGCGCACTCATTGGCCATGCCTCATGGGACGTCCTTTCAGAGGTAAATAGTGAGCATTGCGCCAAGCTCATCGGCATCAACGACGGGCACCGGACCGCGGCTTCGTCATCGTCACGAAGGGGCCATACTCGGCGTAGATCGGCACCTTCACCCTTTCGCGACAGCACGCGTCAGCGGATAGGCGGCACTATGGTAGAGATAATGGATTTCCTGGTAGCCGAACCGTGCCTCATCGACCTCCAGGTATGCGCCGAGCAACGAGGACTTAGGCAATTCCTCGATGGCAAATCGAACGGCCTCCGCCGCCGTGTCAAATCGTCGGTAGCGCCAACGGGTTCGCCCATTCCTGTTTCGGCTCGGAAACAGCTCCGCCGGTGCCCGATAATCGAAACCGCGCAGGTGTTGTATTTGCTCTTGTGCGCGGTCTCGAACGCGATCCGCGGCGTGGAACGTACGCATCGCTTAACCCTCCAAAGCAAATATCAATCAGGCCAACGAAAGCGATATTCATGAGCATCGGTCCTGTTCCAGAGTCCGCAGCAGTCAAGAGTCGATTTACCGATCTATTTGCTCGCATTACCCAGGAGGACGATGGCTACGTTGTTCAGATCAGGCTGCATAACGCTGCAACACCACAACCGGGCAACGCGGTCTGGGGCGAGGAAATCGCCGATTCCATCGAATCCGCGTCAGAGATGGTCGCTGACCTAGCCGCGAAGTTTTACATACCACAGGATCACATCACGCTTGAAATTCGCATGGATGACATGGCCGAGAACACACGGCACTGAAGGCGCCCACGGCCTAAGCTTCAACAGCGTCGTCAACGACGCGAGCTTAGCGGAAACCGATCTGGTGCGAAATAAATTACGTTTGCTTGCAACGGACAAGCCGCCAGCACAGGAACCCCGGCGGTCGACTGCTGAACCACAGGCCTTGCCAGTACATCCGTGGTCAAGGCCTTATGGCTACCGGCGCCGCAGATCAGGCGGCGCGCAGATTGTCTGCCGAGGACTTGCCGGTCCTGCGATCGGATACAACCTCGAATAAAATCTTTTGTCCCTCATTGAGGCTGTGCATTCCAGCGCGTTCGACAGCACTGATGTGCACGAAGACGTCCTTGCTACCGTCATCCGGCTGGATAAAGCCAAAGCCTTTTTGGCCGTTGAACCACTTTACTGTACCTTGCGTCATATGACCCTTCTTTCAGGTGCGTGTTTAGGTAGGCTGTGCAGTCGCCCAACCCCGGTCTATTTTCGAGATTTGGAGGAAGGTCGTCAGTCCGACGCGGATTGCGCGGCAGGGCCAAGTCGTTCGGCCGAAGCTCGATTAATCACAAATAGAGCATGGGCGGGCGATCCGCAAGGGCGGCAGCAACAGGATAGCAAAAAGACTGGCTATTTGCGCCTGCAACCCCTATTTTGGTGGGACCATCGGTATCGCCGCGGCCGCCGGTGGCTGAGAGACCGGACTGTGCTCCCGCCTCGAATGGGGAGACCGCCGTGACTCAGACCTGCCCCATCGACATTGCGCGCGAAATCAAACGGCGTTGGGAGCGCCGCTTAAGCGAAATCAAAGGGAGCTCCGCTTCAGCGAAATCAAAAGGCGTTGGGAGCCCCGCTTAAGCGCCGTCGAAACAACGATGACACCGGCGACGGGCTTCGCCCAATGTGCGGGGTATATGCGTCGATCGGCCTCAAGCATCCTTGTCGCGGGTTTGCGAAGCCGGAAGCAAGTCGGCCTCGGGGTACTGCGGCAAAGGGCTCGTTCATCGCCGTTGGCTGTGCCGCGCGTGCGGTGACGAGCGGGTGACCGTGCGGAATGTGCGCGCGTAGACCTCAGCATACTCGAATGTCTTGTTCCGAGATTCACGGCGAGCTCTCGGTGGTTTCTGCCAATATCTGACTCTGAACACAATGCCCATGGACTCAATGAGGAGTGAAGCATTTGCAAGTCTTCGTCCGCGACAACAACGTCGACCAGGCCCTTCGAGTCCTGAAGAAGAAAATGCAGCGGGAAGGCGTGTTCAGGGAGATGAAGCGGCGGCGGTTCTATGAGAAGCCATCGGAGCGGGCTACGAGGGAGAAGGCCGAAGCGGTGCGTCGCAGACACAAGCTTGCTCGCAAGCAGGCGATCCGAGATGGCTTGATCGCCGCTCCACCGAAGAAACGAATAGGGCGCAGCACGGGCGCGGCAGCGGCGTCGACCGTGCCGGCTGTCCACGCCGGCAGAGCACGATGAGGCGACAGATGCGTATCTACGTCTTCAAATCAGATGCGAAGCGTGAGCTCCGGGCGTTTGCCGGGGATATCGCGGGAAGCAAGCTGCCGGAGCAATTCCGTCCTTGGCACTTGGTCGGCGCGGTGGGCCCCGACAAGGACCCTCCCCACAACCTTTCGAGACATGAAATCGAACGAGCGATCGCTACCAGCGGCTTTCAACTCTGGCGTATGAAGCCGACCTAGTCTGATAGTCGCCCCCGCTATGACCCGGACATGTGACGATATGCGGCGGGCCACAGTCCTTGCCGCCTTGCAAGGCGACGCTGTCAATGGTCTCGCGAAATAGGCAAGCTGCCATGTCATAGCGGCCCGATGCTGGGCACCTGTGCCTGCCATGCTCCTTAACTGAGGGCTTACCGAATAGCCAGCTTTTTCGCAGAATTCTTGCCGGGAACCTTGCGATCGAAGCCGCAATGGCCCACACTGTACTATCGAGCTTCGGCCGAACGACTTGGCCTCGTCGCGCGCACTCCGCGTCGGACTGACGACTTTCCCCCAAATCTCGAGCGAATCGGCTGCGATGGCGCGCGGCCTCCTTACACACTTTCCTTCAAGGAAGAGACATATGGCGCAAGGAACCGTGAAGTGGTTCAACAGCCAAAAAGGCTTCGGCTTCATCCAACCGGATGATGGCGGAAAGGATGTCTTCGTGCACATCAGCGCGGTCGAACGCGCCGGGATGCATGGCCTTAATGAGGGACAGAAGGTCTCTTTCGACGTTATAGCTGACCGAAGAACCGGTAAGACCTCGGCGGACAATTTGCGCGCCGTCTGACCAGCGGCGTGAGAGAACCTCAATCCGAGCAGGGATATACCGACGGTTCACGACCCCGTGTATGGCCTTCAGGCGCGGGGCTTAACCTGAGCGAATCTCAGGACGCTACAGTTGCATGCGCATTGAACATCGCCGAGGGGCTGAACAGGCAGAACTTTCGCGACCGGCGCATTGGATTTCATGGCAATGATTTGGAGGTCTCTGTGCCGGCAAGACGACGCTTCCAACTCGTTCTCGTCAAGCCGTCGCACTATGACGACGATGGCTACGTGATACGATGGTGGCGCGCAATGATACCATCGAATTCGCTGGCAGCCGTGTACGGAATCGCGGTCGATTGCGCAGAGCGCCAAGTTCTCGGGCCGGACGTCACAATCGACATCGAGCCAATTGACGAGACCCATACGCGCGTTAACGTGCCCGAATTGCTCAAGCGGTTTCGCCGTCACGGCGGTTTTGGGCTGCTTGCGCTCGTTGGCGTCCAGTCGAACCAATATCCGCGCGCGCTCGATATCGCCCGCCCGTTCCGCGCCACTGGCATCCCGGTTGCAATCGGAGGATTTCACGTCTCCGGCTGTGTGTCGATGCTTGATGGCCGCGCTGTCGATCTCGATGCATGCCGGGACATGGGCGTTTCGATGTTCGCGGGCGAAGCCGAGGGTCGCCTCGAGCTGGTGCTGCAGGATGCCGCAGCCGGACGTCTTGTGCCGCTCTACAATTTCATGGGCGATCTGCCGGACATGGAGCGCACGCCGGTGCCCTTCCTTCCCAAGCAATATGTCGAGCGGACACTTGGGTTGAGTTCGAGCTTCGATGCAGGACGCGGCTGCCCCTATCAGTGCTCGTTCTGCACCATCATCAACGTGCAGGGTCGTAAGTCGCGCTTCCGCTCAGCGGATGACGTCGAGCATCTGGTGCGTCTCAACTGGGCGCAGGGTATCTGCAAATTCTTCATTACCGACGACAATTTTGCGCGCAACAGGGCGTGGGAGTCGATCTTCGACCGTCTGATCGCACTGCGCGAAAGGAGCAGAATCCCGCTCGGCCTCATGATCCAGGTCGACACATTATGCCACAGGATCCCGAATTTCATCGAGAAGGCGAAACGGGCGGGCGTCACGCGCGTCTTCATCGGCCTTGAGAACATCAATCCGGATAACCTTGCCACCGCCAAGAAGCGGCAGAACAAGATCACCGAATATCGAAGAATGCTGCTAGCCTGGAAGTCTCAGGGCATCATCACGCTTGCCGGATACATCCTTGGCTTTCCGTCGGACACGCCAGAGACCATCCGGCGCGATATCGCCATCATTCAGGAGGAATTGCCGCTCGATATCATCGAGTTCTTTTGCCTGACGCCACTGCCGGGTTCGGAGGATCATCAGGTTCTCTGGAAGCAGAGTGTCGCGATGGAACCTGATTTAAACAAGTACGACGTTGAGCACGTCTGCACCGCGCATTCGCGCATGAGCCGGGAGCAGTGGGAAGCGATCTATCGCGAGGCCTGGTCACTCTATTACACTGCGAAGCATATGGAGACGCTGCTGCGCCGCGCCGTGGCGACGGGAGTACCGATCAACAGCCTCATCAAGATGCTTGTCAACTTTGCGACCACCGCCCAGCTCGAAAATGTGCATCCGCTGCAGGGCGGTATATTCCGGCTCAAGCATCCTTCGGAGCGCCGACCGGGGCTGCCGTGCGAGCGCGCCTTCATCTTCTGGCCGCGATTCGTTTGGGAAACGATCAGCAAACATGCTGTCATTATCGCAACGATCGCTCGCCTCCTTGTGCTCAAGTTTCTCATCACGCGCGATCCAGCCGCTCGAACGTACAAGGACACCGCGCTCACACCGGTTAGTGACAACGAGGAGACGACGCTCGATCTACTCACCAACACGACCGGCGCGCATGCCGCGGTCGCGCATTTGAAGAAGATCGCCCGGCTGACTGGAGTCGCTCGGTCTGTTTGAAACGCGACCTCTACGACAAGCTCAATTCATTTCAGCGCCGAGAGAGGCTCATATTGCCGGCGCCGGCTTTACGCCACGCCTTAGCAGCGGAAGATATTCGCGAGTTCCAACCTCGGATGTGCTTCTAATGCCTTTGGGCTTGGACGAGATACCCAAAGATCGATTCCTCGCCCAAAGCCTTGCATGCCTCAAGCCGATGCAGACCGTGTACCAAGACGAAGCGTTCGCCATCGCGCCGGACAAGGATTGGGGTCGTCTGCCCGACCTCAAGCATACTTTGCGCAATCTCTCGCACAGTGTCAGGCTTAAGCGTCGCACGGCGCTTTACGGGCACATAGATGTTTGCGATCGCGAATTTTTCGCGTTTCAGCATGGCACGGGCCCACGTTGAACGGAACCTATGCCAATCATATCTGGCATTCGCGCCAGCCGCTATTGACCTTCGCCCTTTTGTTAACGCATCCGCTTGATCGGCTTCTTCCTTTGATAGGCGGAGGCTCGAACGAACGGCTTGCGGCTGTCACGGTTTTCTATCCCCGCGAGGAGCGTGGCGGTTGAGAAATCACCGGCACCTCGCATCGTCAATTTGTCGCGCGCCGGTATCGATTGTGGTATTGCTGACCCGCGGAAATCGGGCATCTAGCCAACGTGAGGTAAAGAGCGTCATGCGCATCTACGTTTTCAAATCGGAGTCTACGGACCGACTGCGCGCCTTCGCGGGTGACCCTGACGTGCACAAACTTCCGCGCCAACACGGTCCCTGGACTGCCACCGGGACCATATCACCCAACAATGCTCCTCCCTACAATTTATCGCGAGATGCGATCGAGAAAGCAATCAACGCGGAAGGCTTTCAACTTTGGCGCCTACGCGACAAGAAGTGAAGGCAGACTGCAGCATTTCGTCCGAAGTCCTCTCAGCACCAGCGATCGCGGCTGATGCTTCTTCCTATTACGGCGGAGGTGGAACTTCGCCCGCGCCCGAGAACGGCCCCGCCCACTCGCTCTGCCTCGTGGCCCCGTCTTTCCGTGCGGTGCAGCAATAATGCCCGCCAGGCATTCTCAATACGTCAGCACAACCTGACGCCGCTCGATTTGATTGTGGCGAAAACGAGTCGCGACCTTGCAATATGGACAGACGACGGACGGATTACCGGTGATCGCAATCCCCAGGTCCGGATTGTCACCCTGACCGACGGATTTTTGAAATGCAATAAGCCGTGCGCACAATAGATTTGCGCACCGAACGGTGAGGTACCACTCTGCCGTTGCGCCAAGATCATGGTCGGTGCGCGTACGTCTGATGGTGTCTCCCCATTCCGTTTGTTTGGGCGTTATCGGGTCACAAAATCACTTGACCTTAAGATTCTCCGCAGACGATTTTCCGCGGTTGCTTACGATCTCGAACTCGACTTGTTGGCCTTCATTGAGCGTGGACAGACCCGCCTTCTCCACAGCAGAAATGTGCACAAACACATCCTGCCCGCCGCCTTGCGGCTGGATGAATCCATAGCCTTTGGTCGGATTAAACCACTTCACAGTCCCGGTCGACATCAAAGCTCTCCAAGAGGTAAACGAGGTAGGCCACCTAACCTGCACATTCCGATGGCTGCGGCAATAAAATTCGTCAATCA
>Ga0187783_10003981_pt1 | contig 10929 bp, 8 predicted proteins | sample 1015_SJ02_MP02_2_FD_132471 | JGI IMG/M metagenome (GOLD analysis project Ga0187783, IMG submission 132471) | Tropical peat soil microbial communities from peatlands in Department of Meta, Colombia - 1015_SJ02_MP02_20_MG | ecosystem: Environmental > Terrestrial > Soil > Wetlands > Peat | place...
GGGGATGCCAGGAAAGCTCGCTCGCCCTTTACGGTTTGTGCAGTAATCTCTCTGCAAGTGTCGAGATTCGATTTGAGGTGAGTTATGCCCAGGCTTCCCGGACATGTGCCCATTTCACTTCGCCAGCTGTGGAAGAGATTCAAGAGCGCGTTGATCGCCGACGTTCCGGAGGACAGCGCTGTTTGCGAATTCGACTGCCGCAAAAACCAGTGCTTATACGCCGAGTGGGCCTCCTGCGAGCGGCGGATTTCCAAGGCTGCCGGAGACTTGAAACCGCCCGCTCCTCCTGCATGGGAAAAAGGATCTCGCTAACCGACGAGCCTCTCGAAAGCCGGGGACTTCGGAAGGTACTGCGAAGGCTTTGCCCGTGGGGGTTGCCTCCTCGCCTACGTTTTTGGTGCCCGGGGGGTCAGCATTTCCAAATCGGGATACGACTTTGGTTTCACCAGCGTCGAGTTCGGCGGCCGAAAGCCCTCCGTGTAGACACGCACGAGCAGCTCGATGGCGGGCACCGTGCTCGGGGGAACAATGACGGTGGACGCGAGCATGCCTGTCTGAACTGCATCTTGTCCGACCTTCAACCCGTTCACGCCCAGAAAGGGAAGAGCCAGCCAATCTTGTCGTGCAGCCGGGGCGGCGAGTTCTTGGAACGCCCTTCTGGCCCCCAGGGCAATGAGATCGCTCTGTCCGATAACGGCTGCGAAATCGACCTGCTGGGAAACCGAAACGCGCAGCCAGGAACTGATGGCCTGAAAACCCGCATTTTCGGTCCAGTAGGGGCATCGCAAGAGTTTGAGCTTGACGTTGCTGGGTTGAGTTTCGCTCATTCCGGCCATGCGCTCGGTGGACACCGGATTACTCGACGGGCCCAGCAGGCAGAGAACTTGTCCGCCCTCGCGGAGCAGGGCGCCGATCTGACGCCCAAGAATTCTTCCCGTTTCCCGTTGGTCCGCCGTCACAGAAAACACCGGGGGGCCAGCGCGGCGCGCCAGCTCTCCGACCGAGGCGTCGTCACGGTTCATGAGCACCCAGCCGAGCCCGGCATCGACGGCCGCGCGCGCGACTTGTGGAAACGCCGTGCTACCGGCCGGCTCGACGATGATTGCCTTCACGCCGTCAGAGGGGCCGTGTATGACTTGGAACAATTGCTGGCTTTGCCGGATGGCGTCATTGTCCGCGTAGGAGATCCGCAAATCGACATTCAGGCGAGCGGCAGCCAGCTGGGCCGAGGCGGCCTGCTCCCGCTGATAGTCGCTTTCTTCGGTGATCAGGGAGATGAGGAAAGTCAGTTTTGCCATCGGACTGGCAGACCCTAGCACACCCGGTTGGCAAAGGAAAGATGGGTAGAGACTGGCGGCAGGTTCGAAGTAAAGTAAGTATGGATCAACCCGAAGTTGACGCAGTTCACTCCGGCTATTAAAATTTTTTAAAGGCAATTACTGGCCTGTACCGTAGGTATGTGCAGTTAGACATATGAGCGCAACTGTATTGCAGCAAAAGCGACACCAGCAGATTTTGACCGACGTGGTGCGCGAGTACATCGAAACAGGCGAACCGGTCTCCTCGCGCAGCATTGCGGCGCGACACACCGAACCGCTCAGCTCTGCGACGGTCCGCAGCGTGATGGCCGACCTCGAGGGTGAAGGCTATCTCTATCAGCCTCATACCTCGGCTGGCCGCGTACCGACAGCGGCCGCTTACAAGTTCTTCGTCGAACAGGTAGCCGCACAGGCGACCGCAAGCGCGAACGATCGCGACTGGATCCGCCGGGAGCTCGAATCGGCGCAAACGCCGGAAGCGGTGATGGAACGCGCCAGCCACGTCTTGGCCGCCGTCTCGCGGGGGCTTGGGATCCTGATCTCGCCGCCCTTGGCCCAGAGCGCGGTCGAGCACGTGCGCTTTCTGGCGCTTCCGGAAAACCGCGTTCTGGTGGTGCTGATCACGGCCGGTGGAGTGACGCGTGACAAGGTCATCCGTCCCGAGCGCGCCTTTGCGCAGGAAGACCTCGACCGCGTCTCCGACTATGTGAACCGCCATTATGCAGGCTGGACGCTCGAAGCCATTCGCGCGGACCTTCGTTCGCAGGTCGAGCGGGATCGTGAGCGATACGGGCGGATTGCCGGCGATGCCCTGGCGTTGTGCGATCCGGCGATTTTGGGGGATGCCGTGGAGCGCAGGATTTATGTGGAAGGCGCCGCGCAGATTGCCACCGCCCCCGAGTTCACCACCCAGGACCAGCTTCGCGAGCTGCTTGAGGCCATCGAAGAAAAAGATCGGCTGATTGCCCTTCTGAGCGGTTGCATCGAAGCGCCAGAGCCCATCCATGTTGAGCTCGGCCTCGAGCAAATGTCGGCCGCCGGCAAACACCTTGCACTGGTTTCGTCCTCCTACACGGCCAAGGATCAGGGGCAGGGAACGCTCGGAATTCTCGCGCCGATGCGCATGCACTACGAGCGCGTCATTACGGCTGTGGCTTTCATGGCCCAGTTTTTTTCCGATACAGAACCAGGGAGCTAACTCGTGCCGTCTCATCCATCAGACCCCGAAAAGAAAAACGTGCGCGGCGATGAACCCGAGCGGGCCGTTACCCGGACCCCGTCCGACCGCGGGTCGCAAGCAAGTGGCGCCGAACCCGCTGCCGGAGAGGCGGTTTTGGGAAATGAAAGTGGCGCGGCAGCGTCTCTCGAGCTGCAGGCCCGCAAACTTCAGGCGGAAAAAGAAGACTTGATGAACACGCTGGTTCGACTCCAAGCGGATTTCGAAAACTACAGAAAACGGGTCGAGAAGGAACGCCACGCCGACCGCCATCGCGGAGTCGAGGCGCTCATCGACCGCCTGCTTCCCGTGCTCGACGCCTTCGATCGGGCCCTCGGCGAACACGGCAATTCGGTCAGTGAGGAACACCGCAGGGGATTCGAGTTGATTCGTCGCCAGTTGTGGGACGCGCTCTCGAAGCAAGGCCTGGTCCGGATCGAGGCTGTCGGCAAGGAGTTCGATCCGCATCAACATCATGCGATCGAGCGTGTCGAGACGGCCGAGCTTCCCGACGGTACGGTCATGAGCGAGTTGCAGGCCGGATATAAGTTCCATGATCGTGTGCTGCGCCCGGCGATGGTACGGGTTGCCGCGCAGCCCGTATCGAACTCGGCCGCCGGGAACTGATTTCGAGAATCGGCTCGAGGTTCGGGGGCAGCCGCGCGTCGACCCTCAAAGCTCGCTTTATCGTTCGTGCATCTCGATTTAGTCGAGCCGTACGGCTCGTGTAGCAAAATCAGCAGTGAAGGAAACGCATGGCGACGACCCAGCAGGATTACTACGAAATTCTCGGCATTGCCCGGGACGCATCCGTCGAGCAGATCAAGTCAGCGTACCGGAAGCTCGCGCTCAAATATCACCCGGACCGTAGTCCCGACAACAAACACGAAGCCGAAGAGAGATTTCGCCAGGCGACGGAGGCTTACAGCGTCCTTTCTGACCCTCAGAAGCGGCAGATCTACGACCGCTACGGGCATGCTGGTCTGGGCGGGCGCGGATTCGAGACGGACTTCAATTCGTCGATCTTCGCTGACTTCCAGGACATTTTGGGCGACCTGTTTGGTTTTGACGATGTTTTCGGTGGCGGACGTAGGCGGGGCCGTGGTTCCCGCGGGCAGCGCGGCGGCGATCTTCGTTACGATATGACGCTTTCCTTCGAGGAGGCGGCTGCCGGAGTCTCCAGCAAAATCAAAGTCGCACGCCACGAAATCTGTGAGCACTGCCATGGAACCGGCGCGAAACCGGGCACCGGGGCGACAACCTGCCAGACCTGCCGCGGGCGCGGGCAGGTGACCTATCAGCAAGGCTTCTTCGCGATTTCCCGGACCTGTCCGGCATGCGGCGGTGCCGGCCAGGTGATTCGCGACGCCTGTGGCTCCTGCCGGGGGCAAGGCCGGGTCGAACGCGAACGAACGCTCGAGGTCGGAATTCCGGCTGGGGTCGACTCCGGCACGCGCCTGCGCATGGCCGGGCAGGGCGAGCCGGGCACAAACGGCGGGCCGCCGGGAGACCTTTATATCTTTCTCGAAGTGAAGGAGCATGCATTCTTCGAGCGCCGCGGAGCGGATTTGTATTGCACAGTTCCGATCAGTTTTCCCCAGGCCGCCCTCGGCTCGACTGTGCGGATCCCGACCCTGCAAGGCGAACAGGAACTGGAGATTCCCGAGGGAACGCAGTCCGGCCAGATTTTCCGCCAGAAGGGCAGGGGCCTGCCGAATCCGCACGGCGGGCGGGGCGACTTGTACGTCAACATTCGCGTGGTCGTGCCATCGAAGGTATCGCGCGAACAGCGCCGGATGCTGGAACAGCTCGGAGAGACGCTGAAGGTCGAGAACAAACCCACCGAGCGCAGTTCGACCTTCTTCGATAAGGTAAAGGATATTTTCGGGTGAGGTTCTGAAGCGTCAGCGGGGGAGATGAAGTCCCCTTGCCTGCGCAACCTTCTTCCCGGCCTGTATAATCCTCGGTTCCCATGCGCCGCCGCTTTTTCGTCGACCATTTCGACGGCCGTTCCGCCGAGCTTCATGGCCACTCGGCTGACCATCTGGGCCGCGTTCTGCGCGCGCAGCGGGGCCAAGTGTACGAGGTGAGCGACGGGGCCAGCGTTTGGCTCGCGCGTGTCGCCGAGGTCGCGCTCGGGAAATCGGGCCAGAGCCGCATCGGTTTTGAACTCATTGAACCGGTGCCCATCCGTGAGCCTGACCTGACCGTGAAACTGCTGCTCTCCCTCATCAAATTCGACCGTTTCGAATGGTGCCTGGAAAAAGTCACAGAGCTTGGCGCGGCGGAGGTTATTCCACTAATCGCCGCCAGGAGCGGCCGGCCCCTCATCGCTGCCGCCGCCCGGCGGGCGGCGCGCTGGGAGAAGATTCTGCTCGAATCCGCGCAACAATCAAGAAGGCTACATCCCCCGATTTTGCGCAAAGCCGTCCGGCCCGGCCGGGCATTTGCCGAATCGAGAGAATCCGTGAAAATCCTGCTCTCCGAGCGCGCCGAGGCGGAGCCGATGCGCGACCGGTTGCAAGGAGCGCTCGGCAACTCGGTTGCGCTGGCCATCGGCCCCGAAGGTGGCTGGACCGAGGAGGAATCGGGAGCCGCACACGGAGCCGGATTCCTCGAGGTTTCTCTCGGCGAAACGATCCTCCGTACGGAAACGGCGGCGATCGCGGCGGCGGCGGTCATTCGCTTCGTCCTGGGCGGAGGGCCACAAGCCCCGTTGAGCCCGCGGAGCGCTGACACGCCGCTCTAGCCCGGCAACTCGATCAATCGGCGCACACGGGGCCGCACGACGCTAGCGCATCGATTCGTGCTCGCGCATAATGGCTCGCGATGCGCGAGCGGCTGGAGTTCTTCGCGGCATGGCTCGGACTGAAGTCTTTGGGAATCTTGCCGAGAGGCGCGGCCCGGTTCCTGGGAGTCGCGTTCGTCGAGGTCGCTTATCTGTTTCGCCCTGAGCTTCGCCGCATCGCCCTGTGGAACCTCCGGCTCGCATTTCCGGACTGGACGGACGGGCAGCGTGAGGCTGCGCTCCGCGGGATGCTTCGCCAGGTCGGATGGATGATCGGCGAGTTCTCGCAGTTCCCGAAATACACGGGCGAGGGAATCAAGAAGATCGTTCTCGTCGACGGCGCAGAGAATTTCGACCAGGCCCAGCGGCGAGGCAGAGGGGTTCTGTTTCTGACCGGCCATATGAGCGCATGGGAACTCGCGCCATTCGCGCACGCCCTGTACGGCCATCCACTTCACTTCCTGGTGCGGTCCATCGCGAATCGACGCGTCGATGCGCTGATCAACCGTTATCGCTGCCTCTCCGGCAATCAGCCCATCGATAAGAACCGTTCGGCGCGGATGATGCTAAGAGTCCTCGCCGGTGGCGGCACGGTCGGGATCTTGAGCGATCACAACACATCGGGCGACGAAGGTGTTTTCGTCGATTTTTTCGGTCTTCCGGCTTCGACCACATCTGGTCTGGCGCGCCTTGCGCTGCGCACGGAGGCAGCTGTGGTGCCCGGGTTTCTCTGTTGGGATGCCGAAGCGGCCAAATATCGCCTGCAGTTTGCGCCCGCCGTCGAGCTTGCACGTTCCGGGAATGAAGAAGAGGATATCCGCGAGAACACGGCGCGTTTCACTCGGGTGATCGAGGAGCGCGTGCGCGCCCATCCGGACCAGTGGCTGTGGGTTCACAAACGGTGGAAAACGCGCCCGCCGGGAGCCGAGCCCTTTTATCATTCCTAGCGCCGCGTGAAAACCGGATCGTGGCCAGGGGAGAATTGGGATCTCGCCCCCCATCCAAGCGGAAGGCGATTCGCGCACTCGTCATGGCCGTCGTCAGCGCCGCCCTTGCATCGCTTGGGCTTGGGGGTTGGCACCGCTTCGCGATGCTGGGGGTCGTGGGCGTGGTTACGACGCTGGCCGCGATTCATCTGGCCCGACGATCTGGACCGCCACAGGATAGCAAGACGCGCCCTAGGCAAGGAGATGGATATGAGTCATAGCGCCGCTGAGCTAGCGAAGTATCTCGAGGCCGGCCTAAGCGGAAATCGAAGCGCGCAGATTTCCGGAGTGGCCAGTCCAGAACGGGCAACCGCATCGGATTTGATCTATGTGGATTCCGAGCGACATCTGGGCAGAGCGGAGAAATCCGCCGCCTCCTGCATCCTGGCTCGGCCGGGAACGCGGGCGGCGGGGAAGACGATTATCGAAGTGAAGGATCCGAAACTGGCGTTCGCAAAAGCGGCCGTCTGGTTGCTGCCGGCCGCGGCGCCCGCGCCAGGGGTTCATTCGACCGCGATTGTTCCTCCGACTGCCCGCCTGGGCGCGAGCGTTTCGATCAGCGCGTACGTCGTGCTCGAGGATGGCGTCGAGATCGGACGAAACGCGATCATCGAGCCGTTCTGCTTCATTGGACGGGGGGCGCGCATCGGAGACGACTGCCGTCTGCATCCCCGCGTAACCTTGTATGCGGGCGCGCGGCTGGGGAACCGGGTTGAGGTTCATGCCGGCGCGACGATCGGCAGCGACGGCTTTGGCTACGTCCCCGGCGATGGCCGGCAATGGAAATTCCCTCAAATCGGCAGCGTCGAAGTCGGCGATGACGTCGAAATCGGCGCCGGGGCAACCATCGACCGAGGTTCGCTTGAATCAACCGTCATCGGCAAAGGGGTAAAAATCGACAACCTCGTGCACATCGCGCACAACGTCAACGTAGGTGAGCATACCGTCATCGCCGCGCAGACAGGAATTTCAGGCAGCAGCACACTTGGGAAGAACGTGGTGGTCGGGGGACAAGTCGGAATCGCCGATCACTGCACGCTCGAGGACGGTGCCGTTGCCGGAGCGCAGGCCGGCATTCCAACCGGGAAGATTATCCGCAGCGGCCAGACTGTCTGGGGCACGCCCGCGCGTCCCCTCGACAGATTCAAACAGCAGTACGCTTGGTTCGCGCGCCTGCCTGAACTCGCCGCGCGCCTCCGCAAACTCGAAGACGCGCAGGGAAATCGCTAAGGGACAGCCCTCCGGACCGAGGTCGGGGCGACGGTCGCGGCCCGCGCTTGTTTCGCTTTGTCTTCACCAAGGGCGAATCCCCGCCAAAACCGCTGGGACGAGCGCAATGCCGAGCGGCGGCCCAAACCTATGCACCTTTCCGGAGAAATGCTTCCCCCTGGTGTGCAAGATCGTGCTGCTTCCCTTGCCAGGGCTGTTCCCTCTGATCCGCGTAATCGCCCGACCGCAAACCACTGGTTTTACCTGTTGACCCTACCTTGGAGACAAACGATAATAACCGAGAGGCTCTAAGTATCTGGAATTCCGGGGGATTGATTGGTAGTTAAATCCGCCGGATGGCCCGACCACGGGCCAGACCGCGCATCCGGTTCAGTCAGAGGTCGGGCACAGGCGATGCGAGGGTCAAGCTTACCACCGGAAAACCAAGCCCCGCGTGCCGCAGGTTTGAAACTCGGGTCCTGCGCCCGGGGAGTGCTGTATACGTCGGTACGTCGGTAGTCGACCTGGACGGAGCGAGGGAAGATGTCTCAAGGGGCCGTGACGCCGGAGTCTAAGCTACGCTTGGAATCGACGAGCATGCCCCTGCATGCCCCGGGGGGAGTGCCCACGCATGAACGCGCGGAAAAATCGGCCGAGTCGCCTTTACACCGCGCCATCGAGCGCGCCGCAAACCACCTTCTCGGCGCCCAGGATCGCGAGGGTTATTGGTGGGCAGAACTTGAAGCGGACACCACGCTTGAATCCGACTACATTCTGTATCTCCACGTTTTAGACGATCTCGGGTCCCCCAAGACGCCCAAGCTCGCCAAGTACGTTCGTGACCGCCAGCTCCCCGACGGCGGCTGGAACATCTTTTACGGCGGCCCCTCGGAACTGAACGCGACGGTGAAGGCATACGTCGCCCTGCGCCTGGCCGGGGACTCCCCGGATGCCGAGCACATGCAGGCGGCGAAAGGCAAGATCCACGAACTGGGCGGCCTGGAAGCCTCGAATTCCTATGTGCGGTTTTATCTGGCCATGGTGGGTGCGATCGACTGGGGCTATGTGCCGGCGATGCCACCCGAACTGGTGCTCCTGCCCGAATGGTTCCCCGTCAACCTGTTCGAGATGTCATCCTGGACGCGGGGAATTGTCGTCCCCATGATGATCGTCTCGGCCCTGCGGCCGGCCTGGCGCTTGCCGGAGGGGATCGGCTTCGACGAACTTTTCAAATTCCCGGGGGCGCGGCCGACTTCCTTCGCACGAGACGCGCGGCTGCTGAGCTGGAAGAACGTCTTCCTCTTTCTCGACCGCTTGCTGAAACTCTACGAGGGCTCGCCCTGGAAACCGATGCGCAACTTCGCGCTGGCCCGCGCGCGAGAATGGATGGTTGAGCGACTTGAGCGCAGCGAGGGTCTGGGCACAATCTATCCGGCCATGATGAACTCGGTTTACGCCCTGCTGGCCATGAACGGGGACAGGAGCGATCCGCTCGCTGCGCGCGAGATTCGTTTTCTCGAGCGGTACGAGATTGAAGAGCGCGACACGATACGAGTGCAGCCTTGCATTTCGCCCGTGTGGGATACGGCGATTGCTTTGGTTTCGCTCGAGGAGGCCGGACTCGATCCGTCGCATCCGTCCCTGGTTCTCGGGGCCCAGTGGCTGCTCGAGAATCAAATTCTGGGTCCTGGCGACTGGCAAGTGAAGAACCCGAAAGCGGATCCGGGCGGTTGGGCATTCGAATTCCGCAACGATTTTTATCCGGACGTGGACGACACTGCGTTTGTCCTGATGGCTCTCGCCCGCGTCGCCTATCCCGATGCCACGCCCATGCGGGCCGCCATGCGTCGCGGCCTGGCCTGGTTGCTGAGCATGCAGAACGGCGACGGAGGGTGGGGCGCGTTCGATCATGAGAACAATTTGGAATTGCTGAACAAGGTTCCCTTCGCGGACCACAACGCGATGCTCGATCCGTCGACGGCGGATGTGACCGCGCGCGTGGTCGAATGTCTCGGCCACATGGGCTGGGCCTCGCGTCACCCTGTCATCAAACGCGCCTGCGCCTTTCTGCGTCACGACCAGACACGCAGCGGCGCATGGTTCGGGCGCTGGGGCGTGAATTACATCTACGGGACAAGCGGCGTTCTGCGTGCGCTGGAAACCATCGGGTTGGCAAAACTGCCCGAGGCGCAACGCGCAGCCGGCTGGCTGCGCTCGGTTCAAAACCCCGACGGAGGGTTTGGCGAGAGTATCCTCTCCTATTACGACGAAACGCTGAAGGGACAGGGCCAGAGCACGGCTTCGCAAACGGCTTGGGGCCTAATCGGCTTGCTTGCGGTCGGAGGCCCGGACGATCCCGCCGCCGAGCGGGCTGTCGAATGGCTATTGGACCACCAAAATCCCGACGGTTCCTGGGATGAAGCCGAATTCACGGGTACGGGCTTTCCGCGGGTCTTCTATCTGAAGTATCACTTTTACCGCAACTGTTTCCCATTGTACGCGTTGGCTCGCTACGCCAACATGCGGAAGGGCGGCAAACGGTTCATCGCAACCGAGGTCCGGCCCGAAGAAATCCAATCCCAACGGAAAGTGGGGTAAAGGATGAGGGTTCCTTTAAGCCTAACGGCGAGCATGACCGGCTATCTGGCACGCAAGAAGTTAAGCGGCGAGAAGCGATTCCCGCTCGTCATGATGCTCGAACCGCTCCATGCGTGCAATCTCACCTGCACGGGCTGTGGACGTATTCGCGAATATAAATCGACGATCGACGAGATGATCAGCGTCGACCAGTGCCTTCACGCGCTCGATGAATGTGGAGCGCCGATCGTATCGATCTGCGGCGGCGAGCCGATGATTTATCCGGAGATTGGGCGCTTGGCGGGGGAAATTCTTGCCCGGGGGAAGCACACCTACCTTTGCACGAACGGCATGTTCATCCGCAAGCGTCTGGCCGAGTTCAAACCAACCTCGCATTTCTTTTTCAATGTGCACCTGGACGGGCTCGAGAAAACACACGACATCTGCGTCGAGCGCGACGGGGTCTTCCGCGAAGCGATCGACGGAATCAAAGCGGCCAAGGCGGCGGGCTTCCTGGTGACTTCGAACACGACGGTCTACAAGGAAACCGACATCGAGGAGATCGCCGAACTGTTCGCCTATCTGCAGACGCTGGGCGTTGATGGCCACATGATTTCGCCGGCGTATTCCTACGCCGCGGTGATGACCAAGGAAATCTTCATGTCGCGTGAGGAGATCCGCGAGAAATTCCGGCAGGCGAGCGAGCTTCTTGAGCGCTACAACATCGTGACCTCGCCGATCTACATGGAGTATCTGCGCGGCGAGCGCGAGCTGATGTGCACGGCCTGGGGAAATCCGACCTATAACCCGCGCGGCTGGAAAGGCCCCTGCTAC
>Ga0187783_10003982_pt1 | contig 10929 bp, 6 predicted proteins | sample 1015_SJ02_MP02_2_FD_132471 | JGI IMG/M metagenome (GOLD analysis project Ga0187783, IMG submission 132471) | Tropical peat soil microbial communities from peatlands in Department of Meta, Colombia - 1015_SJ02_MP02_20_MG | ecosystem: Environmental > Terrestrial > Soil > Wetlands > Peat | place...
CCGCCCGATGGCGCGCCCGAGCACGCCAGCGAAATCGCCGTCGTAAAACCGTCGGCTGAGAAAAGCTCCATCGGGAAATTTGCAGTTTGGCCTGCGGTGACGATCTGCCGCGCGCGACGTTGCCGGCTATGCATGTGTCATTGCCGAGAATGACGTCGCCGTTGTTTCCGCCCGCGATCGACACGCTGGTGAACGACAGCGCGCCCGCACCGACACCGGTGGCCGGATTCGTCACGCTGAGTGTCATCGACGCGCCCGCCGACGCGGCCGCGCCTTCCGCCACCGCCGCAAAATTCAGACTGCTTGCCGATAACGAGATGCTCGCTTGCGTCGCAGTCCCCGTCAGCGCGACCGTCGGCGGAGTTGCGCGGGGAATGTTGAGAGTTGCCGACTGCGGTCCGCCGCTCGTCGAAATCTGCGGACTAAACGACACGCTAAGCTGACAACTCTTGCCCGCGCCCAAGATTGGCGCACATGGGTTGCCGAGTGTGAAATCGCTGGCGTTTGCCCCGCTCAACGTTATCCCGCTCAACCCCGCGGAAAGGTTGCCTGCATTTGTAATGGTGACCGGCTGCGGCGCGCTCGGCGATCCTTCAGCCTGGGGCGCAAAAGTCAAACTCGCCGGCGACACCTGCAAGGTCGGTGGTGCGACGCCCGCCCCGCTAAGGGTCACCTGCTGCGGAGAGTTCGAAGCGTTGTCGTTGAAGTTTAGAGTCGCGGTCCGCGAGCCTGCGGCTTGAGGTGCGAATTGCACGGCCACGGTGCAGCTTGCGCTGGCCGCGAGCGCGCCGCCTCCGATGGGGCAGGTCGTTCCGGCTACGGGCATCGTGAAGTCCTGTGCGTTCGGTCCAGTTATCGTGATGTTCGCGATCGCGAGGCTCGCGCTTCCCTGGTTACTGAGGATCACGCTCTGAGGCCCACTCAGCGCGCCGGTGGTAGTGCTCGAAAAGCCGAGCGTTAATGGCATTACATTGGCGACGGGAGCGGTGGGAGTTCCCGTGCCGCTCAGCGGGATAGTTTGCTCGACAGTGCCGGGACCTGCGGAAGTCTCCGCAATTACGATCTGGGCGGTGAACGAACCGAGCGTAGTCGGCGCGAAGGTGATATTGAGCGTGCAGCTGCCGCCGAGAAAAGTGAGATACAGCAACGATGCCGACCCGGTGGCGCTGGGGTCAACCTTTGCGATGAAGTCGGCAGCTCCGCTCACGCCGCCGATTCGCGCTCCCGGTCCTGCGGGGAAGGTGGTGACGGAGGTGGTGGTGCCGCCGAGGTAGATTTTGCCGGCGGAGTCTTGGCCGATGCCGGCGACGGTTTCGGTTCCGGCGCCGCCGAGGAAGGTGGCGTAGGCGACGGAGAGCGACGGGTCGATGACGAGGGCAGCGTGCGGATCGTGGCGGCCGAGGCGAAATCCGACGCTGCCATCGGACTCGAGTGCGTAGACGCTAGCGACGAATTCGCCTCGGCGGTTCGCGCGACACTGCGGCCTTCAAATTTTTCCGGCGCGATGGTCCAACACCGAACTGATACGCGCTGGGCTTGTGGATGCGCAGTTCCCTGCCACCGACATTCAAGAGCAGGTCGCCATTTTCGGCGAGTCGCGTCGTGTCCGCACCGGAGAATTCAAGGCGGAGCTTCGATGGGTCGATTCCGGGCGCAAGACGAAGATCGTATTCGAAATTGTCGCCGTTGTCGTAGACGCTTGCGTTGACGCCACGCATCCAGTTCGCGGCTTCGACGCGCTCGAAGTGCGGAACCTGCGTGTGCCAATGGCGCGGGTCGCGACCGATAAGGTAGTTGCTTACGCCACGCTGGCGTGCCATTCCGCGCCAGGCGCGTTTTTTTCGATGGCGCAGGCGTGAGGAGCCTTTCGGCACCAACGAGCGCGATCGATGACCGTTTCTGGCGCCGCGCGAATTGCTTTTCCATTTGTGGCCGGTCGAACGTGAGCTGCTTTTGCGCCGATTGCCGGTCCATGAGGTGCGCAGCGTGACAACTTTGGCGATTCGGTTCTCCGATTCGCCCGCCGGAACCGCGATGGAGATCGCGTCGTGCGTCAAGAAAAGTGTGAGGCCTTCGCCGCGGCCGATGAATTCGATTTCGGGATTGGCCTGGCCGACGTTGGGCTCGAACGACAGCGGGAGTGCAAGCGAGCCACCAAGCCGCGCGCAGGCCGCGGAACCTTGGCAGCGAGTACGATTGTCGCGATCGAGCGGGGTCGATTGCGAGTGAGGACTTGCGGCGGTTGGTGAGATCCGGGAGGTGGGCCGCTCGGTGTGGCGTGGCGAGATGGTAGCGGCGAATCGACGCGCCCTGGCACGGTAGCGCGGCTCGCGGAGTGCGCGGCCTGCGTGTCCGGCAAGGATGATTGCTGCAAAAATTGCGGCGAGCGCCGGCAGGCACACCCACAACTGTCTCTTCATTTAGGCCCTCCCCTGGAAACGGGAGGGCTCCCGTCGCAGGTTGGGCGGCTCGGGAGAATGCGAGCCAACAGCGATTAGTATTTTTGGGTCCCGAGCGTTCGAGGGCTCGGGGCGGCGAATATGTCGCGGACGGTGAGGCGTGTCAATACGTGTTAGCCGCGGGCGAGAGGAACGATTGTCTCTAGTGCGGCGGAAGGCTTTCAGTGGCAAGGCGGAGGCAAGGTTCGGTGCCGGGCACGATGTATCGTGCCCCTACGAAAAAGTTGGCGGCGATCACGGAATGCCCAGAAGCTGGCGCTGCGCCCCAATGCCGGGCGAGTTCGAGAAACCGAAGTTATCGGTAGGGCGATGAAGCGGAGTTATACGTGCGGTGAGTGGTTACCAAAATCATTACGAGAGAAAAAAGTTAGGTGATACTTAGGTGGGTGTGGTCCAGGAGGGCGACCGATGCGTCGTTCTGCGGGTGTGACGATTTCCGCCGTAGTCGTGATCCTGGGAAGCGCGCTGACAATTTTGTTCGGCGCGGCAATGATGGTGAGCTTTCTCGCTCTTCCGAGGATAGGCCATGCGGCAAACCTGCCTGCGTTTGTCGGCTACTTCGTAGCGATTGAAGCGGTGATGTTTCTCGGTTTCGGCGGGTGGGGCATCGCCTCCGGAATCGGCCTGATCAATCTGAGGCAATGGGCAAGGATTTCAGTGCTGGTTTTCGCCGTGATTCTGGTTGGCATTTCGTTTCCCGCCGCTGTTGTCATGTCTTTTATTCCATTGCCCAAAACCACGGCTCCGAATCTTCCGTCCGATTTTTCCGCGATCATGCACGCCGGGATGGCGGCGTTCTATGCGATGTTCGCCGCGCTGGGCGGTTTGTGGCTGTATTTTTTCAACAAGCAAAGTGTGAAGTCGCAATTTCACGCCGGGCAACCGGATATTGGTTCAGCGACATCAGGCTTGGCCGTACCGCCAGCCACTGCTGACGAAATCAGACGGCAGGCCAGGCCGCTCAGTATAACGATCATTGGATGGTTCATGCTTGTTGGATCCGCGCTCGCTCCGCCGTTTCTTCTTCTCTTGAACAAAGGCTTTTTCACATTCGGTACAAAGCTTCCACTGTATTTGTTGGGCATGTACTTCTTTGGGCGGAGCGCGTATGTGATCGTCGTCGTGTTGATGGGTGTCCAGTTGGCGGCGGCAGTGGGATTACTGAGGCTGAAGAGTTGGGGTCTGTTCACGACGATTGGACTGCAATGCCTGACGGTCGTGAATGCCACAATGCTGGTTGCCATTCCCGGAAGTCGCAGGCGATTCCAACAGATCATGGAAGGGACGGTCGCGGCGATGAATGCGCACACGCCTCAGCAGGTGTCGTTTGTCCCGCCAGTATGGATAGGGCTGTTGAGCTCGATTCCTATCGTGTTCGTTATTTTGTGGTTTTTGATTACGCGACGGAAGGCTTTCACTGGCGGCGCGGAGCCAAGGTTCGTGCCGCGCTGAAGGCCCCGGCGCGTACATTCAAACCGCAAGAGCGGCGACAAGTGGCGACGCGGAGGCAAGGTCCGGCGCCGGGCACGATGTATCGTGCCCCTACGAAAAAAATGGCGTCGACCAGGGAATGTGGAACTTTCTGTGCGCCTACGGCCGGGTGTCTCGGGGCACAGGAGATGCGAGCTCGGGCTCCCAGGCGAAACTGTCGACGCCGAGCTGAACTTGCAGCATGCCTTCGACGGGCAGAACGTCGACGGGAAGGCCGCCAGCCCAGAGGGCGACGCTGAGCAACAGTTCGCGCCGGCCGCGCAGGTCAAACAGTTCGCGGCCAAGACCAATCTCGATGATTTTGCCGTAGGCGGCCGAAACGATATTTTCGGTGTGAAGCAGACAAAGGCCTGCCTGCTCGACCACGCTGTTTTTCAAGACTCCGCCGCTGACGTGCAAAGTGATGCGCGTTTCGCGCGAGTCCCAAACGGTGACGCGCAGCTGGAACTCGGGCATCGAGGCAATCGCTTCGGCGACGGGATCGACGCGCAGATAAAGATTGTTGGGCCCAAATCCATAATAAAAATCGCCCAGGACATATTCGCGGCCGTGCATGGCGCTGGTGTGACGGTCGGTGGAGTAGAGGCCGGCGCCCATCCATTCGAAGTAGCTGCTCTCGCGGCCATCGACCCTGACCATATCGAGGAATGCAGTGGGCGGCTCGCGGCGGGCGCGCTCGGGCAAGCGCCGAATCGGGAGAGCGAGCTCGTCAGGGACTTGGTCGCCGAGCGCGTTGTAGATTTCGGTGAGGAGCTTGCGGTAGAGCTCGTCGAAGTCAGCGTCGTTGGCGGAGCTGTGCTCGGGGCCGTACCACCAATTCCAGTCGCTGCCTTCGGCGGCGAGGACGGCTTCGTAGGCGCGCTTGCCGGGGCCTTCGGCCCAGGCGTTGGCGGAAGCGGATGAGGCGAGCTGCGCAGGAGCAGCGGAGGCTGCCGCGGCCGCTCCCGATTTGCTCTGTCGTGCTGGACGAGTTTCGGGGGCCGGGCGCGGCGGCGGGGTGGCGCGAGAGGCGGCGCGTTCGTAGGCTTCGCGCGCATCGCGCAACAAGTCCCAAGCGCGAACGTCTTCGGCATGGCCGATCCAGACGTCGAAATTTGCGTTGATCCAAGAAGCCGGGAAAATGCGATCGAGCTCGGGCGGATTCGGGACGGCGGCGATGGCTTCGCTCATGGTCAGGGCGTCGATTTCGGGGTCCCCTTGGATGCGTCCGAAAAAGCGGCGCAGGAAGTCTCTTCCGTTTTCCGGGTAGTATTCCCAGGCGTTTTCGCCGTCGAGGATGAGGCTGATGGTCGGAGTGACTCCGCCAGGCTGGCGATCGCCAATGGCGCGAATGCGGCGATGCAAATCTTCGGCGGCTGCTTCGGCTCCCATGCGGCTGTAGACGAAGCCGACCAAGTCGGAGAGGTAGTGATCGCGGAAGAAACCGATGATGCTCTTGTTGCCGCGAGTCAGACGCCAAGGCGTGTACAGTCGTGGGCCATTTTCGGGATAGCCGGAAGCGTCGCGCCAGAAGCCGATATTTAAGGTGCGGCCGAGGACGCCTTCGTCGGTGGCGAACCATTTGAAGCCGAGCTCGGTGGCCATTTCGAGCGCCTGGTCAGAGACGGACCCTTCCGAGGGCCAAAGTCCGGCGGGGGGCTTGCCGAAGGTCTTTTCGTGGAATTTGCGGGCGCGGACGAGATGTTCGCGAGCGTCTTGTGGATAACGGAACGGCGGCTGGGGCAAGGGCGTGTGCGGATTGGAAATTTTGGCGATGTTCGTGTCGCAAAGCAGCGGCAAGATCGGGTGGTAGTAAGGCGTCGTGGAGATTTCGATCTGACCGCGCGCGGCGGCAGCGCGATACTCCGGAATCACCAGCGCCAGCGACTCGCGATGTTTTTCTTTCAGCGCAGTTTTGTCTTCTTCGGTGAAATTGCGGCCGCGCTGGGCCAGCTCGCGGACAACCGGATCCTTTTGCAGATATTCTTCGTCGGTCCAGGCGAGGTGCGAGAGCACCTGCAAGTCGCGCCAGTCGCGGTCCGTCCAGTGAGCGACGCATGCTTCCGGGCCGCCGGAGCGGGCCTGTGCGGCGAGTTCACCGAACCGCGGCCAGCGCTGGAGGTACATGTCGTTGACCTGGAAGGCGCGCTCGATGGCCGCGCGTTTTTGATCGGGCGTGAGTGAAGGAGCCGGGGTGAAGGCAATCTCAAACCAAGGCTCGCGGAATTTGCCGCTGGCGTATTCCTGCACTTGCTCGACAAGAAGCGGGACCATGTTGAAGGTGGCGTGCACGCCGGGAAATTCTCCGAGCACTTTGACCATGCCCCAGTAGTCCTTGAGGGCGTGCAGGCGCGTCCAGGGCAGGAGGTACTGTCCTGAGGACGGATCGCGGTATTGAGGCTGGTGCATGTGCCAGAGAATTGCGAGATTGACTCGACTCACCTGACTGGGCCCTCGTCCTTTCCTGAAGCGGTTGGGGTGTTTTCCGGAAGCGTGGCTTTCTGAGTATTGGCGTCCCGGCAGCGGTTCAATTTGGCGCGCCGGCTGGTGCTAGAATGATCGCGCGCTGTTATGCGGCTGCTCGATCGATACATTTTTCGCGAAGTAGTGTCGCACACCATCCTGGGTCTTGCGGTATTTACCTTCGTATTTTTCGTGCCTCAGCTTGTAAGGCTCATGGACCTCGTGGTTCGCCACTCGGAAGGATTCGGCACGGTGGTGCTGTTGATCCTATGCACGCTTCCTCCGATACTTGGATTCACGCTGCCGATGGCGGTGCTCGTCGGAGTATTAATCGGCCTCGGAAGACTTTCGGCGGATAGCGAAATCGTGGCGTTGCACGCATGCGGCATCAGCCTGCGAAGACTCCTGGTGCCTGTCGGTTTCATTGCAATTGTAGCGGGCGCCGTGACACTGGCGACGACGTTCTGGCTGAGTCCCGCTTCGGTGCGCACCGGAACGCGGCTGGAAGCGGAGCTGATCTCTTCGCAAGCACCGTTCGAGGTGCAGCCGCGCGTGTTCGACGAGCGATTTCCGCAGTTCGTATTATACGTACAGGACGTGGAAGCGGCGGCGACGCGGTGGCGCGGCGTTTTTCTGGCGTCATCGGGAAATGCGGCGGCCGGACTGTTGGCGCACGTGGGGGCGGGACCGGGTGGGAAATCGGCGGCCGACGAATCCGCGATCACGATTGCGGAAAGCGCGCAGATCGTGAGCGGCGGCAAGGGGCAGATCGAGCTGCACCTGGGAAGCGGGAGCGTCCATGAGTACAACCCGCAAGATCCGTTGCGCTATGACGTGACCACATTTGGCGAAATGGACGTTCCGATCGAGATCGCTCCGGCGACGACGGCGCAGACCAACAACGTTACGGTGAAGGATTCGGCGCGAACGGTGGAGTCACTGATGGCGGAGAACGGGCCGGGCTGGCGCGACGCTCACGTGGAACTGCAGCGGCGAATCGCATTTCCGACGGCGTGCTTGGTGTTCGCGTTGCTGGGAGTTCCCATTGGGGTGCGGCCACGGCGTGGTGGGCGCGCGGCGGGGCTGATCCTTACGCTGGCGTTAATCGGCGCGTACTATTTTCTGTTCGTATACGGCTACCACACGGCGCTGCAAGGGCGCATCGAGCCGTGGGCCGGCGTGTGGGCCGCGAACATAGTGGCTGCGCTGGCGGGACTTTTTTTCCTCAGCCGCGTGGAAAATATTCGACGGCCGAGCCGAATCCTGGCGCGGATCGAGGAGTGGTGGCGTCAGCCGCACGCATCAGCGACGGGGAACGGGAACCCGAACGGAGCGGTGCGGGCGGCGAATGGTCCGCTTTCGCTGACACAGCCCGCCGTCGGATTGCGGCGAGCGATCGGAGCCGGGTGGGCGGCGGCTTTCCCAACGCTGGTGGACGTGTATTTGTTGCAGCAGTTTCTGTACTTCTTCTTCGTGCTGCTGGCGGGATTCGTGCTGCTTTTCGATGCGTTCACGCTATTCGATTTGCTCGCGGATATTTCGCGGAATCACGTGGGCGCTCTGACCGTGCTGAATTACTTCCGGTATCTGATACCGCTGATGACGTACCAGCTTGCGCCGCTGGCGACGCTGGTCGGGACGCTGGTGACGCTGTCGGTGCTGGCGAAGAACAACGAAGTGGTGGCTTTCAAGGCTAGCGGCATCAGCGTGTATCGTCTCGTGTTGCCGCTGTTGCTCGCGGGGGGGCTGATTGCGGGCGGGATTTTTCTCCTGGACGACACTTATCTGCCCTACGCGAACCAGCGACAGGATGCGTTGCGGGACATCATCAAAGGCCGCCCGGCACAAACGTATCGCGAGCCGGCCCACCAATGGATTTTTGGCGAGGGCGCACGAATCTACAACTATCAATTGTTCGATCCGGATCAAAAGCTGTTCGGTGGACTGAATGTATTCGAGCTGGATCCGAAGACCTTCCAGATGCGACGCCGGGTGTTCGCAGAACGCGCCGTATGGGATGCGAATCAGCAAGCATGGGTACTCACCGGGGGATGGGTGAGAGACTTCGATGAGGGAGGACGCGTTACGCGGTACGAACCGTTCACAGCAACATCGCTGCCTGAATTGACGGAGCCGCCTAGTTATTTCACGCGAGAGGTCCGGCAGTACTACCAGATGAATTGGCGACAACTGGGGCAGTACATTTCCAGCCTGCGCCACGCGGGCTTTGAAACGGCGCGGTTATCGGTGCAGTGGCAGAAAAAGTTCGCGTTCCCGCTGATTGCGGCCATCATCATTTTCCTGAGCGCGCCATTTGCGTTTCTGACCGGGACGCGCGGCGCGGTTGGGGGAGTGGCGGTAGCGGTGGGAATCGGGATCGTTTATTGGGCGATTTCGGCGCTGTTTGAGTCGCTGGGCTCAGTGGGTCAGCTGCCTCCGGTGCTTGCAGGATGGGCGCCGGACGCTATTTTCGGTTTTCTGGGCGCGTACTTCTTTTTGCGAATGCCTACCTAATGCTTGCGCGGTTTGTTCGTCTCGGAGGCACCGAGGCGGTCGGTCGCACCACGCGCGGCTCTCGATCAGGCGCCTTGCTTTTGATCACCCGGCTGATCCGTTCACTCTTTGCCGCCGGATCGTTGAGCCATTCCGCGCCCTCTGTTACTCTTGTGTCCGCTCCGCGCGGAGAGGTGTCTGAGCGGTTGAAAGAGCCCGCCTCGAAAGCGGGTAGCCTGGCAAAACCGGGCTCGTGGGTTCGAATCCCACCCTCTCCGCCATATCCTTGAATACCTGTACTTTCGTACCATTCACACGGTTGCTACAGAATGCTACATTTTTCGCGCCTATTGTACGGCTTTGCACGGCCTTGGAACGGCGCAGAAAATGGGCACCCAGACCGTTTACTACCGACAGAAGATCGAAGGACGAGGTTGGCGCTATCGAGCGCTCAGCGTCGGCCGGCGCCCCGAGGCGGCCAAGAACGGCCCCTACTTTATTCGTGTTCGCAATGGCGGCGGAAAGTACCAGTGGATCCGACACGACACCGAGCAGGCCGCACTGGAGGCTGCTAAAGCGGCTCCCATTGCCCGACGTGCTCAGGAACTTGGCCTTACCATCGACGACGTAACGAACGAAGCGAATGCCAATCGTATTCCGCTCAAGGGCGCCATTGAAACCTACCTGCAAGAGCGTCAGTTTGGTCGTCCTCGATCCATGGCTGCTTACGAGAATGCATTCGATCAACTGCTGCAGAACCTGCCCCGGGCCGTCCGGTTCATCGATCAGCTGGCAACAACTCGTGTGCTAAACGCTTATGTCGAATTTCTGCGTTCGAAAGGCTACAGCAACAAAACCATCCACACCCGCATGAGTTTCGTCTTCTCACTGCTCAAAGCGAACGGCATCGACAAGTCTTCAAAGCTGGTAAAATTACCAAAGGTTCACCGGATCCGAACGAAAGCATACAGTTCTGAGGAGCTATCAAAACTCTTCGCAGTGATGACCCCCGAGGAACATCTGCGTTATTTGTTCTTTCTTCGGACTGGCTGCCGGGAGCAAGAGATACAGTTCGCCACCTGGCGCGATCTTGATTTGAAGAACCTGCGATACACAGTAACGGGCGCTGGGAAATCAGATGTCGAGTTCGTCCCCAAGAATCACGAGGAAAGACAGGTGCCCTTGACGACAGAACTCGGAGGCCTGCTCGCCGAGCATGAAAATCAATCTGTCTCTGATCGCTGGGTCTTTGCGAATACAGACGGCAATCCCGAAGGGCACTTTCTTCGGAAGTTCAAGATAATCGCAACACGTGCGGGCCTGAATTGCGGTAAGTGCAAAGCCACTATTCGCGTCGGTCGGTATGACAACCGTCGTTCGGTCGAAACGACCTGTAAAACTAAACCAGTCTGCGAGGAGCATTACCTCCACCGCCTTCGCAAGACAGCGGCTACGAATTGGCTGCGCTCCGGATTTGATCTTATGAGAATCAAGAACTGGCTGGGGCACAAGTCGCTGGAGGTTACACAAATCTATCTGGACGCGGAGATGCACGATCCGGAAGAGCAGAGGAAACTCGATCGAGCTGGAAAGTTCTAATTCGAGGGCGCCGCACATTTCCTTCGAACGGTGACTCCCGGGATCCGATCATTCTTACAAGGGCCGAAGCGCTCCTTGTGCTGAACTGGAGGCGCTGCCCAGCGCTCGCGTCTCACAGATATCTCCCAAACTACGGACGTGGGTTCGATTCCCATCGCCCGCTCCAGAAATCTCGATGACTGCGTTGCCCTTACGCGGCCGAGTCGCTGAAAACAGCCCCTAAAAACCCTCGTTTTGGACGCTAGATGGACGCTCGAATTTCAATTGGACGCTAACTGTTGTGTTGAGATTGCGCTCAGGAGATGCGCAGCTCCAGCGCGCGGACCAATTGATTGCATAACAATGTCGGCTCCCTCGACCCGAGTAGACTGTGGTTGCTCAACGACCATAGGCTCGGGAGGAAGGAGCCGAACATGCTGATTATAGGCGCAGATTATCACCCGAG
>Ga0187783_10003983_pt1 | contig 10929 bp, 9 predicted proteins | sample 1015_SJ02_MP02_2_FD_132471 | JGI IMG/M metagenome (GOLD analysis project Ga0187783, IMG submission 132471) | Tropical peat soil microbial communities from peatlands in Department of Meta, Colombia - 1015_SJ02_MP02_20_MG | ecosystem: Environmental > Terrestrial > Soil > Wetlands > Peat | place...
AACCATCCTGGCCCACGGCTGGCTCTTGTTTGAAGAGAACAAGATGTCGAAATCGCGCGGGAACATCGTGCGCGCGGAAACCATTGTCGAAGTGCTGGGCGGGGATGCGCTGCGCTATTTTCTCTTACGCGAGATCGTTTTCGGACAGGACGGTTCCTTTTCTTTCGATGCTTTGGTGCAGCGCTACAATGCAGACCTTGCCAATGGGATCGGGAATCTGGCGAGCCGTACGCTGACCATGATCACCCGCTATTTTGACGGGGAAGTTCCTTATCCTTCGCCTGCCGCGGCACGCCAGACCGCAGACGACGCGATTCGCAACAGCGCGAACCAGGTCATGGCGGAGTATCAGTCGTTGTTCGACCACTATCAGTTCTCGCGTGCGCTCGAGCTCGCCTGGGGTTTGGTCGGCGCGATGGACAAATACATTGTGGAGAATGAGCCCTGGGCGCTGGGGGAAAAGAGCGATGACGAGAGCCGCGCTCGACTAGCCACCGTTCTCTACACCAGCGCGGAGGTATTGCGGATTGTTACCGCCCTGGTGCATCCCGTCATTCCCCAGGCCACGAAGCGGATTTGGGCTCAGCTCGGGCTGGGCGACATCGGCACCTTGGCGCTGTCCAGCCTGACCTGGGGCCAGCTGCAGCCCGGAACCAAGCTGGGCAAGGTCGAGCCGGTTTTCCCGCGCGCGGATAAGAATGCGGTAGAAAGGATGCAGAAGATGGAAGAGGAAGTACCACGAGGGGGTGCGACGGCGGAGGCGCAAGCGACCACGAAGCCGCCTGCCCGGCCCATGGCAACGCCGGCCGTCCCTTCCACGACGTCCAGCACCGTGGCCAATCACAAGATCACGATCGACGACTTCGCCAAGGTGGAAATGCGCGTGGGAGAGGTGAAGGTCGCCGAGAAGGTGCAAGGCGCCGACAAGTTGCTGCGCCTCGAAGTGGATCTCGGAAGCGAGGTACGACAGGTGATTGCGGGGATCGCCGAAGCCTACGCGCCCGAAACCTTGATTGGCCGCAAAGTGGTGATCGTGGCCAATTTAGCTCCGCGCAAGTTGCGCGGTCTCGAATCGAACGGCATGATCGTTGCGGCCTCGGCCGAGGGCGGGAAGCCCGTGCTAGCAAGTTTCCTCGAAGATGTGCCGGTCGGGGCTCGATTGAAGTAGGTCGAAGGGCTCCGGCGCCGGGTCGGATGCCGTTCTCAGAACTTCTCCCATGTTCGTCGATTCCCATGCCCATCTCGACGGTAAGCAGTTTCAGACCGATCGTGAACAGGTCATCGCGCGGGCGCGGGCAGCGGGGGTTGAGGCCATTGTCGCCATCGGAAACGGCGACAGCCCAGCCAGCCTCGAAGGAGGTCTTCAACTGGCCGAGCAACACGATTTCCTCTATTCGACCATCGGCATCCATCCCCACGAGGCCAGCCAGGCCAGCCCGGTTCTATTCGGGTGCATGGAGCAGCTGGCGAAACGGCCGAAAGTGATCGCCTGGGGCGAGATTGGGCTGGATTACTTCTATGACCACTCGCCACGAGAAGTGCAGCAACGGGTATTCGTAGGCCAAATGGAGCTGGCGCGTGCCGCCAAGCTGCCCATCGTCATTCACTGCCGTCCCTCGGGCGGCGGGGAAGACGCCTGGGAAGACTGCTTAAGCTTGATCGGCGAGCACTGGGCTGCGAGCGGTCTGGGAGGTGTTCTGCACTGTTTCACCGGGACCTGGAGGCACGCCCAGAGGGCGCTCGATATGGGCTTCCTGATTTCCTTCGCTGGCAATGTGACGTTCCCCAAGGCCCAGCAGATTCGGGAGGTGGCCGTCGAAGTGCCTGGCGATCGCATGCTGATCGAAACCGACTCGCCCTATCTCGCCCCCGTCCCCTACCGCGGTAAGCGCAATGAACCCGCGTTTGTAACGGAAACCGCACGCCAGATCGGTGAATTACGTAGCATGTCGGCCGCGGAGGTTGGGTCGGAAACCTCGAGAAATTTCCATCGCTTCTTTTCGCTTCCCCAAAATGCCAACTCCATTTAGTTTTTAGGAAGCATCTTTCATTGGGGCAGCGTAATCTGTTAACGGGAAGCCATCCACCATGCCAGAGAATAGCTTCGATATTGTGAGCAAGATCGATCTTCAGGAAGTCACAAACGCCATCCAGCAGGCGCTCAAGGAAGTCCATACCCGGTTCGATTTGAAGGATTCTCGCTCGACCATTGAACTGGAAGGGAAAGAGGCTATCGTGCTGCACTCGAGCGATGAATTCAAGCTGAAGGCGGTGAACGATGTACTCGAGCAGAGGCTGGTGAAACGCGGCATCCCACTGAAAGGACTGACGTACGGCGCGGTGGAGGTGGCCGCCGCCGGCACGGCAAGACGGCGGATCACTCTGCAGCAAGGCATTCCCGTCGAAAAAGCACGGGAGATCGTAAAGTTGATTAAGAACGTCAAGAAGAAGGTCAATGCCTCGATTCAGGGAGATCTGGTGCGTATCAGCGGGAAAGATCGCGATTCGCTGCAGGAAATCATCGCCTTGCTGCGGCAGCAGGATTTCGGTATCGATATGCAATTCACGAACTACCGGACGAATTGAGCTTCGCATTGTCGACTACGCCGGGCGGAAAAGCTTGAGGCCCGGCGAGCGAAGTCAGTCATAACCGCGGTCCAAGCTGAGGCTTTTCTCGAGGGGACCACCAGGCGAAGTACGTGAGCACATCAGCAGCCATCAACGGCCAAGAGATCTTTGCACTGCTGAGGGAGGACCTTGCTGCCATTGAGCGGGAGTTTGGGCGTGACACCGTGTCGCACGTCGAAGCCATCACCGAGATCGGCGAGTATCTGCGGCGTGGGGGCGGAAAGCGAATTCGTCCGATGCTGCTGTTGCTCTCCTCCCGGCTCTTCAATTATCAGGGTCGGGGCGCGATCAAACTTGGTGCCGTGGTTGAGATGATTCACACGGCGACCCTGGTTCACGACGACATCATCGACGAGGCGCAGATTCGCCGGGGACGTCCCGCCGCCAACACCCAGTGGGGAAATTCCAAATGCGTGCTCGCCGGTGACTGGCTCTACATGCAAGCCTTCAAGATTGCGCTCGAGGAGCGCGATTTTCGGGTGCTGGACACCCTGATTGACTTGACGCAACAGATGGTTGAAGGCGAACTGCTACAAATGGAGAAGCTAGGGGAGTTGATCGCGCTCGACCAATACTTCGACCTCATTTATCGCAAGACCGCGTGCCTGTTTTCCGTGTGCATGCGGCTCGGCGCCATTCTCGGAGGGGCGACGCCTGAACAGGAGCAGAATCTTGCCCAATACGGACGCGATCTCGGCATGGCATTCCAGATCGTCGATGATGTGCTCGATCTCACCGCCTCCGAAGACGTGCTCGGAAAACCGGTGGCTAGCGACCTGCGAGAAGGGAAGGCCACGATGGCGGTGATCCACGCCCTCGCTCGCTGCACGGACGAAGAGCGCGAGAAGATCGGCGCGGTCATCCGCGAGCGCGCCTTTAACGGCGTCAGTCACGGGGACATTCTTGCCATTCTGAGGCGCTACCGATCGATCGATGCCGCTCACCAGCGAGCCCAGCAATACGCCACCCTAGCCCGCAACGCAATCTGCAACTTTCCCAATGTCGAAGCCAAACGGGTTCTGCTGTGGGCGCCTAATTTTGTCGTCGATCGCCACAAATAGGGGGCGGCCCGCGGCGAGACCACCATTGTTTTGTTATAGTAGCGGCAGCCTGAGCCGACTGTGAACCATCTCCTCTCCCTGCTCGCGCCACCCCGCGGTTACCTCCTCATCTTTGTATTCGTGGTGGCCGACACGCTGGGTTTTCCGCTGCCTGCGGGGTTGGTCCTTCTGGCAGCCGGAGCAGCTGTGGCTTCGGGCACGATTAGCGGGTCCGGCGCGCTGGTTGTCGCTTTGGTCGGCTTCCTGTTCGGGGACGTACTGCTATTTGTCTTAGGACGCCACATGGGCTGGAGTCTGCTGAGCGTGCTTTGTTGGGTATCCTTCAATCCGGAAAGCTGCATCCTGCGCTCGGCTGACTTGTTCTACAAGCGCGGGAAGATGGCCCTGCTTATCTCGAAGTTCGTCCCGGGGATCAACACGATGGCAGCGCCACTGGCGGGTAGCATGAAGATGCCCTTTCGGCAGTTCTTGGGATTCGATTCAACCGCGGCCCTGTTGTATGTTGTTTTCTATGGCGGCCTTGGGTTTTTGTTTCGGGATTTTCTCACCGTTATGATCCGTAGCATTCAGCGTGCCGGTTACGTCTTTTCCGACGTTCTTCTTGGGGTGGCGATCCTCTATGTGGTTTACCGCCTCTCCTTGTACCAGAAGAGCAAAGTGTACGACCATGTTCCGCGGGTCGAAGTCGGTGAATTGGTCCGCAGGCTCAAGTCGGAAGAAAAAAGCCGCGTATTGATCGTGGATGTTCGCAGCCACGGCTACTATGACGCTGATGCGAAACGTATTCAGGGGTCGATCCGGCTCGAGCCCAATCAGCTCGTCGAAGAATTGAAGACTTTGCCCCGAGACAGGGATATCTTTCTTTACTGCACTTGAGCCCGCGAAGCGACGAGCGCCCGGGTGGCGCTCGAACTGCGGAAGCGGGGATTCAATGCCCTGGTGATCGAAGGCGGGTTGGCCGCATGGCGCAAGGCCGGCCAGCCACTCGAGGCGGTGCCGCAAGATGATTTAGTGAAGTTGCCGACCTTCAGCTAGGCGTGATCCCCGATCTCCTGCTGTTGCCTTTCGCGATCGAAAGTACCGTGTGACCGCCCGTAATGCCGCGAAGCTTATACTGCTTCTAATGGCTGAGGAAATCGAGATCAAGTTTCGGGTGAACGGTTTGCCGGCGCTCAATCGGCGGCTGCGTCGCTTGGGCTTTCGACGGGTCACCCAACCTACCCATGAGATGAATACCCTGTATGATCTTGCGGGGCTGCCACTCCGGCGTCGAGGAGAGCTTCTTCGATTGCGCCAATATGGTAAGGAGTGGGTCTTGACACATAAGGCGAAAGGTAAGACAGGACGCTACAAGACTCGAGTAGAAAACGAGACGAAGGTGGACGATGGTCGGAGAATGGCAATCATTCTCGGAGCCTTGGGTTTCAAACCGACATTTCAATACGAAAAGTTCCGAGCCGAATGGAGTGATGGGAAAGTGCATGTGGTGGTCGACGAAACACCGATCGGGAACTTCAGTGAAATCGAAGGTTCGCCCCGCTGGATCGACAAGACGGCCCGCAGCCTCGGTATCAAAACCGACGACTACATTACCCTTACCTACACCGAGTTGTTCGCCCGCTGGAAGCGGCGTACCCACAATTCCGCACCGGTGATGACCTTTGCGGCGGTACGCACAGCGAGAGCCAAGAAATGACTCCGCGCACTATCCCGCACGGTGCGCACCAAACTAATAACAAAATTGCGGCTTCCGTGCATGGTACTCTAAATTCGCTCCGGTTCTTGCTCGGGCCAGTCGAGTGGCGGTACAAAAGGACAATTTTCGGCGGCTGCTGCAGACTGTGGAGGCGCTCTCCGATCTTGGCCCTGCCATGACGGCGGAGCGTGACTTTCCCCAGACCGCACGCGCCGCACTGTCCGCCTTACAACAGGTGAGCAGTGCGCGGGAAGCCGTTCTTTTCAACTACAGCGATAAACCATCGTTCCTCACCTCGGTGTCGGCCCTTGGGTTTGCCTTGATGCCGGATCCGGCTGTCGTTCCCTTGCTGCCCAAGCACGTCCACGCCCTAACCACGGCTCGCGGCCCGGTTCTGGTCGATCAAGTTGCCGTTAGTGAGTTCTTGAGTTCCAATGGCAATGTGGCACCGCAGCTGTTTCACTGCATCGCGCCTTTAAAAGTGAGTGGCAAACTGGTTGGGGTGGTAGCGCTGGGCCAACGGGACGGTGGCACAAGTTATGACCCGAGTGAACTCGAGGCGCTTGAACTACTTTGCCATTATGTAGCTCTCGCCATCCACAATTTTGCTCTAGCCCAGACCCTGACCCAACGGATTGCAGAGAATCTTAAGCTGTTGGCCTCGATCAACGGATTCTACGATAGCGCGCTCGAAGCTTTTGCCACCGCGATCGATGTGAAACACGTCAACCTTCATGGCCACTCCTTGCGCGTGGCCCGCTATGCCGCGGCCATGGGGGAGGCCCTGAATCTCGATAGTCGAGAGGTTGCCGGATTGCGGGCGGCTGGCTACTTGCACGATATTGGAAAAGTGGCGGTGGATAAGCGTCTGTTCGGCAAACCCACGTCGCTTGATCCCGAGGAATTTCGCGAAATTGCGGATCACACCGTCGTCGGACACACCATCGTCAGCGGGGTGGAGCTTCCCTGGCCCCAGATTCCTGAGATTGTCCGCTGGCATCACGAGCGAGCCGATGGTTCCGGCTACCCTGACCGGCTGATTATAGAGGACGTACCCCAGGCAGTGCGTATCGTCGCCCTGGCCGATACCCTCGACGCCATGATCAGCCAAAGGCCTTACCGTGAGCCCATCTCGCTGGGAGCTACGTTAAGCGAAATCGTGCGCCTGACCCCGCAAAAGTTCGATTTGAATGCCGTGCAAGCTATGTTGCTCCAGATACGCCGCGATACCGTCGGCAGCAATCGCACACCCTTTCTCGAAGGGCGGATTGCGGAAAGCATTGGTGCGGCAGACATCGACCAGCTGGCGGCCAGCCTGCAACACAAGACGAGCCGTGGGCGGCAGTATCTCACTTAATTTCTGCTGGGTGGCTCGGAATTGGGCGAATTCGGCCGGCTATATCGCGGAATTTATCCGAAATCAGCCGCTGGCTGCCCTTTATCGCAGGTTCTTGCGGGAAGCCGAGAGCACTAAATTCAAGATGTTAGCGGCCATTTCCCGGCAACTTTTCCTCCTCGCTGGGTTTGATGATGAGAATGAATCTTCTGGCCCGGATCCGGGTGACGGGCGGACCACTCGCGCTCGCCGTGCTTCTTAGCGGATGGTGGCTCTCGATGCCCTTGGGTTTTGGCAAGAGCAAAGAAAAGCACGATGCCGCCCTGCGCTTCCCGGAGCAGAAACGTGCCCTCCATCTTCTCAACCGACTGACCTTTGGACCCCGCCCCGGGGACCTGGATCGCGTGAAGGCCATCGGAGTTGACAAATGGATGGAGCAGCAACTCCATCCCGAAAAGATTAACGACAGCGAACTCGATGCTCGCCTGCGATCGTATCCAACGCTTGCTATGAGCACCCGGGAACTGATCGAGAACTTTCCACCTCCCGAAGTGATCCGGGCAATCGCCGATGGCAAGCAGTCCCTTCCCTCCGATCCGGTCGAACGAGCCGTGTACGTGGCACAACTCGACCGTCTCGAGGAGAGGCAGGAGAAAAAACAGGAATCCAACTCGAATGCCGGCGACGTGGACAATAACTTCGAGAAAATGGGCAAGCCCACTGCCAGCGAAGGAGATGGAGCCTCCGCCCAGACAAGGCTAGAGGCCCTTCTCGATATGGCGCCGGAAGCTCGCCTGAAGGCACTTCTCGTCATGTCTGCGGAACAACGGCGGTCGCTCGCTCCCGCCTTAAAAGGCAAGAACGAGGAGCTGACGGCAGGCATGACCCCCAAGCAGCACGAAATCGTGATGGCGCTCGCTAACCCGCAGGAGGTCGTGGCAGACGAGTTGATCCAAGGCAAGATATTGCGGGAAACCTATAGTGAACGACAGTTGCAGGAGGTCATGACCGACTTCTGGTCGAATCACTTCAACGTCTTCATCGGCAAAGGAATGGATCGCTATTTTCTGACCGCTTATGAGCGTGATGTGATCCGTCCTCACGCCCTGGGCAGGTTTGAAGATTTGTTGGTGGCCACCGCCCAGAGTCCGGCGATGTTGTTTTATCTGGACAACTGGTTGAGCGTGGGTCCGAATTCCGAGAAGGCCACCGGCGTTGCCGCCTCGGGATCCCACCGTGGGAAATGGCTGGCGCCGCGAAAGCCGGGCAAGCGAGTCGGGCTGAATGAAAACTACGGCCGCGAGTTGATGGAGCTTCACACCCTGGGTGTAAACGGCGGGTACACGCAGAAGGATGTGACCGAGGTCGCCCGGGTGTTCACCGGCTGGACCCTGAAGCCGCCCCGGGAAGGCGGGGAATTCAACTTTGACGAGCGCATGCATGATCCGGGAGAAAAGATTGTGCTCGGGCATCGCATCAAATTCCGGGGCAAGAAGGAGGGCCTCGAAGTCTTGCATCTCCTGGCCCACCATCCTTCGACGGCGAAATTGATCTCGACGAAACTCGCCCTCCGTTTCGTCTCGGACAACCCGCCTCCAACCCTGGTCAATCGCATGGCCCAGACATTCCTGAAGAAAGATGGCGACATGCGGGAGGTGCTGAAGACCATGCTCGACTCCCCGGAGTTCTGGGCAGACGATGACTATCGGGCCAAGGTGAAAACACCGCTCGAGTTCGTGGTCTCTAGCCTTCGAGTCACGGAGGCGGACGTTACCGACGCCAGCGCACTTGCCCGTCGCCTGCAGCGTATGGGGATGCCACTCTACGGGATGCAACCGCCCACCGGTTATTCGATGAAGGCCGAGACCTGGGTAAATTCCTCGGCGCTGTTGGAACGTATGAACTTTGCGCTCGCGCTGAGCGCAGGACGGTTGAAAGGTGTGCATGTGGATTCTGGGCGCTGGCTCGATCAGCAGCCGGCTTCTGCCCCCGTCGCGGCAGACCACTCGCTGCAAATGTTACAGGCTTTAGAGGCCTGCCTGCTCGCGGGCGAGGTCTCGCCGCAAACCCACGAGACAATAGCCGCCCGGCTTGACGATCCGCAAATCAGCCGACGCAGGCTTGACGATCCCGCGCGTGCGCCCAATGTTGATCTCATCGCCGGTCTGTTGCTCGGGTCGCCCGACTTTCAGAGGAGGTAAATTGCCGGTAACGACGCGGAATGGAGAAAGGATCGTGCTCCCCTTGCCATCGAGAGCAGAGGATTTAAGTCACTAGGAGTAAATTTTATGTCAATCACGCGACGCATATTCGTTAAGAACGGGGCCCTCGCCATCGTTGGTACCGCCGCCCTACCCGCGTTTCTCACCCGCACAGCTTATAGCATGGTTGAGTCTCAAACGGATACGAAACGCCTGGTTGTCATTTTCCAACGGGGCGCCGCCGACGGTCTGAACATCGTCGTGCCCCACGCGGAACCGGCCTATTACGCGATGCGGCCCTCGATCAATATTCCGCGACGTTCGGTGATTGATCTCGACGGCTTCTTTGGTCTTCATCCCTCCCTGACGGATTTTGAACCGCTTTGGAAGCAGAAGCATCTGGCCATCGTGCACGCGGCTGGCTCGCCTGATGCGACGCGTTCACATTTTGATGCACAGGATTTCATGGAATCGGGCACGCCCGGGATCAAAGCAACCGAGGATGGCTGGCTAAACCGCTGCCTGCATTCTCGCCCGGACAATTCGACATTTCGCGCCGTAGCTCTTGGACCCTCGCTGCCGCGCATCCTGTCCGGCTCAGAACCTGCGGTGGCCGTCAGCAACATCAGCGAATTTGGGGTCGGTGGAACGGGTGCGGCGCCGATCGCAAACACATTCGAAGCCATGTACGAGCAATCGGTGGACTCGGTTTTGCATGGTACCGGACAGGAGACGTTTGAGGCGGTCAAGATGCTGCGATCCGCCGACCCATCGAAGTATGTGCCGCGGCCAGGGGCGAATTATCCTCGCGGTCATTTTGGCGATAGCTTGAGGCAGCTCGCTCAGCTCATCAAGGCCAACCTGGGGGTCCAGGTAGCTTTCGCCGACATTGGGGGATGGGATCATCATGTCAATGAGGGTGATACTCAGGGCCAGCTGGCGAACGTTCTACGGGAGTTCTCCGGGGCACTCGGGGCATTCTGGGTCGATCTGGGTGATCTGGGCGAAGATACGGTTGTGGTTACGATGTCTGAGTTCGGCCGCACGGTGCGGGAGAATGGCAACCGCGGCACCGATCACGGTCACGCCAATGTCATGTTCGTCATTGGCGGTCCGGTCATGGGCGGCAAGGTCTACGGACGCTGGCCCGGCCTCGCCCCCACCCAACTGTACGAAGGACGCGATCTGGCGCTGACCACGGATTTTCGTCGTGTCGTGGGAGAGGCTGTGCAGCAGCATCTGGGTAACAAGAATTTAGATGAGGTGTTTCCGGGCTTCGATAACCAGACGGGAAAGTTCCTGCATTACTTGGGGTGATTGCCGCGCCTACTGCTCAATCATGACGTTGCCGTTCTCAATTTTCAGAGGGTAGACGGCGATTTTCACCGTAGGATTGTGAGCCGCTTCGCCCGTCGTGGGGTTCCACTGCCATCCATGCCAGGGGCAGACAACTTTGTTCCCTTCAATGACACCTTGTCCCAACGGGCCGCCCCGGTGCAGGCACACATTATCCATGGCAGAAATCGTTCCGTTCACATTCGCCACGCAGATTACCCTATCGCCCAAGGGGAATTCTTTCGCCTGTCCAGCGGCGGGGAGTTCTGATTCGGTAGTAAGTTTGACAAACGCTGACATGGGCAATCGAGCAGCACTTGACAGGCAAAGGGCTCAACCGGCCGCCCGTTCATCACCGCTGACTACTTCGGCTGCAGGGTTTGCGCAATCATGACTTGGCGCTTGAAATTCTCCACCATGCTCGGATCAAGACGGACTTCGGTGGGCTTTTTGGCCAGAGTCATCTGATCGATCTTGTCCTGCAACTTCAAGAGTGCATAAAAGAGGTTCTCCGGACGAGGCGGGCATCCGATCACGTACACATCAGTAGGCACAATTTTGTCGACGCCCTGCAGAACGGCATAGGTATTAAACGGGCCACCGACCGACGAGCACGCGCCCATCGAGATCACCCATTTGGGATCGGGCATCTGATCATAAATGCGCTTCACG
>Ga0187783_10003984_pt1 | contig 10928 bp, 9 predicted proteins | sample 1015_SJ02_MP02_2_FD_132471 | JGI IMG/M metagenome (GOLD analysis project Ga0187783, IMG submission 132471) | Tropical peat soil microbial communities from peatlands in Department of Meta, Colombia - 1015_SJ02_MP02_20_MG | ecosystem: Environmental > Terrestrial > Soil > Wetlands > Peat | place...
CCAGGCATGTCAGGCATTGCGGACGCCACCATTTAGCTCTTGCGAAGCCGTAGCATGCCGCCAATCACGATCTTTCCGACCTCAAAGCCAAGAAGGTCCCTGCTGACTTATCGGAAGCATCCCAAGCCGACACGCTACAATTCTCCGTAGGAAACGAATCCGCACCGCTTGCGGGCTCCGGCGGCTGCGGAGACGGATGCACCATCCTATCCTCGCGACTGAAGTATCCTGGTCAGCGATTGGGCACACATGCTGAGTCCGACCCAGAAGACGACAGATCGAAATCTCGCCTATCTGTTCTTGAGGATTTTTCTCGGCATCAATATTGCCTTCCACGGCGTGAGCCGTATCCACAGCGGAGTTGCTGGATTTGCGACTGAACTGGTCTCTCAGTTCGTGAACACACCCTTGCCTTCGCGGATGGTCCACTTCTTCGCCGTCAGCCTCCCGTTCGCAGAGGCCTTGATCGGCGCTCTCGTCTTCATCGGGCTGTTGAGTCGGCTTACTTACTGTGCAGGGTTCGTATTGATAATCAGTCTTACGTTCGGGTCTACTCTGCGGCAGGATTGGACAGCTGCCGGGTGGCAATTGCTTTACGCATTCGCCTACGCGACGTTGCTCGCGTTTCGCGAGTACAACGTCTACTCGGCGGACGGGGCAAGAACGAAGCCCGACGCATAGACAACGCGTAGTATGGCGGTGAAGTGCGGAAACTCTCACGATCGCGGCGTCGGCACAGATGAGCGGAGGCGAAACTGATTCCGATCCGGCTTGTACGCGGCATTGCCAATGGACAAATTCTGCGTGCGCGAGGCCCTAACGGGAGCGTCCATGTCACGAAGGTCGGGCAGTGGACAGCTTGCGGGCGTAAGGAGGAAAACGGCAATCGTCCCGACTACTTTTAATGTGCGCGGTCTTTAGCAACTCGGCAAAGTGAACCAAATCCGTGCGCAAGCAACGCGGAAAGGATGAATGGGAAAAAGACGGTTGCCAGTCCAAGCGCACATAATTTGCATTGGAACGAAAAGCCGACACACACGGCGATCCAAGCTGCCAGACAGACTGGAGCGGCATCATTCGAGCACCATTCTTTATCAGAGTAGGCCAAAACAGCGAACGGTAATGCCGAGACCAAGCAAAGCTTGAAAAGCGGCGCGAAAAGAGAGTCGACTTGGGCCCCGGCGTGGACCGACCTAAGATGCATCGCGAGGTAAATCGCGTAGATGATGATAAGAAAGCAAAACAGAGCAAAATATTGGAATACCTTGCGGTTCCCGCTCTCCCACGCTCCCAAGATATGTTGCCGCATAGGTAGCCTTCTCCTTGAAAGGATCATCGCAGCAACGAGTGGGTGTGCCAAGATGCCAAGAGGCACCTTTAAAGGCCGACCAAATGTTACCGAAGTATCCGCCTTTGGCAATCGGCATATCTCTCAGAAAGGGAGATTGCGAAGAGAAGGACTGTTCGAAAGCGATTGGAACTAACCTCATCAAATCACCGTTTCAAGGAAAGCCTATTTCCCGAAAGCAGTCTCTTTGGCGAACAATTCGTGCTCCCTACTTGTGATGGGATACAGCGGCGTACTTAGGAAGAAGTCGGGAAAGAGGTAAGGCGTTCGGCGATGTGCGATAATTCACGCCGCCAAACCGCCGGCCTTGCGGACTATGCCGGACAGGAGGCTAGGTGTATAATCGCTGACTTTTGAGGTTAACAGGGAGATTCCGGTTAAATATGGCAGTGATCAGCAGAGAAGAAAGCGACGGGCAAAGTTGTGTCGTTCACGCATTGAAATGATTAGCGTTCCTCGCGTCTGACGATCGACAGATCTCATCATGCTGAAGAACCCCAAGTCTCAAGATTGGTGTAGACATCGCAGAGACTTCCCGCAGGATTCCGTGAGGTCAGGCCAAGCTGAAGGGCTAACGTTCGGGCAAGGTAATGACTGAAGCCTTGCGCCAGTTCAACGCCCTTACGATAGACGTCGAAGATTACTTTCAAGCTTCGGCATTCACCAAACTCGTACCTTATGCAGCTTGGGACCGTCAACCCTCTCGCGTGGAACAAAACACGAAAAAGGTGCTCGAACTGTTGGCAGAGTTTGATCTCCGCGGCACGTTCTTCGTCCTAGGATGGGTGGCGGAGCGGTACTCCTCGTTGGTGCGGCAGATCCAACAGGCGGGTCACGACGTGGGCTGCCACAGTTACGCCCACCGGGTAATCTACCGTCTGTCTCCTAAGGAATTCCGCGATGATACACGACGAGCCACAGCTGCCATCGAGGACGCCACCGGTGCTGCGGTACATGCCTACCGCGCGCCATCGTTTTCGATCACAAATCGCTCCCTTTGGGCGCTCGAAATCCTGCTAGAGCTGGGCTTTACCATCGACAGCAGCATCTTTCCCACGCGCAATCATCTTTATGGTATTCCCAACGCCCCTCGTCAGCCATTCCGGATTCGTATTCAGGGGAGCGACCTGATGGAGTTCCCGCTGCCCGCGCTCAAGGTGGGAAGCTGGGGATTGCCGGTCACCGGAGGCGTTTATCTGCGGCTCCTACCATATGGTCTCCAATACTGGGGCCTGAAGCGAATGGCAAGCCGAGCCGAGCCTATCGTTCTATACTTTCATCCCGGAGAACTCGATCCGGATCAGCCCCGGCTGGCCTGTGCGCTGGGACCAAAGTTTTACCACTACATGGGACTCGATCGGACGGAGCTTCGCCTCCGCGGGCTGTTCAACGCCTTCTCGTTCGGGAAGCTGCCGGAATCACGCTTGGCCGCAAGTACTGTTTACACACTGGGTCTCTCTGATGGCCCCCAGGGCAAAAAGACAGTCCTTAAAGCAGTGACATAGACGCCTGACGGGTGGCAAGTGACGGGGGACGAACAAATCGAGGCAGCAAGAAGTGATCCCTCGATTCTCCGTCCTCAGCTGTTCAGAATGACCTCTCATCCCGAGCGAAAGCGAAGGAGCTTGCCCTGAGCACAGCGAAGAAATCTATCTTGTCACTCCTCATGGGTCATTCGTCATCTGACTGGCCATTGCAGACTCGACGATCGTCACTGAATCTCATCGCCGAGTACCTGGTGCTTGCCGCTTTAGTGGCAATCTTCGCGTGGCGAGGATTCATTCCCGCTTGGAAAACGCCGAACGGCGATTTTCAGGACTACTACCTGGCCGCACGCCTCTATCGCCAGGGTTACCCTCTCGAACAGCTGTACGACTGGACTTGGATCCAACGCCAGAAGAACCACGACGGAGCGCAAGGCTCCATCGTAACCTTTACACTTCTAACTCCTTTTTCCTTGTTGCCGGTCCTGCCGTTTTCTTTCCTGCCTCCGCTCTTGGCCAAGCGCGCGTGGCTGCTGCTCAATCTGGTTTTGCTCGGGCTCACGGTCTATATCCTGCGCCGGATGTCGGCACTCAAAACGCGGCGCGTGGCCATCCTAGTATTTGTCGCCGTCTTACCACTGCGTGCGAATTTCCTGAACGGCCAAGAACATGTTTTGCTGCTCTTTCTGTTTACGGCCTCCGCTTGGCTTTATTTCGAAAAGCGAGAGCTGGCGTCGGGACTGATTCTAGCGGTCGGCGGCGCGCTTAAAATCTATCCGAGTCTCTTCCTCATCTTCTTTGTTCGTAAGAAGCAGTGGCGAGCTGCCACCGGACTAGTCGTGGGATCGATTGCGCTCTGGTTGCTCTCTGTGAGTCTGTTCGGTTCTGAAATCATTCGCACCTATCTAATAGAGGTCTTGCCCTGGCCCTTGCGAGCTGAAGGACAGGACCCCTATAACATCCAGTGGAATTCCTTTTCAGGCGTCCTCCATCGTCTCTTTGTTGCCGAGCCCGAATTGAATCCTCAACCCGTTGCTCATCTTCCTGCTCTTTATGCCGTTCTGCAGCCTGTTTGCCAGGCGTTGATCTTCGTTCCTTTCCTTTGGGCAATGGGCTCTTCTCGCGCTGGCGTCGAGCGCGAGAAGCTGCTCTGGGGCACCTATGTCGCCATGCTGCTGATGCTTTCCACCAATGCGGCCAGCTACGACTTCAATGCCCTGATCCTGACGGCCGTTTTAACGGTCGGTTGCCTGATGGAAGCGGGCCGTGCACGCGCAACTGCTATCGTGGTCGCCCTGTACGGGTTAGTCTGCTTTCCATTTCCCCATTGGGTTGGGAGCTCACCCTCCGGATATCGGACGCTTCTAGCCGTGCCGAGACTTTGGGCAATGACAGGACTGTGGATTTGTCTGCTGCTGGTTTCGCTGCCTTCTACGTTCGTGCCGATAAGAGCGTGGTTGAGGTCGCGTGAGGCCGTGGTTTTTGCCTCGATTTGGCTCGCTCTCGTCGTGCCAGCAGTGGCCTTGAACCTCCTTCACCTGAGAAGCGAGTTTGCGACCTACGCAACGCGTCTGTTCATCGCGCCCGATTCCTACCTGCAGACCGATCCAGTGGTGGCCGGTGAAAGGGTTTTATTCACGATGATGACGGATCGGGGCTACCTGACGGGCGTCTTCGACGGAACCTCGCTGTCACGGCTTTGGTTCGGTGCCGACTCCTTCCACCCTGCAGCCGGCCCGACCTCGCCCGCTGGATGGGTGGAGCTGGCGCCGGGGCCTTCCCAAATCGTTCGGTTCCCTGTGGACGCCAACGCGCTTACACCTGATCAGTTCGCCACCCAAGCGCAAGACGCTGAGAAGCCCGCGGTCTCGATGGATGGTCGATGGCTGGCCTTCATCCGGGAATCAAAGGGAAAAGGAACACTTTGGGTGAAACAGCTCCAGCAGGGCCCGAGGGGCGCAGCCGGAGACTGCCGCGAGAGGCAGGTGTCGGGCAGCGAGTTGGATGTGCTCGACGCGGCATTTGATCCGCGGGATGAAATCACCTTCTCGGCCCGGCCGCGTGGCCGCCCGCCGGCCCTATTCCGGACAAAACCGGAGTCTACATCTGTCGCCGAGGAAAGCGCGCCAGCACCCCGCCGCTTCCCTGCTGTCTCGCCGAATGGCCGATGGCTAGCCTTCAGCCAGCGGGACGGTAGCTACTGGGACCTTTGGTTGCAGGATCGGCAAACTCGAGCCGAGCGACGGCTCACCTACAGCGACTGCAACTCCACCGCCCCCGCCTGGTACCCGGACTCGAAACGGCTGGTTTATGCGACGGACTGCGCCCGCGGCTATGGCTTGACGGCGCTCTGTCGCATTACGGCCGTGCCTTGAGGGCCAAAGAAGAACCCAGAAATTCGCCTGGGCAGCCTCAGTTGGGGTGGGCGGAATTTCGCTCACAGGCTTCTGCCGGTTCCGGAGTTCGGCCGAGGAGCAGCACGCTGAGAAAGAAACTGGACAGCATGATCTGGCCGCCGAGGGTGAGTGAGAAGACGGCCGGAATGATTAATCGCATGGCCTTGACTGGATCCAGGTCACCAAAATGCTGTGCTCCCCAGCTACCTACCGCGCACACCGAAGCGCCAAGCCCCGCAACAACGAGCAGACCTCCGACAGCCAATCCCAGCTCAAGGCTAGTGAGGCGCAGGACTCTTTCGAGCCTGAGATCCTCTGGTAGCAGTCCCTCGCGAATGGCGCAGATCTTGCTAAAAGCACCGAAAGTGATCGCCTGGAAGCCAAGAAGCACCGCCGTGGCAGCAAAGAGAAGTGTATGGATGTCGAAGACTATTCCCTTCACCACGCGGGGACCAGGTATCAGCCATAGACTGATCAGCAGGCCCAAGACTACGAGCAGGCCACCAGGGTATACGAAGAGCCAGCGTGGGCAGTGCAAGAGCATCACTCGCAAATGTCGCCAACCGTCTCGCCAAGGCCGCAGATGCGGCGGACGCCGTCGACCGGAGAGAAAATGAGTGGTGGGAATTTCGGCGATTCGCAGCCGGAGGGAAGCCGCTTTGAGAACCATCTCGCTGGCGAACTCCATGCCTGTGGCGCGCAGTCTCATCTTTGAGAAGGCAACCCGGCTGAAACCCCGAAACCCGCATTGTTGGTCCCCGCAAGGGCTGCGGAAAAACAACTGGCCGACGCGTGTTAAAACAGGGCTTCCGAGGTAGCGATGGAGCCCCGGCATGGCACCTGGCTGAATCCCTCCGGTGAAACGATTGCCGATCACCAGGTCATAGCCGCTTTGAAGTTTGTGCAGAAAGGTCGGGATCTCGGCTATGTCATGACTGTTATCGGCGTCTACAGTTATGACGTACTTGCCCCGCGCACTCGCGGCACCACCTCGGAGAGCATTCCCATATCCCTTGTCTTTCACCAATACCACGCGAGCTCCCATACGGGCGGCAATTTCCGACGAGCCGTCGGTGCTGCCGTTGTCCGCTACGATGATTTCGCCCGCGATCCGGTGTTCGCCAAGCACCCAGCGGACCTTCTCGATGCATTCCCGCAGGGTCTCAGCCTCGTTGAGGCACGGTATGACAATGGACAATTCCACCGGGCAGGTTTCCGGCTCCCGCGTAGCTTTCGCAGTCGCACCCTTTGGCATACTTTCTACCCCAATGCTGGCATGCCCAACCCGCTCACTACCCCGAGATGAGCAGAGAGCTCTGGCACTAGCTGTGGGCATAGACCTGCGATAGAGGCTTGCAGGCGCGAGTCTATCACAAATAAACTCCGGTTGAGAGACGACCGTATAAGCCTTGGGTGCAGAGCGCAGATGCGGCGTTCGAAGGTCCCAACCACGACGGCCAAGCCCTTATTTGAGGCTCCCAGAAAGAAGAGGGCAGGCGAGCTCTTCGGATCGGAATCACCGCACCTCATCGCGTCAGCCCGAGATGCTCAGCTAGTTGGGACTTTACCGAATAGGAGGCGGGTAAATGGCTCAGTTGATAATTCGTGAGGCAACGACTTCAGACATACCCGTTTTACTGCGGCACCGTCGCCTCATGTGGTGGGATATGGGGCAACACGAAGAGCTTGCACTTGACCGGATGGAAAGGGCAGCTACGGAATATTTCTCAGAAGCTGTGCGGCAGGGCTCCTATCGTGGGTTTCTTGCCGTTGATTCGAGCGGCAAGGTAGTCGGTGGAGGCGGGATCGTCATCAGCCCCTGGCCCGGTCTGCTTGGGCAACCTCAGCCGCAGCGGGCGATGATTCTGAACCTCTATGTGGAAAGGGAGTATCGACGCCAGGGCATAGCGAAGGCGCTGATGAAGAAAATGATTGCGTGGTGTCGAGATGACGGGTTCTGCTGTGTTGCGCTGCATGCTAGTGATGAAGGACGTGTTTTATACGAACGCCTTGGATTCAAACCAACGAATGAGATGCAACTCGATTTCGATTCGTCCGCGGTGCCGGGTGATGATTAGCTGTCGCAACCGGGCAATAACGCTCAATATCTACTTGGGGCAGATTACCCGATAAAACTAGCTGGGATTATCGTATTTTTCGTTTCGATCGAGCTCTCCATGGTTTCATAGTCTGATAAGCTCGGCTTGATGGAGACGAAATGGAAGTCCTCTTTCATAGTGGCTCTGTTGGTGATCGCTCTCGTGGTCCTGTTCGCGTGGAGGACGATCGGAAAGAGGACTACCCCTCCTTTCGAAACCAAAGCGGTACCGCTGCTTCCCATCAGTCACGAGCACGTAGATCCAACCAGTGAGTTTCCCGATCGGTTTCCCCTGCAAATCGCAGTGCTCTGGACGGCTCCCGATACGAGTTCGGAGAATCCTCTGCCGCTTGTGCATGCCCTGAAGGAGATGGGCATCCCTTTCTTCATCACTCGCGATCTTGGACAAGCCCTGAAACATCGGCTTGTGATTCTCTACCCCAGCGTTGATGCGCGTACATTCAAGCAAGATCAAGCGAAGCAATTGACAACCTTCGTGCAGAATGGCGGGTATGTCTTCGCTCAGAACGTTTTTTGGGGTGGCCTGCGCGACCTGTTTGGCTTCCGCGAATTCCAGCCTTCGCGAAAGCGTTATCACCTGGCTTTTGTCGGGCAGGACCCGGTGATGAAATACCTCAATCGGCCGGAGGAACGCGAAGTTCGTTTGGGGAGCGAGAGCTACAGCGAAATCTTCTGGAGCAACGGATACGTCCTCGGTGGAGGTGCAATGGCTCTAGCCCGTTTTGACGACGGTACCGCGGCGCTGCTCACCAACATGGTTGGCCGGGGCCGTGTCTATTGTCTCGGACTGAGTTTATTTGATGTTGTCTTACGGAGTCAGAGCAATCGAGATTTCGAAGCCGAGCGGCACTATGTGAATTCGTTCGAACCGGGAGCAGATGTATGGCTGTTGATTCTGAGGGCCTGGTACGAGACCTATGCCGGCGACTGGGCACGACTGGCCACCATGCCGAACGGTCAGCGCTCCGTACTGCTGCTCTCGCACGACGTGGACTGGCAAAACTCCTTTGTTCCGTGCCTTGACTTCGTACGCATTGAGAAGGCAAGCGAGGCAAGCAGCACCTTTTTTATTCAGACCAAGTATGTCGATGACGCCAACAGCAAAGCTTTCTTTTGGCAGAGCCTGGAGATTCTGCGAGAGCTAAAGGGCGGAGGCTCGACCTTGGGAAGCCATTCCATCATTCACTCGCGAGGTTTCAACAAGTTCGACCTGGGTTCAGGGCGGGAAGCATACGCGAACTATCAACCGCGCGGGCTCGGATTCGATACCGCCTCGGGAGCTACGGTGTTTGGCGAAGTACGCGTCAGCAAGGAGTTGCTGGACGGACAGATTCCGGACCAGAACACCGTATTTTTTCGGGCTGGACATCTCCGTGTTCCCCCCTCGTTGCCTGAAGCTCTGGAGCGCTCCGGTTATGAATTCGACTCTTCTTTTACCGCCGACGATGTTCTCAGCAACTTCCCCTACGCTGTTCCTCTCAACCTAGGGTTTGATGAGGATAGCAGGATTTATGAGTTCCCAGTGACGGTCGAGGACGAAGAACCTCCGGGGTTCGCGAAACGCGTGCCGCAGGCTCTCGACGTGATCCTGGCAAATGCAGAAAACGAAGCGGTCAACGTCTTGCTGGTCCATTCCAATGAGTCAACCCAGAAGGCCCCTGCCGAGCAGGATTTGCTGCGGCAACTTCCGGAAGACATCGGCAAAAGCGACATGCTTCATTTTGCACAATTTTGGAAGGCTCGGGATCGGCTTACGTGGACGCTTACCCCGGGTTCCAAAAGTAACGAAGTCGTACTTGCGGTCAGCACGAAAGACCCAGTCGAGGGCCTCACATTTGAATTTCGCCGCCCGGTATCTCGGGTTTCCGGCGGAGCCACGCTTTCTTCCAATAACCACCGCGTCATTCTGCCGGAATTCAATTACGGGCAAACCGCCGTAATCGATATCCGCCTATCTCATTAGCTCGCTTTGGGTGTGTCACTTACCGGCAAGACACACCTAAGTCATTGAACTTGAGTAACTTACGGTAATACTCCCCTAAGGGCAAAATCAAGAAGATGGCCACTAGTACGTGGCTGCGTTCGGAGTGTGCCTGCCGGAAGGCGAGCAAGTTTCTCAGGTCTGGAGCTTGAGGTGAGAGCGACCGAAGAAAGGTCAACTGATGCAAGGTGGGGAGGCAGGATCGGGGCAATCGCTCTTGGATCGGCAATCGCTCTCGGATTATGGTCCCTGGGAACCGCTGCACCCTCGTATGCGCAAACAGAGAGCGACTGGCAGCAAGCAGTACGGAATGAGGTTCAGGCGCAGCACCTCGATGCCGCCCTGGACATCGTTGCACAACGGCTGGCTACGGTCCCGGACGACTACGAAGCGCACGGTTGGCGTGGTCGGCTGCTAGCCTGGAAAGGCCGCTGGACCGAAGCTGAGGCCGAGTACAAACTCGTTCTAGAGAAGTTCCCCAGTGACGTCGAGATTCTGACCGCTCTCTCGGACGTTTTGGTTTGGCAGCATAACTACGCCGACGCTCTACAGGTTCTCAACCACGCAAAATTAATTTCGCCATCCGATCCTGAAGTTCTGAGCCGGCAGGCTCGCGTACTGACCCTTCTAGGGCGCACCAGCGAGGCACGGGCGGATTATCAGCAACTTCTAAAGTTCGATCCGAACAATCAAGAAGCCAAGGCCAATCTGATCGAAAATGCCAAACATGAACTCCGCCTAGGAAACGACACTGATTTCCTCAGCTTCGCGAACAATGCCGAGACACAGAATGTCGCCCTCATCTCTCACTGGAATCAGCGATATGCGACGACCTTCGGACTCAGCACCTACCAGAGGTTTGGCCAGGATGCCGTCAAGTTCCTGGCCAGCGGGGCGTTTCATGTTACCCCACACACTTGGGCCAGTGTCGGCGGTGCGATTGCCAACGCTCAGGGAATTGTGCCAACCAACGAAGCTTTCTTCGAAGTGGGACATGGGTCTCATTTGGACTATCGCTGGCTGCAAGGTCTGGAAAGCTCCTATCAACAACATTGGTTTTGGTACGAAGGCGCCCATGTCCTGGCTCTCTCCACCACTCAGATTGCCTATCTGCGTAACCGTTGGAGTCTGACCCTGAATGTGACCGGGGCACGCACCGGTTTTAGCGGAACACCCACGGCCTGGCAGCCGTCGGGATGGGTCAAACCGGGTTTTCCGGTGTTGCGCCGCGTTACCGGCTACGTTCTTTACGGAGTGGGCGATGAAAACTTTGTCCAAATCGATCAACTGGAACAGTTCTCCGCACACACCTACGGTGGAGGGCTGCGTTATCGCTTTACCGAACGCCAGGACGTCGAGAGCTATGTAGCCCGTGAATACAGAAGCCACGGGCAGACCGACACCACGCTGGGATTCAATTATGGGATCCGTTTTTAGCGCGATTGCAAAATCGGGACCGGCGGGTCTGGTGCTGGATGCGATCCTGGCATCGCTTATAGGAATCTTCCTGCTTGTAGGATTCATCGTTTTCCGCCGCTGGTATCGAGGGCGCTATTTTCGCCGAAGAAACGAACGAACGGTCGCCCTGCGGGCGCAATGG
>Ga0187783_10003985_pt1 | contig 10926 bp, 10 predicted proteins | sample 1015_SJ02_MP02_2_FD_132471 | JGI IMG/M metagenome (GOLD analysis project Ga0187783, IMG submission 132471) | Tropical peat soil microbial communities from peatlands in Department of Meta, Colombia - 1015_SJ02_MP02_20_MG | ecosystem: Environmental > Terrestrial > Soil > Wetlands > Peat | place...
CCCACCAAACAGACCCCTGCCCTCCTGAACCATAATGACGCCTCGCCGGGCAAGCTGATGGGTCGGCAGAGGCGAGATGTCTTCGCCTTCGAAATAGATGCGGCCCCGTGATGGCATGAGCCGCGTGAGCACTCGCAGCAAGGTCGTCTTGCCGGCCCCGTTCGGCCCCAGAACCGTGACCAGCTCCCCGTCTTCGACGCGAAGACTGGTGGGCTTGAGGGCAGCGACGCGCCCGTAACCCGCGGCAATCTCGCGGGCCTCCAGGAGCGGATGGTGGAGCGTGCTCATGAGCGTCTTCCGGTAAAGCGCTCGGCGCCGGAGCGTCAGCTTATACGGGGGGAAGCGATTGCCTGACTTCTCGCTTTTGGCAGCAGAAATCGTCGCTCTTAAGGCCCGGCAGAGGCTAGTTGGCAAGTCTGAATTTTTGTCCGCGAAGGACGCCAATAAGGTAGGGATTTCGTATGATGCCGACATGCTGGGTGCTGGAGAATTCATACTCGGCATAGGCACCATTGAACGGGGCGAGCTTTTCGAATGCATTACGCACGGCTACGCCCTCGTAAGATTGGGCCAATTGCACTGCCTTGACGATACCGGTCATCGAATCGAAGGCGCGTGCGGCGGACGCGGGATCGCGGTCGCCGTATTTGGCTTGCCACAGCTTGACGAATGCCGCGGCCACATCGCGGGCCGGCCCCTCCGGAATGGCGTCAAGGATCTGCACGCCGTCGGCGACGAACAGGAAGTGGTCGCCCAGTGCTTCCCCGGCCTCACGCAGCGTCGTTCCGTCGTCGAGGCTGCCGAGCAGCAGAAGCTTATCGAGTCCGAGCTGCTTCACATTCTTGGCAACCGTCACGGTCGATCCACCCTGGCCCATTTTGATGACTGCGCCCCCACCGGCGGCGTTGATGCGTCCGAGTTGAACGCTGAAATCGGCGTCATCCTGCTTGTAGGATTCGACCGCTACCACTTCCAAACCGAAGTCGGCCGCAAGCTTGGCGCCCAAATCCTTCATCAACAGGGCGTAGGGGGTGGGATCGTGAAGAATGCCGATCTTGCGAATGTCGGTCCTGTCATGCAGGTATCGATAGCGGGCCTCGACCTCAAAGCGAGGGGGTGGCAAGAAACTAAAGGCCCAATATTGCTCCTCTGGCCGCTGTGGCAGAATTGAGCACAGCACCATCGGAATTTTTGCACGAACGACGGTGGCGGCGGCGGCGAAATTGCCGGCCGACACGCAGCCGCTGTCGAAAATGGCCACCTTGTCGCTGGCAATCATTTTGCGATAGCCGACCACCGCCCCTTGGGGCTCCGAGTGGTTATCTTCGACGATGATTTCCACTTTGGGGCCCGAGATGCCGCCCTTGGCATTGAGCACTTCGGCTGCCAGCAATAGGCCGTCGCGCCAGGACCGATCGGTGACCGCCGCATATCCGGTCAAACCGAGCGAGGCACCGATCTTGTAGGTGTCCTTGCCGGCGTCTTTACTGACTTGTCCTTGGGTCTCTTGATGATTGATCGGTTGGGCCGGTGCAGCCAACGCCGCGAGCACCAAACAAGCGACGGCCGCAACGCAGCTGACAAGACGGCCCATGGATCGCTTTCCTCCCGTAAAAATACGCCAATCTGTTCTGCAGTTCAGAACAGTGTGCTGATGTTCGGTACCGCAACCCTGGATGGGTGTCAAGAAACCGCCGACTGCGCCGATCCGCCCAGCGAATGGCTCCGGGGTCAGTGCCCGGCGAAACCAAGGCTCTCCGAAATGCGCTGCGCGGCTGCGACCGTCTCGCGAATCTGTTCCTCGGAGGGGTCAGCCTGAATGAACTGTATGGAATCGACAATGGCGACGGTGCCGACAGCGGTCCCCAGTGCATCAAAGATCGGCGCTGCCAGCGCATTGAGTCCGATGGCGGTCTCGTTCGGCGCGACCGCATAACCCCGACCGCGAACCTGGTCGATCTCCTTGCGCAGGGCGGCCGGACTGACGATTGTTGCCGGCGTAAGCAGATCCAGACGGGATCTAAACACTTTTGCCCGCAAGCGGTCGGGGCCGAAGGCCAAAGCGACCTTTCCCTGAGCAGAACTGTGAAAAGCCAGCAGCGAGCCCTGTTTGACTCCAATTTGGATCGACGACTTTCCCGGAACGGTCGCCAGCACCCGAATGCCATCGGCCTCGATCTCGGAGACCACCGTGAAGTGGCCAAGCAGATCACGCAGATCAACCAAGGTGCTGTGGGCGGCTCGCGCAAGATCGAGATTTTCGTTTACGGTTCGACCGAGGCGGACCAGCCGGGAGCCCACCTGATATCGATCGGAGTCAAGCGACTGCACGATATATCCCTGCTGTACGAGCGTCCTGAGGTGGCGGTAGATGCGGCTCTTCGTGGTCCCAAGCGCCTGCGCCAGCGTCGTCACGCCGATGTCCCTGCGCTGCTCAGAGAGATATTCGAGGATCTGCAGGGCCAGCACGACGGCCTGGACACCTTCACCGCGGTCTCCGGCGATACGTGGCATGGGCTTCCATCCCAAAAGCCCGCAAGGGACTTGACAGTTCGCGGGGCCTTGACGTCTAGTTGTCCGCAGTATGCAACGTCGTTTTGATGTACGACACGTAGCCGAAAATCTGGCGAGCTGTCAATGCGCTCAGATGGATCGAGTGTCGGTATTCGAACGGGCCATATGACCGAGGCAGCGACCGGGGACCTCGAATGGACGATCGTTGCGAACGGGAACACTTATCGTTTGGTCGCCGGACCATCGAGGCTTGAGCTGCGGGCGTCGCGTTCTGCGCCGCGCTCTCGCCGTTCCGGGCCGCCACAGCTCGAAACAGAGGAGTCCCGAGGTGTATGACCCATCTGATCCGCGCGCGGCTTTGGCGCCGGCTCACGCCGCCCAACCAACCGAATTTGCCGGCGCGCAATACGTCAAATTCTACCAATCCGATCCGCAGGAAATCGGACCCGAAGGTCGGACGTGGCTCGCGCGGGGCCAGAATTTCGCGGTGGCCTATACCGAGGCCGAACCCAATGCCAGCTTTCACCGCTCAGAACAGTGCGACGAATATGTCGTTTTGATACCCGAGGCAAAGACCATCGTCGAGATCAGTACCCCATCGGGGTCCGAGGAGATCAAGGGAAACTCGCTGGCAATCGTGCCGCCTGGTGAGAGTACGGTGCGCGTCGCGACAGGGGGCCGAATCGTACGTCTCTTCACCACGAGATCTGCGGATCTCGCCGCGCGATGTTCGAACGCCGCCTCCTACCGAATGCCGCATCCCAATGTGGCGGCTTTTGCACCCTGGCCCGAGCCGGTCGGCGGTTACCGGATCCGGTCGTACAGTCTTGACGTGCCCAGCCAGGAGGGAAGATTCGGCCGGATTTTTCGCTGTACGACCCTCATGGTGAACTATCTCGAGCCGCACTACGGCCCGCGGGACCCCACTCGGGTCTCGCCCCATCATCATGACGATTTTGAGCAGTGCTCACTCGCGCTCGAGGGAGACTTCACCCATCATTTGCGCTGGCCTTGGACGACCAACATGAATGCCTGGCGTAGCGACGAGCACGTTCAGTGCGCCTCGCCCTCGGTCGCTGTCATTCCTCCGCCGGCCATCCATACGTCTCGCTGGACCGCCCCCGGCGTCAATCAGCTCGTCGATATATTCTGCCCGCCGCGCATCGATTTTTCGAGAAAGCCCGGTTGGGTGCTCAACGCGAACGATTATCCGATGCCGAGCATCCCATAGCCCCATACCTTCATGGCCGCGACTGCGAGGTAAAGTCGGAGCGCGGCGGGCACAGCTCTCACTGACACGTCGACCGAATGCCCATGCAGAACTCCGAGCGATCTTCACAACAAGGCCAGCAGCCAGGCGCAGATCCGGCTCTACGCCAGCCCATCGATCAATTATTAGTCGGTGCCGTTGATTTGCACTGCCACAGCGGACCATCGGTGATGCCGCGCATCCTCGACCATCATGACCAGATGCTGGATGCCGCCAACGCCTCCTTCCGAGCGATCGTCTACAAAGATCACTATTACCCGGGCATGGCCCATGCAGCCATTCTGCAAAAGTTGTTCCCCGACCTTGGAGTTCGACTGTTCTCGGGCGTCGCGCTCAATAATGCGGTCGGCGGAATCAATCCCTATGCAGTCGACCACTGCGTCAAGCTAGGCGGCAAGATCGTCTGGTTGCCGACCTTCTCGGCGGCGAACCATATTGAGAAGCATTCGGGCGAAGCAAAAAGCTTTCCCAAGACCGCCCGACCCATGCTCGAGCCGACGCCATTGAGTGCGCTTGACTCGAATGGGCGGCCTTCCGATGCGACCAAAGCCGTGCTCGACATCGTCGCGCAGGGCGACATCATTCTGGCCGGCGGTCACCTGCATGTAAGCGAGCTGTTCGTGGTATTCGACGAGGCCAAACGCCGAGGCGTTCGCAAGCTTCTGGTCAACCACCCGACTTACGTGGTCGGGTGCAGTGATGAGGATATTCGCAATCTGGTGCAGCTCGGCGCCTATATCGAACATTCGATCTGCATGTTCATCGAGAATTCACGCGCCAAGCACTTCGACGCAGACGATCTGGCACATTTGATTGAAGTGGCGGGTGTCGACCGGACCATCCTTGGTTCGGATCTCGGTCTGACCGAAGCACCGCGGCCGGTCGAGGGCTATCGTGCCATTATTGCGATGCTGCTCGAACGGCAATTCTCGACCGCCGACATTCGCAAGCTGGTCGGCGCCAACGCCGCAAGCCTTCTCGATCTGGACTGACGGCGCGTAGCCCGCGCGCCGATTGCTGGCTGGAGATTGAGACTGTGCATGTCCTGATTGTCTACGCCCATCCCGAGCCGACGTCTTTCAACGCGGCCCTCAAGGATGCGGCGATTGAAACGATCGGCGCGGCCGGGCACAACGTCGAGGTCTCCGATCTTTATGCCGAGGGCTTCAACCCGGTTGCCGGCCGGCACGATTTTTCGACGGTGGCCGACCAACAGCGTTTCCATTATCAATCTGAGCAATTGCTGGCGGCGCGGTCCGACGGCTTCTCGGACGAACTCAAGCGTGAACAGAACCGTTTGCTCGGCGCGGATATCGTCATCCTGCAATTTCCCCTGTGGTGGGGCGGCCCGCCGGCGATCCTGAAAGGATGGTTCGACCGGGTGCTGGCCTATGGCTTTGCCTACGCCGAAGGCCGCCGCTACGACCAGGGGCTGTTCAAGGGTCGCTACGGGATAATATGCGTCACGACCGGAGGAACGGAGCAGCGCTTCTCGAAAGACGGTGAATATGGTGACATCGAGCGAGTCCTCTGGCCAGTCCGGCGGCTTGCGCTTGAATATCTCGGACTCGTTGTGGAGGATCCGACCGTTTGCTATGCCACCCCCCGCGTCGATGAGGCAACACGGGCAGACTATATCCTAGCCTGGAAGGCCCGGATCAGCGACACTCTGGCTCGCGCAGAACAACATCAGATCCACCGCGAGCCATTAACAAGTGCTGCCGAACTCGGGTCCGGTTCGGCCAATTGGACCTCCCGCGGTTGAAGGCATTGACGACGATCTGCGCGATCGTCATCTCGACGACGTCCAGGTGATCAATGTTCACCATAGACCGAAGGTTACCGCGAGCGCGTCCTGATCTCCCGAAACTCACCCGGGGGACATGTCGGTTTCGGTTCCGCCAAAATTAGACCTGCGCGCTCCGAGTAACAGATTCCAGCCGTCTTCTTATCAATGCGCACCAGATAATTACCATCCGCACAGTATGCCTTTTGGCAGCCAGTCTCGTTGAACCATACCTCCCAGAAATCGCCCCCGTCGAGCGTGCGCCAATAAGTTAGGCCTCCCGGCTGCTCTTGGATTCGATCAATCCAGTCGGCCACCACGGACGGGAGCTCTCCCTTTTGTATTGCAGCGCTCCCCGCCTCGCGCGGATCCATCGCATAGAGCGTCGATCCGGCGCCAAGCAGCGTGACTAGCACCGCCCCCATGACAGTGTTGCGGATGAGTTTGAAGACGCTATTGGTGCTCATCACCGTTCTCCCACAGGTGTCGCGTTCCTTGAATGAGGGGCTCTAGCTCGACATCTACCTGGGCGTCAGTCCATGCAGCCTGCGGAAAGATGGATAATGCTCCAATTACGGTCGCCTCACGAAGCGGCAGCGCAAACGCTTTCCGAAAGTACGCGACAGCCAAAAGACGAAAGTTTGTATGTTCGAGACCAAGCAGGCGACCAGAAGCCGAACTAGCTCCGATGGCCGGGCGCTCCGACTTGCGGAATCACGAAGCTTCTGCACGACTTCTGAATCGAGATCCGTCTAGCCGGAAGCCTCACCGAACCGTATCGCCGTGCCGCCATTTTGCCGTGCAATACCCTGAGATTCCAGAGCACAGTTGCAAAAAGGCACGAAGCCACGTCACCCTGGTGCGCCTTGCCAGCGCCCAAAAAGACAAGGCCCCCACCAAGGTGAGGCTACGGCCCGCCTATTCTTTTATCAGGGCGCCCCGCGTGCCAGCTTCGGGCTCTTCAACCACAATATTGACGTGGCAGTGTATCTGCTGGGTATCACTCAGGCGTGTATAGAAAAACGCCCTGGTTTTTACACGGCCCGAAAAGCTCGACCGGCCACCCGAATTGCCCCAAGAATGAATGACCAGCCATGCAGATCCTCACTCGGCTTCTTCATGAGATTGTCAAATTCGTCGTCTTCGCGCCCCTGGTGCTGCTGGAATGGTGATCATCACGCAGAAAGAGCTATGACGCCCATTCTGCGCTGAGTTGCTCAAGGCCGTCGTCGTATTGATTGCAATCGATATGTCCCGACGCGCCTGGGATCCCTTCGATGTTCTGAGGTTGGGGCCCAATACCGTCACCGCTGTACTGCCACAGCCAATATGTTTTCCAGGAGCGTTGCACACGAGGCTTCGTCCCGTATTGGGCGAGCCAGAGGCGGTGGGAACCGAAGAAAGAATCGACAGTATTGCCCAACAGTTCCTTGATGAGATTACCGCTGTAGAGCACCGCGCGACGACCGAGTTGTTGGCGAACCGCCTGCAGAAACGCCCGCGCCTGGCCGAGGCTCGCCGTATGATTGCTATAGGGCTCGAAATCGAGGGCAACCAGCGTATGCTCGTCGGGTTGCGCCGTGCTCAAAAAATGGGTGACCTGGCCGGCTAGCGTTTCGTTGGTCAGGAAATGATAGGCGCCCCATAACAGGCCAACCGCGACCGCATCGCTGCGCCGCAACGCATAAGCCGGGTCGACCAAATTGAGGCCTTGCGTGGCCTTGTGGATGACACCGAGCAAGCCGGCCTGCTTGGCGCGGGCAAAACTTTCAACCACATCGCCGTGATAGAGATCAACTACATTGAGTTTGGGCATGGGGTGACGGCTCCTGCCGCCGAGACACCCGTTGCGGGTTCCCAACGGTCGGAACGCGGCGGCTCACTTCGGTTTGGCAATGCTCACAGTTCTGCCATCCTTTTCCTGTGTCGACGCACCCTAGACAACCGCCAGCGCTGTCTCGAGGTCGGCAATCAGATCATCCGGATCCTCGATGCCGACCGAAAGTCGTACCAGGCTGTCGCCGATACCGAGCGCAGCGCGCACTTCGGCAGGCACCGAGCCGTGCGTCATCAACGCCGGGTGCTCGATCAGACTTTCGACCCCGCCGAGACTTTCAGCCAAGGCGAAGAGATGACAACGTTCGAGAAATCGCCGCGACGCCGCGAGGTCGCCGTCAATCTCCATGGAAATCATGCCGCCGAAAGCGCGCATCTGCCGACGTGCCAAATCATGTTGGGGATGGCTGGGCAAACCAGGATAGAAGACACGGCGGACTTTCGGATGCCCGGCAAGCTGGTCGGCGATTTTGAGCGCGGAGGCCGAATGCCGCTCCATGCGCAGCGCAAGTGTCTTGAGCCCACGCAACGCCAAGAAAGCATCGAACGGTCCCTGGATGGCGCCGACCGCGTTCTGCAGAAAGGCCAGGCGATCGCGCAGCTCTGCATTGCCGCCCGCCACTACCACGCCACCGACCATGTCGGAGTGGCCGTTGAGATATTTGGTCGCTGAATGCACGACCAGATCGAAGCCGTGCTCGAGGGGTCGCTGAATCCACGGGCTGGCAAAGGTGTTATCCGCGGCACTCCAGATGCCCGCTTGCCGCGCAATCGAGGCGACGCGATCGAGATCGATCAGCTTTAGGAGTGGATTAGTCGGTGTTTCGATCCAGACCAGCCGAGTGTTCGGCCGGATTGCGGAATTGAGCTCCTCGGCATGTCGCAAATCAAGATATGTGACTTCCAGACCGGCAGACACTTTGCGGACGCGCTCGAACAGCCGGCGCGTGCCTCCGTAAAGGTCGTCGACCGCCACCATATGCGAACCCTGCGGGAGGCATTCGAGCACGGTGGCAATCGCGGCAAGGCCGGACGCAAAGGCAAAGCCTGCAGTTCCACCCTCGAGATCGGCGATGCAGCGCTCGTAGGCCATTCGGGTTGGATTCTGGGTGCGTGCGTAATCGTAGCCCTTATGCACGCCGGGGCTCGACTGAACATAGGTCGAAGTGGCGTAGATCGGCATCATGATCGCACCAGTCGTCGGGTCTGGCGCCTGGCCGGCGTGGATGCAGCGCGTTGCAAAGCCTGGCCGATTGGGTCGGGTCATCTTAATTTTCCGCGTCCGGATCCGCCAACGGGGCGGGAAGAAAACGCGGCCTTTCGCTGATATTTGGGGCGATTAAGTGGAGAAAAATTGCGCCCGTTCGGCTGGTCCCGGTCGCAAAGGCAGCAAACGCGCAGCTGATCAGGTAAGCCACGATGTCGGCCCCCGGCGCCGCCGGGGCATTTGATCGGCCAGGTATTTTGGCTTGCCGCTCGATCCGCATCACCAACAACGCCTCGCACAATCCACCATTGACGAGAGAGGCAGCGATCCGGGCTGGGCGCAGCCCCGGGGAACGCGGGCATGTCAATGCTGGCTGATCCGGAAATAATTGATGAGGTCCAATCGGGTGGCAAGCCCCAGGAAATGTTCGCCGTCCATGACAATCGCCACCAGGTCACGGCGAAATAGCGGCACCAGGTCACGGATCGGTGCCTGGGCCGAGATGGTTTCGAGCCTGGTGACCATGACGTCCTTCACCGGGCGTCCGAAGGCCCGGTCCAGGTGTCCCTCATTGGTCAGCAGAGCCGCCAGCATGTCGCTCTCGTCGACGAGGCCAACGATCTTATCCCCGTCGAGCACGGGCAGCTGAGACACGTCCGCAGCACGCATGCGGGCAAACACGGTGCGCACCGGATCGGAGGGCTGCACGACGATAGCGGTTCCTTCCGGGTAGCGGTTGATCACCACGTCGCGCACCGTCCCGTAGGCTTGGCGATGAGCAAAGCCCTCCTGGGCGAGGTAGGTCGGATTAAAAACCTTGGACAGATATTTTGCGCCCGAATCGCATATCAGGCTGACCACGCGCCGCGGACTACTCTGCTCCCGACAGAACGCCAGCGCGGCTGCAAGCAGCGTCCCTGACGATGAGCCCGCCAGAATGCCTTCCTTGATCAGCAACTCGCGCGAGGCCGAAAAGCTATCGACGTCGGCAATGGAGTAAGCGCGGCTCACCAGGCTCAAATCGGCGTTCGGCGGGATGAAATCCTCGCCGATGCCCTCGACCGACCAACTACCGGCCGTAACCATCTCTCCGGTGGTCACGAAGGGGGCCAGGATTGAACCGACCGGATCAGCCAGGATCATCTGGGTCCGTGGCAGGGCGTGCTTGAAGTAGCGCCCGATTCCGGTGAGCGTCCCACCCGAGCCAACCCCAACGACGACGGCATCGACGTCGCCATCCATCTGCCTGACCAGCTCCGGAGCGGTGGTGGTTTCATGCGACAGCGGATTGGCCGGGTTGGCGAATTGATTGATGTAAATGGCTCCCGGTGTACGTGCCGTGATCGTCTCGGCAAGATCCTGATAATAGTCCGGATGACCCTTGCCGACGTCGGATCGCGTCAGGATCACCTCAGCGCCGAGCGCGCGAGCGTGCAGGATCTTTTCCCGCGCCATCTTGTCGGGGACCACAAGGACGGTGCGGTAGCCTTTGCGGCCGCCCACCAGCGCCAGTCCGAGACCAGTATTTCCGGCGGTCGCTTCGACGATGGTCCCACCGGACTTTAATCGACCCTCGCTTTCGGCCGCTTCGATCATGACCCGTGCCGGCCGATCCTTGATTGATCCGCTCGGATTGGCGCTCTCAAGCTTGAGAAACAGCCGACAGGCTCCGGTATCGAGACGTGTCGCCTCAACGAGCGGTGTCTGGCCGATGAGATCGAGCACTGTGGTCATGGCTGATCAATCGCGCGCAAGGATGTTTGGTTCGGGGGACATGCCACACCTTTTTCCAAGAATGGATGCCTCAAGACGTTCGACCGGTCAGCCGCTCAAAGAGCACGGCGCGGTGCCCATGCAATCGAGCTGTTGACCGCGCGGTCTTGGCACGACGCGCCTCGATCCGGCAAGTTGGGGTATACCCGATCGTCGGGATATCGACAGTCGGGATGTCGCCCAATGGCCTCGCCTGCCCGGCAATCGTGACAGCGTTCGCTGGCGGCCGTTGACGGCGTGAAGCGGCCTTGTCTACTGGCCGGTATGACGCAAAGCTGCCGCAACGGTCCGATGATCGCTGCGTCCTATCAGGCGGTGCGTCCCACTGCCTGACCAGGCCTTGGCATCCAAGAGCACGAGCTGGCTCACGTGTTCGTGGCCGAACGCCAGTTGCGGGCATACATTGGCAGCGTGCCATTGGTGAAGGCACGGGCATCGTACCACTTGAGCTCGCGCTCAAACACCACCGAGGTCGGTCGGCGCCGGCCCCATCCGGCAAGCCATCCTGCCTCCGACACACCCTCATCGAGAGTGAGCCTA
>Ga0187783_10003986_pt1 | contig 10926 bp, 11 predicted proteins | sample 1015_SJ02_MP02_2_FD_132471 | JGI IMG/M metagenome (GOLD analysis project Ga0187783, IMG submission 132471) | Tropical peat soil microbial communities from peatlands in Department of Meta, Colombia - 1015_SJ02_MP02_20_MG | ecosystem: Environmental > Terrestrial > Soil > Wetlands > Peat | place...
AACCGGGGTAGATCTGAATTCGAACCACGGTCCAGCTGAATCTTCGTATCTGCTCGCTGAATCTAGTATCAGGAAAGCGGGGAGGAAGCAGGAATGTATGTAGCCCTGACCGCCGTTTGCGTAGCCATGGTTTGCCTGACAATCCTGTTTTGGAGCAGGCGCACAAGAGACCGAGATGAGATGGAGCAGCACAGCATCACAGCCGAGGAACTCCACTCGCAGTTGGCTTCCAACCATAAGATTCTTCTCTTTGATGTTCGTCAGCCACTCGACTTGTTGGCCTATCCAGAGATCATCCCTGGGGCGCAAAGGATTCCACCGAAAGAACTGCTTGAAAACCCCCTACTGATCCCCAAAGAAAAAGAGGCTGTTGTCTACTGTACTTGTGCTGGTGAGAAAACCAGCCGTGAAGTCCTGAATCGAGCTCTCGCCTTGCATTTTTCCCGGATCAAGTTTCTCAAAGGCGGGTTGGCGGCTTGGAAAGCGAAAGGCTATGCGGTAGAGCCATATCGGGAGGTCTTCCACCTCTACGATCCGACCTCAGCTGCGAGCTCCGGATGAGGTTTTTTGACGATTCTGTTCCGCATCGACCCCAATCGATCAGTAGCGTCGAACTCTCGAAAACCGTCAATCGAGCATGCTAGGGACAACAAGTCGTAATGCTGGAATGCCAGTTCACACCTGGAGGGCTGTCTCTACGCGTCGGAGCCTCCAGCACTTCGCCGCAATGGCCCAATCTTCCCGTGCTTGAATCACCAGGATGCGGGCCGGCGAATCAAGGGTCGATATATCGCGGTCGGTTGAAACTTGGGTATTGGCCGTTTCATTAAGTTTAAGGCCAAGAAATTCCAACTTGCTGCAAGTGGCACTCCGCACTTCAGGGGAGTTCTCTCCAACGCCTGCGCTGAACACGAGGGCATCAATTCCTCCCAACACGGCAGCCATAGCACCGATACCAGCTGTCAGGCGGTGGATGTAGATGTCAAACGCCAGTTTGGCTCGTGAATGACCTTCCTGTACGGCCGCCAAAATCTCACGCATGTCGCCGGAAATACCCGAAATCCCCAGGAGGCCTGATTCCTTGTTCAGAACGTCATCGATCTCCTGAGGGCGCAGCTGACTTTGGCGCATTAAGTAAGTGAGAATGCCCGGGTCAATCGAACCGGAGCGAGTGCCCATCATTAGACCTTCGAGGGGAGTGAACCCCATCGTGGTATCGATGCTATGGCCCTGGTGAATCGCGGCCAGCGAGCAGCCGTTCCCCAGATGGCAAGTCACGAATTTGAGCGAGCGCAGATCTCGACCTAGAAGCTGAGCCGCACGCCCGGCGCAATACTGATGATTGATACCGTGGAATCCGTAGCGGCGAATACCGCTTTCGAACCACCGGTACGGCCCCGGGTAGACGGTCGCGGCTTGCGGCATCTTGCGATGAAACCCAGTGTCGAAAACGACAACCTGGGGAACTGGGCCCAGCAGTTTTTCGACGACCTCCATGCCCTCCAGTTCGGCGCGATTGTGAAGCGGAGCGAAAACGGCAACCTTGGCAATTTCTGCTTTCACGGCAGGGGTAAGCAGGGCCGGTTCTTCGTATTTCGGACCACCGTGCACAACCCTATGCCCAACGATGTCAATCTCAGCTGCCGAAGCAATAGCGCGTGTCTTCCCCTGCCACAGCGTGCCGAGCAAATTACGAACAGCTTCGGCACGCGACGAAACTCTGACCTGATCCTGTTGCACAGCTCCGTAGGAATTCTTTACCGTGATTTCTTGGCTGTCGCCGTGCCACTCAATCTTCCCCTCCCATAGGGGGAGAGGAGGGTCGCCAGGAAGACCGTCGCCAATCTCATACAAGGAGCTTTTCTGACTACTGGAGCCCGAATTTAGCACCAGAATCTTCATGGATCAGGCGAGCCATCTCCCGTTCTGTACCTGGGGCACCCCGAGTATATAGTTATCCCGCATCCGGTTGCATTACAACATGTGCGTAGAGGACCGAACCCAGGATTTCGGTTTCAGCCGCATGGGCCCGTGTTCAGGATCAATTGCTTAGGCGCCGCGAACAGTGGGCTGTGTGCCACAACGTGGATCTGGTTTTGATCCTTAGTTGCGCATTGACACGGGCCGGGAGGTGGCCATGGGGCTTGTTCACCACAAGCGGGGCTTCGCAGTCGTGGGCACATGGTAATGACCACAAGGATGGCCGCGACTATCAGGAGGGTCCACCAAGACAATACTCAACGACATGCCCAGATGAGTGTGCTCGTTCACCCGCTTATGCTTCTCAGTGCCGGCAAAACCCTGAACCGAATCGCCATTGCGAAAAGCATTCCCCACGAGCCACTTCCTTCCCACATCTGCGATCACCCAAGATCGAATCGGCAAGCTCAAGCCACTTCTGCCTTCGAATCGATCTTCAGCTGTCCGCCTGCCGCACGATCCGCCATGACTAGGGCGTGATCCCTGAGGACCCGGCCGGCGGGAATCGAGGTATCTCCGGTGTACAAGCGCGCTAGCATCGCAGCCTTATCGTTTCCGGTCACCAGCCATAGGATGTTTCGGGAGCGATTGAGAATCGGATAGGTTAACGTCATTCGTCGCCGTCCCTGGTAGGGTCCCGTGAGGGCAACGTCTCGATCCTTGACATCGAGGACCGGGTCTCCCGGTACTAGCGAAGCGGTATGGCCATCGGGACCGAGTCCTAAATGAACCAGATCCAGCACAGGTGGCGCACCCGCAATCGCCTGAAGAGCCAGCGCGTATCGCGCGGGTGCGGTTTCCAAGTCGGGCGATTCCACCGGCATCGGATGGATCTGCTCGGGTCGCAAAGGGGCATGCTCCAGCAGGCTTTCCCTCAAGTGGGTCAAATTTCTGTCTGGGTCTCCGGCCGGAGCGACTCTTTCGTCCACCTGGACCACATGCACAGCCTTCCACGGGACTTCTTCCTGGGCCAGAGCGCGAAGCATAAGCCAAGGGGTGTGGCCGCCGCTGACGGCCATGACAAAGAGCCCGCGGGCTGAGACCGCCGCTCTGGCTTCGGCGGCGACGAGTGCGGCGGCTTTCCGAGCCACCAATTCGGCGTCGGCAAACACTTGAATTTTCATCCTATTCCTTCCTGACCACTGCACGAGGCATTCCATCGCGCAAAGCTGACGGCAGTTCGAGTACTTCTCATGCCGCCTCCTTTACGACAGGCAATCCTTCCGGACCCACGGTCGGATTGCTCCAGCCTCCAGGCGGGGTCACCCGCTTCACCTCCTCGGGGCCCCAGGTATTAGGGGCGTACGAATAGATGGGCGTGTCCTGCTTCAGCACAGGATCCACGATGCGCCATGCTTCTTCCACGTAGTCCTGGCGCGCGAACAGACCCGCATCTCCTTCCATGGCAGCTTCTAACAGCCGCTCGTAGGCGTCCATTTCATCGGGGCACGGAAACCGGCTGGCTACCATCTCACTGGCTTGCAGCGAGAATCCTTCGCCCGGGGCCAGAGACATCATCCCCATCGCAATCGTGATGTCAGGACTTAGGCGAAGCCGAAGATGGTTTTCCGTCAAGACGCTGTCGGGAATCACCGTCGGCGGCTTGTAAAACTTGCCCATGATTTCCATGCAGGTTACCGGCAAACACTTGCCGGCTCGAATGTAGAAGGGAACTCCCTTCCAGCGCCAGGAATTGATCTCCAATTTCAGAGCGGCGAAGGTTTCGGTCTGGGAGTCCTTGGCTACGCCGTTGTCATTCCGATAGCCCCGGTATTGGCCGCGCACCAGGTCCTGCGCCTCGATGGACGGAATGGCTTTCAGCACTTTCACTTTCTCATCGCGTATGGACTCCCAGTCGGGCCGGACCGGTGGTTCCATGGCTAGGTTCGACAACACTTGGAAGATGTGGTTCTGGACCACATCGCGGATAGTGCCGGTCTGATCGTAGAAGGCTCCTCGATCCTCCACGCCGAAGTTTTCTGCCATGGTGATCTGCACGCTCTCGATGTGGTTGCGGTTCCAGAAGGCTTCCTCAAAGCTGTTGGCGAAGCGAAAGACCACCATATTGTTCACCGGCCGCTTGCCAAGGTAGTGGTCAATACGGAAGATGTCGGTTTCCTCGAAGACCGTACGCAGAACCTTGTTCAGTTCCCGGGCAGTGGCCAGATCGTGCCCGAAGGGCTTTTCGACGATGACCCGCGCACCGCTAGCGCAACTCGATTGCGCCAGCTGTTCGACAACGGTCTCGAATAAAACCGGCGGGATGGCCAGGTAATGCGCTGGATGGCGGGAGGCCTGGAGCTCTTTGCGAACGGCCGCGAAGGTTGCCGGGTCTTGGTAGTCTCCGTCAACGTAGCGCAGCAAGCGAGTCAACTTCTCAAAAGCTGCACGGTCGACTCCACCGTGCTTCTCGAGGCTGTCGTGTGCTCGCGCCCGAAGCTGGTCGAGATTCCAACCGGCCTTGGCGACACCGATGACGGGAACCGTAAGGTTTCCTCGCCTCACCATCGCTTGCAGCGCAGGGTAGATTTTCTTGTAGGCTAGATCGCCTGTGGCACCGAAAAAAACGAGTGCGTCCGACTGAACTTTGAGCATCGGAATCTCTCCTTCAAGCAGCCTCCGACTTTCCGGCGGGCTTCTCCAAGTGTCCGCCGAATCCATAGCGCATGGCCGACAGGACCTTGTTGGCAAACTCGGCCTCGCCCCGTGAACTGAAGCGCTCGTACAGGGAGGTAGTGAGAACAGGTACAGGCACGGCTTCGTCAATTGCGGCTTTAATCGTCCATCGCCCCTCCCCGGAATCCGATACTCGGCCGGCAAATTTCGAAAGGCTCGGATCCTGGAGCAAAGCGGCCGCCGTAAGGTCCAGCAGCCAGGATGTGATCACGCTCCCGCGTCGCCATACTTCGGTGACGTCTCGAAGATCAAGGTCGTACTGATAGTGCTCGGGGTCACGCAAAGGCGTGGTTTCGGCATCGATCTTACCCTGCTGCTTGCCGACGTTAGCGGAGCGTAGCACCGCCAGGCCTTCTGCGTAGGCTGCCATAATCCCGTACTCGATTCCGTTGTGGACCATTTTTACGAAGTGGCCGGCGCCATTTGGGCCGCAGTGCAGATAGCCTTGTTCGGCGGTACCCCCGAGCTTCTCGCGACCGGGCGTACGCGGTATGTCTCCCACCCCGGGCGCGAGCGCCGAAAAGATTGGATCCAGATGCTGGACCACGTTCTTTTCCCCGCCAATCATCATGCAGTAACCGCGTTCGAGGCCCCACACTCCCCCGCTCGTGCCCACGTCCACATAGTGGATCCCCTTTGGCGCGAGCTCCCGTGCCCGACGAATGTCGTCAACATAGTAAGAATTCCCACCGTCGATGAGAATGTCGCCTGCCTCGAGATGAGGCAGCACGTCAGCGATCGTAGCATCGACCACTCCGGCGGGTACCATCAGCCAGACCGCCCGCGGTTTGGCGAGTTTTTTCGCGAGGTCGGGAAGAGAAGCGGCCCCGACCGCGTTGTCGTTGACCAATTCACTCACCGTTTTCTGCGACACGTCGAACACAACACACTCGTGCCCCTTCTTGATCAGCCGTCGTGTCATGTTGGCGCCCATTCTTCCCAGTCCTACCATTCCAAGTTGCATGCGTTCTCCTCTCTTGAAAACGATCGCAGACCTGCTTAGTGCACGGTGCTTGGTGGGGTGACCGCGGCACGCAAGGTTTCCATGGCGGCACCCACCCCAGCGTCGGAGGCAAAGATCGACGAACCGGCCGCCAGCACGTTGGCTCCTGCTGCAACGACCAGCGGAGCGGTGACTTCATCCATACCTTCGTCCACTCCCAACTCCCATTCGGGTTGGATGCGCTCAAGTATTGGAAAGACACGCCGGATCTTGGGCAATGTGGAATGAAGGAACGGCTGATGTCCAAAACCGGGATCGACGGTCATGACCAGTGCCTGGTTGACATCCGGCAGAATCTCCTCGAGCACCGACGCGGGGGTGGCCGGATTAATGGCGACTCCGGCGCGCTTGCCCAGCGCCCGGATGGGCTCGACCGTACGGTGGAGGTTGCTGTCACCTTTCCAGTGGAGCAGAAATGAGTCGGAGCCGGCGGCGACGAACTCCTCTAGGAAAAAGTCCGGATTCGCGTCGGCGTTCAGGATCGAGGGAGCGATTCTTACGCTGGTACCGTTTCGCATCTGCTGAGCTTCCTTCTTTCCGTGCCCTGGAGCGTGTTCTTACTACGCGCGTTTTCCAGAATGTCGAGGGTGCCGGCAAAGGACGAGAAATCTCGAAGGCCGTTGCCCTCGCGGGTCATCGACAACAGTTCGAATCTGAATCGGCGGCGATCTTGAGCAAGGCACACAGCCTCACGAAGACCCGGATGGTGACCCCCTAAGCTGACGATAACGTCGAATCAAACTGTTCGTCGAACTGTCGTGGTTGAGCACGGGTTGAGGATCGGTCTCAAGTTCCGGAATGATGCGCTGGGCCAGAACCTTGCCGAGTTCGACTCCCCACTGGTCGAACGAATCAATGTTCCAGAGGACCCCCTGGGTAAACACGGAGTGTTCGTAGAGTGCGACCAGCTTGCCCAGTGTTGCTGGAGTAAGCTGCTCGGCCAGAATCGTGTTCGATGGCCGGTTGCCTTCGAACACCCGGTGCGGCACAAGCCAGTCTGGCGTGCCCTCAGCCTTCACTTCCGCAGGCGTTTTACCGAACGCAAGCGCCTCGGTCTGAGCAAAAACATTCGCTAGCAGCATGTCGTGATGCCGGCCCAGAGGATTCAGCGGCTTGGCGAAGGCAATAAAGTCGCAAGGGATGAGCCGGGTGCCTTGATGGATCAACTGATAGAACGAGTGTTGCCCGTTCGTTCCCGGTTCGCCCCAGTAGATCGGCCCCGTGTCGCGGGCGACTGGCTTTCCAGCCAGCGTGACGTGCTTCCCGTTGCTCTCCATGGTCAACTGCTGCAGGTATGCCGGGAAACGCTTCAGATATTGTTCATACGGCAAAACCGCCACCGTCTGTGCGCCGAAGAAGTCGTTATACCAAACGCCGAGGAGGCCCATCAGCACCGGCAGGTTGACCGCGAAGGGGGTGGTGCGGAAATGTTCGTCCATCTGGTGGAAGCCATCCAGCATGGCGTGAAAGTTGTCCGAACCGATGGCCACCATGGTCGACAGTCCGATTGCGGAATCCATGGAATAGCGACCACCCACCCAATCCCAGAACTCGAACATGTTCACCGTGTCGATACCGAACTTCGCCACCTCCGCGGCATTGGTCGAAACCGCGACAAAATGCTTTGCGACCGATGCCTCATCGCCTCCCAGTCCGGCGACTGCCCAGGCACGAGCAGTTCGGGCATTGGTCATGGTTTCAAGCGTGGTAAAAGTCTTGGAAGAGACGATAAACAGGGTTTCTGCCGGGTCAAGATCCCGAACCGCTTCCGCGAAGTCGGTGCCATCGACGTTCGAAACAAACCGAAATCGCATGCTGCGATCACTGTAGTGTTTGAGGGCTTCATAGGCCATGACCGGCCCCAGATCGGAGCCGCCAATCCCGATGTTCACAACGTTATAAATGCGTTTTCCAGTATGACCCTTCCACGAGCCGTTCCGCACCCTTTCTGAGAAATCCGTCATTTTGTCGAGCACGGCATGAACTTCCGGCACCACGTTCTTGCCATCGACAAAAATCGAAGTTCCTTTCGGTGCGCGCAGGGCCACATGCAGTACCGCCCGCTTCTCGGTGATGTTGATCTTCTCTCCGTTGAACATGGCGTCGATTCGCGCCCGCAGGTTCGATGCTTCGGGGAGTTGAAGAAGGAGCCGCAGGGTTTCATCGGTAATCCGATTCTTGGAGTAATCGAGGTACAGGCCAATGGCCTCGACCGCCATACGCTGGCCGCGCTTGGGGTCGTCGGCAAAGAGCTGACGCAGATGTAGTTTGGAAACTGTCTTGTAGTGCGACGCCAGTGCGCTCCATGCCGAGCGTCTGGTCGCTGCCCGTCTTGCCAGTGGTTGAACGGGTACAGCCATGTTCATACTCCTTTCATCTCCAGGTGCTTGCGGTTTGCCTTGCTCTCAACTGACGGCTTTCAGCGTGCCGCTTTTGCTAAGCGAGGCAGTCTTAGAAGAGATCACGGCGAGCAGGTCATTCCACGACTTGACAAAGGCCGCGGCTCCTTCCTCCTGAAGCTCCGTGGCCAAAGCATCGATGTCGATGCCGGCTTGCGCGAACTGACCCAGCACTTCTTCGCTGTTCCCGCCGTCCACCGGCAGCAACTCGCCCAATTCCGTGTGAGTAGCCAGGGCCTTCAGCGTGCCCTCCGGTATCGTATTCACAGTGAAAGGTGCAGCTAGGGCCTTGACATAGAGAATGTCGGAGGCCTTGGGATCCTTGGTTCCCGTGCTCGCCCACAACAGACGTTGCGGACGGCCACCGAGGTTGTACATGCGCTGCCAACGTGGCGAACTGAGGAGAGCGCTGGCCGCTTTATAGGTGCGCTTGGCGATAGCGATGCCAAGTTGGTTGCGTAGTTTCTCCGGTACCTTGTCGGCGACCGCGACATCCCAGCGGCTGACGAAGACCGATGCCACCGAGCCGACATAAGGGTTGAGGCCAGCATTGATGCGACGCTCGATGCCACGCAAGAACGCCTCAGCCGCCGCCACGTACTGCTCGCGAGAGAACAAAAGAGTGACATTGATTGGAACACCAGCAAAGATTGCCTCCTCGATGGCGGGAAGGCCTTGCTTGGTACCTGGAATCTTGATGAGCAGGTTGGGGCGATTTGCCCGGGCAAACAAGTCCCTGGCGGCGGCCAGCGTACTGCTCGTGTCGTAGGCGAGAAGGGGAGATACTTCGAGCGAGACCCACCCGTCAACTCCATTCGTGCTTTCGTGAGTGGGTCGAAACAAGTCTGCGGCCCGGGTGAGATCCTCCAGCGCCAACTCGAAGAAGAGTGCTTCGCCCAACTTGCCTTTCTTTGACTTCTCGGCGATTGCCGAATCATAGGTCGTGCTGTTCTTGATCGCATGATCGAAGATCGTCGGATTCGAGGTAAGTCCAGTGACGGACAGCTCGTCAATATATTGTTGGAGGGTACCGCTCATCACCAGCTCGCGGGTGATGTTGTCGAGCCAGAGACTTTGGCCCTCGTCGTGAAGCAGCTTTGTGGCTTTCATCCTGTCACCTCGTGGGTTGTAAACGGCTGGCACTCGCAGGATCCGGCCTGTCTTTCTGCCCGTTCGCGAGCACGTGTTGGGTGTCGTCCCATAGCAGAATTGCCGGCTGCGAGAGACTGTTTTCGTAGCTCAGTTCGCTCAGGCTCGCTGTCTTCAGCATGAAGGATCTGCCGTTGATCGGTTCGAGTCCAATCCAGCGTGTGGCCAACACTCGAAGAAAATGGCCGCTCGAGAAAAGCAAAACATTCCCTGCGACCGCGCGCACACGGCTCACTACGCGATCGGCCCTGGCGGCGATTTGCTGCGGCGATTCCCCGCCCGGACAGCCGTCGCGGAACAACTGCCAGTCCGGGCGCTCGCGCAGGATATCAACCGTACGGCGTCCTTCATACTCGCCATAATCCCATTCGACCAGGTCACGGTCGGTCTCAGCGACGGATCCAAACCCTGCCAGCTTGCACGTCTCGATGGCGCGGCGCAAAGGACTGGTGAATACCTTTGCGAATGGGATGCCACTCAGCCGCCCGGCAAGCCGGCGTGCATTCTGCTCCCCGCGCTCGGTGAGCGGCAGATCGGTAAGCCCGGTGTGCTGACCGGTAATGGTCCAAGCTGTTTCGCCGTGTCGGGCCAGGTAAACGACAGGGAGAGCTTCGCTCATACGCCACTCCTTAATTGTTCTTCAGACTCCCCACTCCGAGGTGGCAGCTCGGAGCGACGCCGTGCGCATGGTGACGAGGTGGTAGGGAACGCGGGCCATTCAGTCCTTAAGACGGCCTTTTCGAGTGAATGCCCAGAGCCAAGTATACCCCGCCCGTCGGGAAAAACTTCGAGCCCGAAATCTCCCTACTCCATCCGTAAATGCTGCGACAGGAGAAAACTTGGCGAAAGGCTCCCGGGCACTTCGATAACCAACGGTCGGTGCGTGCCGGATTTTGCCTGCCTGGCGAGCCTCGGTGCAATCAAGGTGCCAAGCGAGTTCAAAACCGGGGTGAAGCTTGATTTAGCTCGAGGCTTCAGTTTGCTTGGATGCACCTGACGGAGGTTGCGATCACGAGCGAAATAACGGCAAAGAACCAAGCAACTGGCTGGCGCCGTTCCATAGGATCTGCACACCAATGCATACCAGCAGGAATGCCGAGAGCTTGAGCATGACGTTCATCCCCGTGGGGCCAATGACGGCTCCAAGCCTGTCTGCGAAACCATAGGAGAGGTAGATGGTTGCCGCCACCAAAGCCGAGCCGATCACTGCCGTAAGAATCGCCAGCAGGTTTGCTCTCAGGTGGTGCGGTTCATTTGCCCCCAGAGTGATCGCGACCGAGATGGAGCCGGGTCCAACCGTCAACGGCAGTGTCAGCGGGTAAAACGCGTCCCTCATAACATCGGTGCAACTGACCGACCGCCGGACTGCGCCTCGCTCATCCTCGTCTTTCTGACTCAGCATTGCCCATCCCGTCGAGATCACGATCAACCCGCCTCCCACTTGCACCACCGGCAAAGAAATTCCAAAGAATGAGAGCACGTGCGATCCGATGGTAAAGGACGCAACCAGCAGTATGAAGCTGTCGACCGCGATTCTGCGGGCTAACAGTTTCCTTGTCTGCGGCGAGTAATCTTTGGTAAGCGACAAAAAGACTGGACTTCCCCCGATCGGATCTACGATGGGAAACAGCGCACTCACGACCAGAAGAATGCTCTTGGCGGCTTGAATCATCAGTCTTACTGTCCCTCAGGGTGATCCATTGTCTCCTAACAATCAGA
>Ga0187783_10003987_pt1 | contig 10925 bp, 8 predicted proteins | sample 1015_SJ02_MP02_2_FD_132471 | JGI IMG/M metagenome (GOLD analysis project Ga0187783, IMG submission 132471) | Tropical peat soil microbial communities from peatlands in Department of Meta, Colombia - 1015_SJ02_MP02_20_MG | ecosystem: Environmental > Terrestrial > Soil > Wetlands > Peat | place...
ATCGGCCCAATGTGCATCTTCGAGCGCCAGCACAATCGGCTGAATGCGGGCGCTGGCGATTGCCCAATTCGTCGTCGCTGCCAGTTGCCGGCGCCGCAACTCCTCCGGCGCCAAGGCCGGCGCACGCTCCTTCGGCAGCGGCATGTCGAGCAGCGGGGCCAAGAGCGGCACCATCTCCGCCGGGTCGAGCTTGACCTGCGCCAATGAACTCTCAAGGTCGGCAAGGCGCTGCTCCGCCGGGACGTCGGCACCACCGAAACGCAGGCGGCCCCATTCGGCGATTGGATGGAAGGGTGTGTTCTGCAAAAGTTGTGAACAGGTCCATTCGGTCCAGGTGTGAGGTGTGTCCCGCAACCGGGCATGAAATTCTTCGATCAGCCGGGATTTGCCGATGCCCGGCTCCCCTATGACCAGCACCAGTTGCCCGTCGCCCTGCCGCGCCCGGTCCCAGCGCCGCGTCAGCATGGCGATCTCCTCATCGCGACCGACAAGCGGTGTGAGGTGGCGCTGTCCGGCGCGACGGCCGCCGCCGCTCGCGCGAATGAGCCGATAGAGCCCGGTCGGCTCGGGCACGCCCTTGATCGCGTGGCTGCCGCGCTCCTCGGTGACAAAGAGCCCGGCCACTTGGCGCTGCACCCGCGCGGTCATCAGCACAGCGCCGGGCTCGGCCAGCGCCTGCACCCGCGCCGCGATGTTCGCCACGTCGCCGTAAATCTCGCCGGCCGCATCCAGCACCGCGGGGCCGGTATCGAGGCCGATGCGGGCGGCAAGCTGAGGCTTCCCGCTGCCGGCATTGTTGCGGTTCAGTTCCGCGAGCGAACGCTGGATCGACAGAGCTGCGCGCACCGCGCGCTCGGCGTCATTCTCCTGCGCCACCGGATAGCCAAATAGGGCAAGAAGCCCATCGCCGAGCTTCTTTGCCACGCGGCCCCCCATCTCGGCTATCGCCGCTGAGGCGGCGTCGAGATAGGCGCCGACGAGGTCGCGCCATTCCTCGGCGTCGAGCTTAGCGGCGATGCCCGTCGAGCCGACGAGATCGCAGAACATGACGGTAAGATAGCGCCGCTCGCCGGCGACCTCCGTCGCGGGGACCGGAGGCGCTGACGGGGCTGGCGGCGGAGCTTCAGCCGCCGCGGCCGGCGCACCAAGCTCGGCAATTGCGCGTAGAAGCTTGCGGCGATCGCCCAGAACAATGCCAAGCTCTTTGAGGTCGTGATCGGTCAGATCGCGGAGGACCGAAAAATCGATGCGGTTCTCGGTAAAGCGGGCCGCGTACTCGGACATGCCGAGCTGATTGAGCCAGTCCGAAATCTGCTGCATCGGCGGCGCCGTGCTGAGTTACCGGCAACCAAAAGGATTTAAGAGCTTACCAATTTTGACCATGGGGTTGTAGCCGCGGCCCCAGGTCCGCTTGGGTCAAAAGCAGACATTGAAACGCTTCTACCCGATGTCCGCTTAACCCCCCCAAAGCAGACATTGATTGAGCGTGTCAGGGCGTCCGCTTTGTGCCAAACGCTGACATCAGCAATGTTCAGATCGGCCTCTTGAAGATCTATTGTAGGCGAAGAACGCAAGCAACCAGCATGGGGGCGGGACTTCTGGGTTGCCCCGAAAATCGGTAACATCCGCCAAGTGCGTGGTTCATCTGGGAATCCGAGTTGAGCACAAAATGACCGACTACGCGCTGGACAATTCTTGGGACAGGGCCAGACGCAGACTTTCTCTGTTGGAGCAGTACCTTGATCCCATGACGAAACGGCGAATGACGGCGCTCGGAATTCGCCATGGATTGCGATGCCTGGAAGTGGGGGCCGGGGGTGGTTCAGTGGCCGCTTGGCTGTGCGAGCAGATCGGGCCAAACGGCCGAGTCGTAGCCACCGACATTAATATCCAGTTGCTCCGAGATATAAATCTACCCAACTTTGAGGCCATAGAACATGACATCACAGTTGATAAGCCGCTGGAGAGTGGCTTTGACCTAGTGCACACTCGCTGGCTGCTCCACCATCTTCGGGACCCCGAGCTGGCAATACGCCGCATGATCGCCGCCCTACGCCCAGGCGGATGGTTGCTGCTGGAAGATGTGGACTTCTTTCCTGTTCATACCTCAGCCTCAAAGCTCTATGTTGATTTCATGGTTGCACTGACCGGGACCGTTGTAAGAGCGTCTGGTCGCGATTGCTTCTGGGCGCGCGCTTTGCCGAAATTGGTGGCTGACATGGGCCTTCGTCAGGTCGGTGGCGAAGGCGACTTTTCCGTGCTGCAAGGAGGCTCGCCGCTTGCCGAATTTTTTTCGCTGTCAGCTGAGCAGATGCGCGAGCGAATTATCGAGTCCGGAGAGCTGAGTGCAAACCGGCTGGACGAGGCCCTTGAACTTCTCAAGTCGCCGAATTTTTGGGCGTTCGGAGGTGGGGGCGTGGCGGTTTGGGGGCAACGGCATTGAGACTCCAGAACGCAATGCGATCCGGAGCATGCAAGCTGTCGCGACGTGCGCTCGACGATGGATGCTGCATTGCAATGACCGTTATGGGTCACAAGTGGACATCTTCGGAGGATTGCGCGATGTCCGCTCTACCCTCGAAAGCCGAAATTCGCTCGAGTGTCAGGGACGTCCGCTAGGTGCCATCAGCGGATGAGTTGACGCCGCCGAGGCCCATTCTCGGGTATCGGCGTCACCCGTGCAGGATGCCCTTCGCCACCGACTTCATCGGCAAAACACATTGAAAGGTTGCGCCGCTTTTGCCGTCCGACGAGGCCGAAAGCTGACCGCCGTGATTCTCAACAATCATGCGGCAAATTGCTAAGCCCAGACCTATTCCATCTGCTTTCGTGGTTACAAACGCATCAAATATGCCCTCCAGCTGTTCCGGTTCTAGGCCGTGGCCGCTATCTTCTACAGCGAGAACTATCCCGTCCGAACCGTGTAATGCGGTCTTAACTCGTAACAACCGATCGTGGTCGATCGTGGTGTTCATCGCATCGACCGCATTGTCGATCAGATTGAATATTACTTCTCGCAATTGAGTTTTGTGGCCAATGATAAGCGGTAGATCGGACATCAGCTCGGGGTGAGTCTCAATACCGCGATTGTTCAATTCGTCACGCAGAGACTGCAGGACCCCGAGAATAATCTCGTTGAGATCGATCGGCTGCCGTCCTTGATCGGTTTTTTTGAATAAGGCACGAATGCTTTCGAATACGTCACTCGTTCGATGTCCGTCGCTTATCATCCTGTTCAGAGCAGAGCGTACTTCGTCATGATCAGCAGGCACCTTACCAAGGAAACGCAGGGCAGCGTTAGCGTTTGTTATTAGGGCGGCCAAGGGTTGTCTGACTTCATGGGCAATCGCAGCTGTAATGGCTTGCATGTTGAGCAGCTTATTTTCTCGCTCGCGCTCCAATTTTATGATTGTCTCCTTTAGTGCCAGTTCCGCCTCTCGTTGATTTGTAATGTTGGTTGAGATACCGCAAATTCCCTCAACTTCGCCATTTGGCGAAATCAGCGGCACTTTCTTGGACAGAAAAAGCTGTTCACCCCATGGTGTCCCGACCCGCTCCTCGTATTCAGTCAGCTTACCTGCAGCCATGACTGCGAGGTCGTTCGATCGAAACTGTTCGGCAATTTCCGTCGGGAACAGATCAAAGTCTGTTTTGCCCAGAACTTGCTCACGGCGCATATCGCAGACCATTTCCCACTCGCGATTTATGTAGGTATATCGTCCGTCCTTTTGCTTCGCATAGATAACTGCTGCGCTGTTCTCAAGAATAGTCTCCAAGAGCTGAAGCTTGTGAGTAAGCACGGCAAAATGTTCTTCAAAATCTGATCGCTTCATGGCCTTGCTTCCTCAATCGAGCCGGGTAACTCCTCTGAGCCGGGGGGCCGGCGCTCTATCCTCAAGACGCATCATCGCCGGCCGTTCTTTCAAACCAGGTGGCGCCCGCCTACAGCCGTTCCACCTTTTTGCCGATCTTTCTCAGACTTGCCGGAACGCGCTCATCAACGGCGACTGTTTCGCTGCCCCCGCGCCAATCGCTCTGACAAAATCGCACCTTGGGCAAGCAACGCGCGAGCAATCGACTGAATAACAGGCAGAACGGTATCACGCTGCGCAGTGGCCGGGAATGTCCGCTTAAGGTCAATTGCTACCAATTGAAAGGACGGTCGCCACGTCTGCTTTTCCCCCGATTTCGGACATCAGAGCGACCGCGCCGAAGGGGCGCGAAGTGCCAAAAGGCGACCAACACGCTTCGTCAATTGCGCCCGCCGTTGCCCATAGATGCCGACTCCTTGGTCAACGCCGCAATCTGACCGTTGAAGTAATCCAGATCGCGTTTCCAAACAACATTGTCAGGCGAGAGCTTAGTCAACCGATCCATGATTGGTTGACCTTGTCGCAGGGCGGCCAATGCGTTGCCGATATCGTTGGATTGGAGGTACGCCCACGCTAACTGCGCATGGCAACTTGCAAGTTCGCGCTGCCAGCCGGCGTTACCGGGATCGGATTGTGCCAGACGCTGCATGATGGCGAGGCTGTCGCGAAAGGATTTGAGCGCCGCCGCAAGATCGCCCTGCTCCATCTGCACGATGCCGACTCTGACGGACGACACCGACAGATCGTGCTGCCAGCGGGCGTTGCCGGGATCGGATCGCGCCAGGCGCTGCATGATGGCGAGGCCGTCGCCATAGGTTTTGAGTGCCGCCGCATGATCGCCCTGCGCCATCTGCGCGTCGCCGACTTTCTCGTACATTATTGACAGATCGCGCTGCCATCCGGCGTTGCCGGGATCGGATTGCGTCAGGCGCTGCATGATGGCGAGGCCGTCGCCATAGGATTTGAGCGCCGCCGCAAGATCGCCCTGCTCCTTCTGCACGTCGCCCACTCTGTTGGAAGACACCGACAGAGCGCGCTGCCAGTCAGCGTTGCCGGGATCGGCTTGCGCCAGGCGGTGCCTGATGGCGAGGCTGTCGCGAAAGGGTTTGAGCGCCGCCGCAAGATCGCCCTGCTCCGTCTGCCCGCTGCCGATCTCATCGTAAGCGCCAGCAAGGCCAAACTGATAATCCGTGTCGGAGGGTTTCGCGGCGGCGAGGCTGGCCAACAGATGGTAGGCTTCTTCGGCGCGAGTGCGCTCCTTGCCGGTATCCCCGAGGACAGTGTAATTGCGAGCAAACTGGATCAGCATCACCGCCCTCTGATATTGCAGCTCAGGCGTCGGCCTGCCGTACCGCGCCATGTTGTCGAACAGACCTTCGGCCTTGGTGAGAAGTTCAAGCGTTGCGGCACGCGGCACGTTGTACTTCTCGGCCTGGGCCACCGCGGTGTTGACGATGTCGGTCGCGGTCTTGAGGGTGGCGCTCAGAAAAGCCTCGTTGGTCTTGAGCTGCTGCCAGGCATAGACGGCGCTTCCGGTCGCCAACACCGCCAACAGCAAACAGAAGCCGGCGATCGCTCCCCACACCTGGGTCCGGCGGCGGCGTGCCCGCTCCGCGCGGCGGAAAACATCGTCGGCACGGAGTCCGGTCAGACCGGCGATGGTTTTGGCAAGCCCGAGAGTTTTGCCGTCGGCTTCGTTGCGCAGATCGGGTCCGAGAATCGTGATCGGGCGGTCACTCACGCTCCCGTCGGCGGCAAGCTCGAACCGCAGAGCGGGCGGAAAATTATCGGGCCACGTGCCGTCGACAACCACGGGAATCACCGGCCTGTCGGGGTGACGTGACCGAAACAGCCGCGCCTCCTCGTTGACCGCCGGCCGGCTTGCTGCAACCGGCGAGCAAAGCACGATCAAGGCCGCCGAGGCGTCGAGTGCCGCCACGGTGGCGTCGGTGAGCGTATGCCCGCCGGAAAAATCTTCCCGGTCTCGAAAGATCGGCCGCAAGGTCTTGGGCACAGGCCCGATCGAGGTCTCGCGGCCGATCAGGTCCTTGTCGAAGCGAAATGCTTCGAGCCGCCCATGCAGCCATTTCGCCCAGCCGACGTCGCGATGGCTGTAGCTGAGGAACGCGCGGTACTTGAATGACGACGGCGTAGCCACGTCCTAAACACATCGCAATGCGACACCCCCATCGGGGTCATGATATCACCGGTTACCCAAGGGCGCGGATTAGACTTGGTTCATTGATGCGACAGCGCAGCGCATGTCTCGTTCGGGTCAAAGTCGGTCATTAACCGACGTCCGGGTCATGTCCGCTATCCACCCAACAGCGGCGCAAGAGCAGACGTTCCGGACCTTCGGCTTCGTGCCAACTCGGAAGTCATCAATTATTCAATCACTAAATCTGCAAGTTGCTGCATATGCGAGGGCACGTCCAGGCCAAGGGCCTTGGCGGTCTTGAGATTTATTACCAGTTCAAATTTTGCGGGGGCTTGAACGGGGAGATCGCTTGGTTTTGCGCCTTTCAGAATGCGATCGGTGTAAGTCGCCGCAAGTCGAAACTGATCACGCTGGTCAGCTCCGTAGGACAGTAGCCCGCCGAGTTCTGCGAAGTATCGCCACGGATACACGGCAGGGAGGTGATACTGTGCAGCGAGCAAAGTGATCTTCACGCGATGAACATTGAGAAAACCGTCGGGTATCAAAACCAAGCCGCTATTCGGCGTACGAGCCTGTGCCGCGAAAATGGTTTCAAGTTCGGACGCGTCGTGAACAGGCGCGGGAAACCCCTCCAGACCAAAGGACGCGGCGGCCGCTTTAAATGGATTGAGATAAACCTCGACGTAAGGTGCCGTTGCCGGATTAAATAAAAAAGCAACCCGGCGAACCTGCGGCGCAATCTCTTTGAGTAGCTCCAGCCACTTACCACCCATACTTGGTTCCATGATCGTGAAACCAGTGGCGTTACCGCCGGGCGACGCCAAACTCTTAACGAAGCCGCTACCAACCGGGTCCGTAACGACAACAAAAACGACCGGGACGGTGCGCGTCAGATGAAGCATTGACGCCGTTGGTGGTGTATTCTGCGTAAGAAGGAGGTCAGGTTTCATCGCAAGCAGCTCCCTCGCAGAGCGTTCCCGCGTCTCAGGATCGTCGAGCGCTCCCCACCGGGATACGATCTCAATATTGCGATCTTCCCTCCACCCACGCTCCGCAAGCTCCTGCCGGAATGCGCCTAAGTAGGATTGATACTCAGCGTCGCTGTCGGGATGTGCCATGAGCACACCGATCCGACGCACTCGGTCCGCCTGCTGCGCCCGTGCCGCGAGAGGCCATGCCGCGGCGGCACTTCCGATTAGCGAGATGAAGTCGCGACGCCTCATTCAATCACCTCGTCGGCGCGCGCCACTAATGTTGCGGCAACCGCAGGGCCAAGCGCGCTGGCTGTCTTGAGATTAAATCACCAGCTCGAACAATTCCACGTTCAATGCCTTGGCCGTTGTCGCCATCAGCGCGGGACGAGACATCGCACTGGCGAAGGCCTTTACTCCGGAAGGGGCTGAGGATGGGCTCAGGCACAGAGTGTGTAGCAAGCGATCGATGTCGCAGTTGGGTCATTCGCGTCGTTTTGGACGCTCCGGCCCGATGTCGGTTCTTGCCCCGAAAGCGGCCAAACTGGCGACCCGACAGAACGTCGAAAGGTGCCATGTGTGGACGGCTCCTGGTTGGCAAGGACAATCGTCACGTTGCAGGATAGGACGCGCCTCGATCCGACTAGCCGCTCGCCCGTGGCTGCGGATCGGGGTGACCGGTCGCGTCATCCCCAAGAAACGGCTCAAGTGTTTGCCTCAGGTCACCGGTCCGCACATCGTATCTGACGATGCTGGCTGGATTTTGCCGGAAGTCGCCATAGCACATCCAATTTGGCCGTACGCGAAAGTAAACCAAACCTTTGGCGCGCTGACGTGCATGAAAGAACTCCGGATAACTCTCGGAGTATGCCTTCTTAACACGATCAAGCTCACGATCGCGCGGTTCATCGGCCAAACCCTCAATTTGAATCGTTTGGCTCTCGTCCCATCCGATGGCAATCGCCACCTTGGGATTTTGCCTCAGGTTCGTAGCTTTACGAGTAGCTTCGGTGGTGTTGAAGACGATTTCGAACTCCGCTGTTGCCACAAAACGAACGATCGCGACCTGCGGCTCGCCGGAGGCGTTGACCGTTGCAAGAGCGGCGAAGGGATGGCGGCGTACAAACGTGAGAAGATTCGGTCGATTCATCACATTTCCCGCATTCAGTCCTGAACGCCGAGCTCCCGCAACGCGGCATAAAGGCGCTCGCGTTGTTGTATGTAGACTGCGTTCTCAGATGCATCCACTGCGCTGTTTTGCGAGAGCCTGAATCCAGGCATTACCTTGTTGAAGACGCGAAGCTCAACTAACGCAGCATCTTGTTTGCCGGTCAGTGCATATGCGCAGGCCAACCAAAGATGCGAGCGTCTGGCCTCTGGATTGGAGTGAATGCTGCGCAGAAACCATTCAATCGCCGCTTCCTCTCGGCCAAGCAACAAATGCGACCAGCCTAACATCGCAAGAATATTGTTACGATGCTCGCGCGGATCCAACCGCAGTGCATATTGTAGGGCCTCTATCGCCTGTCCGGCGCGACCCAGGAGGTATTCGCTATCTCCGATAGCTACGTACGCCCGCACCTCGTTGGGGTTCAGCTCGATCGCCCGGCGGAACGCGGCGAGCGAGGCCTCGAGTTTCCCTTGAGCCCGAAGAACAAGACCTCCCGTCAAGTGTGCTAATGCGTTCCTCGGATCAAGATCCAATGCTTGAGCAATGGTCTCTTCTGCGATGCGGATGCTTCGCCGCCGGTCTTCGCTCGAATGGTTCAGCACCTGGGCAATGTTCATGCGCGCCACGCCAACCATCGCCGCTGTTGAAAGAGGATCGAGTCGGAGCGCCTCCTGGAACAACGCAAGCGCCTTGGCGATGTTCGATGGGGTCACCTTGCGGTTCCATATCGACCATGCCCGCATGACGAGGTCGGTCGCGTTGGGATTCGCAGTGCGTTCTTGCAACGCGCGTTGACTTTCGATTTCGTGCAGAGCGACATCGAGCGAAAGAGCAATCCGGCGAACGATGTCCTCCTGAACCGCAAGAACGTCCGCGACATCGCGATCGTAGCGTTCAGCCCATAAATGCGCACCGGTTGCCGCGTCGATGAGCTGAGCATTGACGCGAATGCGAGTAGAAAATCTTTGGATGCTTCCTTCGACTAGGTACCTCACGCCGAGGTCGTGTCCGATCTGCTGCGCGGCTACGATCTTGCCTTTGTAAGTGAATGCCGAGGAGCGCGCGATCACAAAGCTGCCGGGGATATGCGACAAGTCGGTCGTGAGACTATCGGTCAGTCCATCGGCGAGGTATTCCTGATTCGGGTCATTGCTGAGATTGAGAAACGGCAGCACGGCGATTGATGGCTTATCGGGGAGTGGGAGAGGCTTGGCGGCTTCCGCGCTCGCCCTCGTCAGCGGCGTCGCCCCGGCCACACGCGCCGTATAGAGCCGTACCGACCGGTCGATGTTTTTGAGGGACTTCTCACCGAGATCATCGAACGCAAAACCAGTCTTGCCTCTCACCTGCTCGAAGGCGCTACCGGACAGGCACACACAGCCCGGCTCGCACTCGTTCTCGACCCGTGCCGCGACATTGACGCCGTCGCCAAAAATGTCGTCATCATCGATGATGATGTCGCCAATATTTATTCCGATCCTGAACTGGATGCGCGGCCCGGTCCCACCGGCCGTTCGCTCCGCCATTTTCTCCTGAACAGCCATCGCGCACGTCACTGCATCGAATGCGCTGCCGAACTCGACCAGTATGCCGTCGCCCGTGGTCTTGACGATGCGACCGCGATGCCCGGCAATGGCAGGATCGACGATCTCGCGGCGGTGGGCTTTCAACGCAGCCAGCGTACCGAGCTCGTCGGCACCCATCAGACGCGAGTAGCCTGCGACGTCGGCCGCCAGTATTGCCGCCAGACGCCGTTCTACGCGCTCGCCCGCCACGACGCACCCGTTGGTTGATTATCAATATCAAACCACAGTGACCGGCTCCGTGCCAGCGGTTGCGGGTTCCAAGAACCCGGCTAAATGTCGGTTATGGGTCACAAGCGGACATTGTTCGCCGTCAAGGTGATGTCTGCATTACCCCTCAAAGCAGACATTCACGAGGTCACTCGGTATGTCTGCTAAGTGCCAGAAGCGACCAAACTGCGCCGCAGCAAAAAGCGTCCTCTTCGCACCGCGTCGGCGGAGGCGAAGCGCAATGGTACAGAGTCCGGCGTGTGGTTGCTTCAGGGGGCCAGCAAGTCACTCCGCGAGCGCATCTGCTGGTGGCACGGCGGGCGTGAGTTCGATGTCCGCTTTGTACCTAGCGCCCAGCGCTCCGGAAGGTCTTTGCCGCCTTTGTGGCGGATGCGAAAGTGGCGTGGGCATCCTTCGCGGTCATCGCCGGGTTCGTCTCAATATCAGTCAAGCTGCCTCCCGCGGCAGCGGCGAATATCGCAGCGGCGGCGGCCTTGTCATCCGGGAACTCGCCAATAGCCAGCCAGTCATGGTGACCGAAGGTCAAGTACCACGCGATGAGCTTGCCTCCAACACTCTGGAAGAGTTTGGAGACGGCTTCCTCACGATTTTCCGGCTTAGCCACCATGCCCTTGATGGCATCTGAAGTGAAACGACCACGCGAGATGTAGATTGCCATGGCATCTCTCCTGAAGAAAATCTGCTTACTTGATCTAATTGAGAAGTCGCATTCTAAGCTGATTAGCATTGATCTCAAGCCCGTGGTCATGTCCGCGTTGGGTCTTAGGGCTCGCCAGTGGCTTCAGGGCTTCGGCCGCGTGTTATCGCGGCAACGCAAGGCGCGGCTGCTTGACCGTGAATAGCGGGCTCTCCGGATTGAGAGCAAACAGGCTTGGCTGTCCTATCCCGGCGCTTGACCAGTGGTGACCCTGGTACAATCTAGGGTTACTAATTTTTGCA
>Ga0187783_10003988_pt1 | contig 10922 bp, 8 predicted proteins | sample 1015_SJ02_MP02_2_FD_132471 | JGI IMG/M metagenome (GOLD analysis project Ga0187783, IMG submission 132471) | Tropical peat soil microbial communities from peatlands in Department of Meta, Colombia - 1015_SJ02_MP02_20_MG | ecosystem: Environmental > Terrestrial > Soil > Wetlands > Peat | place...
CACTATGAAGTCGCCGATCTGCTTCGTCCCCAGGGTTCCCCCGAGGTCGGCTGGCGTCTTCCCTTCCCGCAGCGCCGTGCGAACGGCGCTCTCGATCCGCTTCGCTTCCGCCGACCATCCCAGGTATTCCGCCATCATACCTGCCGCCAGAATGGCGCCCATGGGGTTGGCCATGTTTTTCCCGGCGATGTGGGGCGCCGAGCCGTGCACGGGCTCGAACAGAGACACCTGGCCGGGATGTACGTTCGCGGAAGGCGCAAGGCCCAGGCCGCCGATCAACGCTGCGCCGACGTCGCTCGCGATATCGCCGAAAAGATTGCAGGTCACGATGACCTCGAATTGCGTCGGGTCGCGAACCATCTGCAGAAGCAGATTATCGATGTACATGTGGGTGGCTTCGATGTCGGAAAATTCCGCCCGCACCTGCCCGAAAACGCGCTGCCAGAGATCGTGCCCGTAGGTCAGCGCGTTCGATTTGTCGCTCATGCAAACCCGCTTGAGTCCGTGCACGCGTGCATATTCGAACGCGTAGCGAATGATGCGTTCAACGCCCCGGCGAGAATTCACCTCTTCCTGCACGGCGATCTCTTCTTGGGTTCCCTTCTTGAAGAATCCGCCCACGCCAACGTACAACCCCTCCGTGTTCTCGCGAAAAATGACGAAGTTCACGTCTGTTTCGCGGCGGTCTTTGAGCGGGGTGAAGCGACGATCGAACAGCACGCAGGGTCGCGCGTTCACGTACAAATCGAGCTCAAACCGGAGGCCGAGCAGAATGTCGGCCGCATGCCGGTTGGTCGGAACGCGCGGGTCGCCCATGGCGCCCAGCAGAATCGCGTCAAACTCCCGGCGGAACATTTCCGCCGCGCCCGGCGGCAGCGTCGTTCCGTCCTGAAGATACCGATCTGCGCCCCAATCGAATTCGGTCAGTGCCACCTCGCGGCCGCCTGCCGACGCGGCCGCTTTCAGCACCTTTACCGCCTCGGGAATTACTTCTTTTCCGATCCCGTCTCCCGGGATCACCGCGATGCGCTTTGCTCTCGCCATGTATTTTTTCTGGCTCACATCCGACCGCGAAACTAGCACGCGGAAATGTCCCCATGCAACCGGAGATGAACTATTCACCTTCGTATCGAGGCCCTGCGGTTTTCCGTTTTTCTTTGGCGGGGAGAGGTCCTACCGGGTGGCCGCCCGCAAACTGGCCGACACCCCCAACACCTCTGTCTCTCAGCATAATCTCGCTTGACTCGATTCCCTGCTCGGACAATCATCGTGCTGCGTTTGCTTTGCTTCACCTGGAGACCAGCCCATGGGATTGCGCCGCGACGGGGAATCAAGAGGCGAGTTCGGGTCCGCCCAGTTTCGCCGAGGGGCGGCCCTTTCCATCTGCCTTGCAGTCCTACCTGTGTTTGTATTCGCGAGCTACACATCGAGGACGTCGCAGGGGAAACCCGCGATGGGCTCGCCCGCCGACAGTGCTCCGGCGCGACAAGATTTGCAGATCTACTTCGTCGACGTGGAGGGCGGGCAAGCGACGCTGTTCGTCACCCCGGCGGGCGAATCGTTGCTGATCGACACGGGCTGGCCCGACAACGACGCGCGCGACGCGAATCGCATTGCCGCCGCTGCCAAGAAAGCGGGCATCGCCAAAATCGACTACGTGCTGATCACTCACTACCACACCGACCATGTGGGAGGCGTGCCGCAACTCGCCGCGCGCGTGCCGGTCGGGACGTTCATCGACCACGGCGAAAATCGCGAGGCCGACGATGCTTCGACCGAGCAAGGTTTTGAGGCTTATCAGAAGACCCTGGCAAGCGGAAAATATAAACACATTATCGCCAAGCCTGGCGACACCCTGCCGATCGAAGGAATCCAGGCAACCGTCGTGAGCGCGGACGCGGCGACAATTTCCGATCCGCTGCCCGGCGGCGGAGAAGAGAATCCCGCCTGCAAGGATGCGCCGCCGTATCCGACCGATCAGACCGAGAACCGCCGGTCAGTCGGCACCTGGATTAGCTTCGGCAAACTGCGGATTCTCGACCTTGGCGATTTGACGCGCGACGAAGAGAGGGAGCTCATGTGCCCGGTCAACAAGCTGGGGCACATCGACATCTACATCGTCTCGCACCATGGATCGGACCAGAGCAATAGCCCGGTGCTGGTCGACGCCATCTCTCCGCGCGTTGCGATCATGGACAACGGCGCGAAGAAAGGCGGCTCGCCTTCGGTATGGGACGTCATCGAAAAATCGCCGCAGATCGAAGACTTGTGGCAGCTGCACTTTTCCGAAGAGGGCGGGAGCAAGCACAACGTCGCGCCGGAATACGTCGCAAACCTCGACGGCCCGGACGCCGGAAATTACATCTCCATCGCCGCAAATCCCGATGGCAGCTTCGCCGTTTTCAATTCTCGCACGCAGAAAAGCAAAGATTATCCGGCCCGCTGAGCCAGACGGGCCAGCCGGAAATCGAGCCTTAGGACATCCTTCTTGAGGAGTCTACGGCCGGGGGGTTGGAAGGTGAGCCGTCAGGCCTGGCCGGGCCTCCGGGATGGGCTCGATGCGGGCAAGGAGGAAGATATAGGCGGCGATACCGAGGACAAGGAATGCGGCGGCGGCGATGAAGGCCCAGGCAAACGAATGCGTGGATGCCACCAGGTAGCCGGTCACGATGGGGGCCGCGATGGCCGCCAATTGATTGCAGAAATTCAAGATTCCGCCAAGCGTGCCGACCATTCCCTTCGGGGCGATCAACGAAGGGACGGACCAGCCGACTGGAGATGCGGCCGCCAGCCCGCCAAGTGAAATACTGATCCAGAAAACGGCGGATGCTGCCGAGTGCGCCTCGGCCGCCCCGAAGATTCCGAGTCCGAGCGCCGTCCCGCCCACGAGAACCGCCTGGCGCACGCGGCTTGCGTCATGGCCGCGGTGAATCAAGGCGCCCACCAGCCAACCGCCGAAAACAAACTCCGTGAAGGTGCCCACCAGCCACGGGATGCTCGTATACAACACGGAATCAAGAAGATTGATGTGCAGCGAAGTCGAGAGATAGCTGGGCAGCCAGGTCAGCAGAAGATAGAAGGTATAATTATAGGAGGCGTAGCCGAGGACGAGACCGACTACCTTGCGCTGGCGCAGGAGATAACCGGCCGAGCGGCGGGGCGATTCCGGGCCGAGCCCCTCGGGATTGGCGCCGCCATCGAGGATCAGCTGTTTTTCCGCCGCGCTCAGCCCCGCGTGCTCACTCGGATCTCGGTAGAGTCTCCAAAACACAAGGAAGTAAGCGAAGCTCGCGAAGCCCGTCGCCGCAAAGCACCACCGCCAGCCGAAATCGAGCAGCACCAGCCCGACCAGCGGAACCCCAACGGCTGGGCCGAGTTTTGCCGCACCGTCGAACATGGCAGTGGCCAGGCTGCGCTCCCGCGATGGAAACCAGTATCCGATGGCCTTGGAGCTACCGGGAAAGGTGGGGGCTTCCCCCACGCCGAGGAGCAGGCGCGAGAGAAAGAACGTCGGGATGCCGGTCGCGAGCGCCGAGGCAAAACAGGCCACGCTCCACAGCAACGTGCTGATGCGCCCGATCAGGCGAACACCGAATCTGTCGAGCAGAAGGCCCGAGGGCACCTGCATCAGGGCGTACGTCCAGCTGTAGGCGCTTAGCAGATACCCGAACTCGACCGTGGTGACTCCGAACGCGGCATGCAGCGCCTGCTGAGAAACAGAAACGTTGACGCGATCGAAGTAGTTGACGAGCACTCCGAAGCCAAGCAACGCGGCGATCTTCCAGCGCCGGCGAGCCAGGCGCGCAGACGGCCGCACCAGGATGGGTTTCGAGTGTTCGACTGGAGGAGGCATGTCGGCGCCGGACGCCGATTGTAAACGAGGGAAGTCCGCGCCAGGCACCTGATTCTATCTCCGGTTCGCGAGCTCGAGGAAGGGACGGCGAAGCGCCGGGCTCCCTCGAAGGGGCCAAGCTCCCTAGCGATTCGAGGCCGTCCGCAGGGGTGTTAGCGGGCGGGCAGAAGCTCAGAGTGCTTCAGCGCAACACTGCGCTTCCGTTTCCAGATGTAGTCTTTTCGCAGCTTCTCCTGGTGCTTTTTGACCTGCACTTCGATTTCGGCAAAGGCCATCTTCACCGTGGGGCGAATGTCCGTGCCCGTGCCAGTGGCATGGAGCGTACCAGTCGGCAAAATCAGGTTCAGCGACAGTTGGTATTCCGATTTTCTGGGTGTTCTGTCCAGACAGCCGTGAAGCTGAACAAGGTCGGCGGCGTATCGCTTGAGAAGACGGTTCAATTTCTCAACGTGGTGGCGCGATTCCCTCTCGACGATCTCGCGCACGTCGGCATGTGTATTGCTGTAGCTGATTTTCATCGGGGCACCTTGTTGGCAGCGCTTTCTCTTGCTGAAGGAGCGTGCTCATAGGCAGGTGAATTGAGAATAACGCTATGCGCGGAATGTTTCAACACGGGCGAAGAACGCCTCGCGCGACCGGTCGCGTGGCACGATTGACAAATTGCTTGACACGGTACCCCCTTGCGCATAGCCTCTAGGAAAAGTGCGACGTCGGTTGCGGGTGGGAGTGTCAAGGGGAAGAACATGCCCAGCAAGTCCAAGCTCGTTGTCATGAAGAAGGCATCGGAAGACGAATTCGAGCAACTTCTTCGCCGCATCGCCGAAAAGCAGAAACCCAAGCGGCCGGGATTAATCAAGAAAACCTCTGCGGCCTAAAGGCCTTAGCCTCGGAGTTCGAAAGTAGAGGCAGGGCGATTTCTCCAGCCTAGTGCGACAGGTTCGTAATTTCCACCTGAAATTCTGCCAGCAGACCGCCCGTATCGTGCTCAACCTGCGCGGTTGCGTTCTGATAGCCCACCTCGGCCTGTAAGAGATTTTGCTGGGCCTGCGTCCGTTCGGTTTGCGCCTCGAGAACGAAGAAGACCGTCTCCGCACCCAATTCGTATTTGTGCTGCTCGGCCTCGACCGTCTTCTGCGCATAGTCGAGAGCAACCTTGGCAGCCTCCATGGACAGCTTTGATTCTTCCAGTTGGTGAACAGCGTTCCTGACCTCCAGGGTGATCTGTTCTCTCAGCCGGCGATCGGAGTACAAATCACGCCGTTTGGAGGATAGCGCGTCGCCCAACTGCGCTTGCGCCTGCCGATTGCGGAATGGATAGCTTAAGGTGATGCCCCCGCTGTAGGTCGGAAACCCGAAGCCGAACATCTGGCTGACTGCCGATCCATAGGAGCCGGCCTCGAAATTGCCGTTGGAGAGGATGCTGTTCAGTCCGCTCGTCGTATATCCGCCCTGGAGGACGAGGCTGGGCTCCAGGCCGTTGTGGGCCACGCGGATGTTGACGTCGTCGCTCGCCAGCTGCTGGCGCAGGGATTCGAGTTCGGGGCGATAATTGAGCGCTTTGTCGAGCGCAGTGGGGATATCGATGGTCATCAGCGTGCCGTGGGGATCGGGCTTCTCGGTGAGATCGAGGTCGAGCGCGCGGATGTTGGGGTCGATATCGGCGGCCAAGTCGCGACGCAGCTGATCCTCCTGCTGCTTGAGCGCATATTCGGCCTGGATGACGGAGACGCGGCGCGAGGCGACTTGCGACTGCGAACGGTAGATGTCGAGGGGCGGCAACGCGCCGAGTTCGAGCGCGTGTTTATCGTGATCATAGCTTTTCTGCGCGGCATCGAGCGACTCCTGCTGGACGACCAGGTTTTCACGCGCCTGAATCACGCTCCAATAATCGTCGACCACTTGCAAAAGCAGATCGTTCACTTCCGCTTCGAAGTTCGCGCGGGCCTGGGATACGCCGCGCTGGCCGATCACAATTGGCGCGCCGTTCACGAAGAGGCCGGCTCCCCTGAGCAGCGGCTGCGTAAACGTAAAGGACAGGCCGGTGAAGAACGCTGGACTAAAAAAGAAAAAGGTGCTGTTCGACGTGCTCTTGGATGAGCTAAAGGAAGCCTGAACATTCGCGCCAGTCTCGAGATTCTGGCTGATGGCGAGTAGCGTATTCTGGTTGAGCTGGTTGAGAGTGGGCGGGCCGCCCTCGAGTTCCGTGTATTCCGGAGTCACTTGGCGCGCCGAGTTGAAGCTGCCCTGAAAAACCGGATCAAAGACTCCCCGCGCGCGCTCGAGCGCGTTTTTTGCCGTCTGAACCTGTTCTTCCTCGATGCGGATGTCCGTGTTATTGAGGAGAGCTAGACGAATGGCATCGCTCAGCGACAGGGTCAGTTTGCCGTTCACGATATGCTCGAGGAACCCGGTGGGCTCCTGCGTCGGGAGGCTTCGGCGAGTACGTGCCTCAAACTGAAACGCCTCCTGGACATGCGGTGTAATCTGGGCCGGCAGCGGCCTTGTGCTGAGGACCATCAAAGGAAGCCAAAACAAGCGGCGACACAGGAATCCCATGTTCTCCCCCCTTTGAGGAAAGCGGTTCGCCGCAACCCGGGCTACTCGTAGCGGATCGCTTCGACCGGGTCGAGGCGAGCAGCCTTCACTGCCGGATAGGTTCCAAAAATCAGCCCCACGGAGATCGAAACCACAAAGGCCAGCACAATCGAACCGGCGGTGACAATCGTGGACCAGCCCGCCAGCCACGCGATCAGCCGCGACATTCCAAAGCCAAAAAAGATTCCGAGCAGGCCGCCAGCGAAGGAAATCAGGATGGCCTCGACGACGAACTGACGCACGATGTCCGTTTGGCGCGCACCCACCGCGCGCCGAACCCCGATCTCACGAGTGCGCTCGAGAATGCTGGCCAGCATGATGTTCATGATCCCGATGCCGCCAACCAGCAGGGAGATCGATGCGATGGCCACCATGACCGTGCTGAAGAGCCGTTCCGTGCGGCGCTGCTCGGCCAAGAGCTCGGCGGGGACGATGATGTTGAAGTCCCCGGCATCGTGGTGCGAGACGTTCAGCACGCCCCGAACCACCTCGGCGAGTTTCGGTGAATCGTCGGCCTCGGCGAGACGCAGATAGATTCCGTCGATCTCGTCCTTGAGATAGCTTTCTGAATCCTCCAGGCGCATGATCACGGCATTCAGTGGCGCGTAGATCAGATTGTTGGAGTCCTGATTTGGCATCCCGGCGATCTCAGCTTGCGCGGACAATTGTGGAGCGACCACGCCAATCACAAGCAGCCACTGTTCGTTGACCTTCACGTACCGGCCGATCGCATCTTCCGAGCCAAACAGACTGAGTTTGGCGGCTGATCCCAGCACGCACACCGGGGCCGCCGCGTCGTTGTCTGCCCTGTCAAAAAAACGCCCTTCGATCGCGCGCAGCCCGGCGATCTGTTCGTAGGCCGGGGTTACGCCGTAGACGACCGGCGCATCCTGCTGGGGCTTGGGAATCCATTTCGAAGGCATGAACCGCTTGCGCGGCGTCGAATCGACGATGCCGCCGACGTCTTTGTTGATCGCGCGGTAATCGTCGAAAGTGAGGCCCGGAGACGTGCGGCGGATTTTGGTCAGGCTCGCGTCGCTGGTCGCTTCCTTGGCCTCCACGATCAAATTGCGCACGCCCATCTGTTCGATGAAAGCCATGACCTTCTGCTGCGCGCCCGCTCCGATCGACAGCATGGAAACCACGGCGGCCACACCAAAGATCATGCCGAGCATGGTGAGCAGCGAGCGCAGTTTATGGATCAGAAGATTCTCGAGGCCGAGCCGGAGGTCGGGAATGTAGCGGTGAAAATTTCGGCGGTAGCCGAGGTGCGGGACGGCGGATTCTGTCTCCGAGCTCACTCGGCCCTGGCTCCCAGCGCCGGGGCGGAACCGCTGCCGGGATGCAGATTCCGACCGGCCTTCTCTTCCGGGTTCACCAGGGCCACTTGCGTGCCTTCCTTCAAGCCTTCGATGATGGCGACCCCTTGGGTCAAGTACCGAATCTTGATGGCATGCGGTTCGAAGCCGGCCCCGGTTTTGACGTACACCTTTGGCTTGCTTTCGATGTCGAACACCGCCTGCCGGGGAATCGAAAGCGCGTGCGCGAGGTGATCCCCGAAAATGGTCACGCGCGTCGAGAGGCCCGGACGTAAACGGGCGCTCGTCTGATTGAGAGTGGCCGTCACGTCGAAGTCGTGGCTCGGATCGTCGAACCACATGTTCGAAACCATTCCTGCGACGGACTTCACCTTGGCGTCGAAGACCGTGCCGGGAAGAACGTCCACGCGAACTTCGGCCTGCTGGCCGTCCTTCACCGCGGCACGCTGGCTCTCCTTTACTTTCGCATCGACCTCCATTTGGTTGACGTCGATGACCTCCGCCACGACCGCTCCGGAGTAGGCCTGATCTCCCTCCTGAAAGGGCGGCAGCGTCTGGCCCCAGAAGATGCCGCCACTGGCGTTCTCATTCTCACGAACCACCACCAGGCCGTCGATGGGCGAGCGCACCTGCATGTTCTCGATGTTTTTCCGCGCTTGGGTCATGGCCAGCTGCGCCTTCTGCTTTTTTTCTTCGGCCACGGCAATGCTGGCCTCATTCGAAGCGCTGTGCGACTGGATGTCTTGCTCGAGCTGCGCCAGGGCGCGTTTGGCTTCTTCGAGCGTGAGGAGATTCTTCTTGGCGTCGATGGCGCTCAGGATGTCGTTCTTGCTTACGTCGAGCTCGGCTTGGCGAACCGCAAATTTGTCCTTTAGCAGATCGGTCTGATCTTTGGCCGTTTGCACGGCTGCGTCGTCTCTCGCTTTCACGATTTCCTGTTGGGCTTGCTCGAAATCGGAATGGCTCTGCGCCAGCTTGTATTCCTGTTCGCTCGGGTCGAAGGCGACGACGATGTCGCGGGCCTTCACCGTGGCGCCGGTTTTCGCCAGGTGAACGATCTGAAGGGTATCCCGCCCGACGGGCGGCGCCATGGCGTTCGCCGTGCGCGTGGCGCGCAGCTCGCCGGTGGCATCCACCTCCAACTGCAAGTCGGTTTCTTTCACAGTTGCCACCGGCAGGCTCGAGCTAGACAGGCTGGCGCTCCCGCGCAGGGTGCAGGAGATCGGTGCAGCTGCGGGCAAAAGTGAAATGGCGATCCACAAGAGTCGGCGTCTCATGCGTCACTGCCCCGCGCTGGGGTCCTCAAGCGAAATGCGTTCGCCGGGCTGGAGTCCTTTGGCGATGAGTAGCTGGTCGCCGCTTCTCCGTGCCACCTCGATCGTTCGCTCCGCGAACTTGCGGCCGAGCAGAACATAAGCGACAGTCTGCCCAGCATCGTGAAACAAAGCCTGGGAAGGGATGATGATTCCGTCGCGAATGCGTTCGGTCGCGATGTGCAGATTGGCCTGCATGCCCGGGCGCAGCCGGGGGTCCAGGTTGTCGATGCCGACTTGAATTGCGAAATTGCGCGGAAACGGCCAGCCCGCGCTGAAGTCCGTGCTCGCATTCGTACTGATCTGGGCAATATGCCCGCTAAATTCGCGATCGGGAATGGCATCGGCCCGAATGGTAAGAGCCTGACCGACCTGAATGCGCCCGCGCTCGGTTTCATCAACGCGCGCCGAGATCTGCAAGGTGGACAGGTCCGGCAGTTCGGCAATGGCTGCGCCCGGCCAGGCGCGGTCGCCCTGTTTGAACGGTGCTCCTCCGCCGAAGAATCCGGAGGCATGCCAATTATTGAGCACCGTCACGATCCCCTCGGTCGGCGCCTTGAGCACCAGAACAGAAAGCGCGCGCTGCATTTGACGAACCTTGAACAGGGCCTGATCGTGCTTCTGACTCTTGTCTTCGATATCGGCGGCGTCGAGCGTCTGATCCGCCTTGCGCTTCGCTTCCTTCTGCTCGAAGACTTGCTCGGCGTCCGCCAGCTTCAGCCGGGCCTCCTCGCCATCAATTTTCGAAAGGATCTCCTGTTTGCTGGCGTCCAGTTTCGCCGCCTCCGCGTCGTAGCGGGCCTTCATCACATCGGTCAGGTCCTGCTCCTCGATCAGGCGCGCTTTCGCGCGCGATTGTTCGACCTCAGCGTCGGCGGACTTCAATTCCGCTTGGTCCTCGGCGAGGGTTTCCCGAGGGTCGGTCGTGTCGAAAACGACGATCGCGTCGCCTTTCCTCACCTGCTTGCCGGTCGGCGTGATCTTCAGAATCTGCAGGTCGCCAGCCTGGTAAGGTGCGGTGATCGTGACCGACTTCGACGCCTTCGCTTCTCCACGAAGATCAAGGTAGTCGACAAATTCGCCGCGTTGAACGACAGCCGTGGGAATCCGCGGAGATGGATTCGCCAGGCGGAACGCGCCGATGATGAGGAGTGTGCTGACGGGCACGAAGAGGGCCGTGAGAACTCGCTTGTTCCGAGCAGGAAGGCGGCGTAGCCCGACCATGACGCTCACATTTGGGCCGATGCGGAACGGAGGGCCTCGCGCCGAACAACCTCGCCCGCACGGAGCCCCGACTCAATCACGACCTCTAAATCGTTGCGAGGTCCCACCCTTACCGCACTTTTCCGGAAGCTCGCGCCGGCGCGCAGCCAAACGTAATCTTGGCCCTTGTCCGACGCGACGCTCTCAACCGGAACAACGAGGGCGTCCGGGCGGCGCTCGAGCTGGACGTCGACCGCAGCGGAAAGGTCCGGCATCAATTTCGGATTGTTTCCGTTAATCGAAAACAGGGCCGAGAACGTGCGCACTTTGTCGCTGAATCGGCCGGTGTGTGCGAGAGGCGTGAATTCCTCGAGGCGGCCAGAAAACGAAAGGCCCGGATAGGCATCGAGATAAACGCGCGCGCGCGCGCCGACATGCAAATCGAGGAAGTCAGCTTGATTCGCCTCCGCGGTGACGCTCATTTGCGAGGGGTCAACCACGCGCAGGAAAGGAACTCCTGGCCGGACCTGATCGCCTTCCTGCACATCACCCATCCGCCCCCCCGTCCAAATCATGTTCAGGACAACCACTCCGTCCATAGGCGAAAGAAGCGTCATTTTGCTCGCGTTGGCCTCGGCA
>Ga0187783_10003989_pt1 | contig 10921 bp, 8 predicted proteins | sample 1015_SJ02_MP02_2_FD_132471 | JGI IMG/M metagenome (GOLD analysis project Ga0187783, IMG submission 132471) | Tropical peat soil microbial communities from peatlands in Department of Meta, Colombia - 1015_SJ02_MP02_20_MG | ecosystem: Environmental > Terrestrial > Soil > Wetlands > Peat | place...
CGCGCCGTGGCCGCGGCCAGCGAAGCCTTCACCGAGGGAACCTGGCCCCGCCTGCCCGCCCGCCAGCGCGCCATCATCCTGACCAGGATCGCCGACGCCATCGAAGCCCGCGCGCCGCGGATAGCCGAACTCGAGACGTTCGACACCGGCCTGCCGGTCACCCAGGCGCGCGGCCAGGCCGCCCGCGCCGCGGAGAACTTCAGGTTCTTCGCCGACATGACCGTCACCCTGCACGAGGACGCGTTCACGGTCCCTGGCCACCAGCTCGGCTACGTGATCCGCCAGCCGGCCGGGGTGGCGGGCCTGATCACCCCGTGGAACACCCCGTTCATGCTGGAGACATGGAAGCTCGCGCCCGCGCTGGCCGCGGGCTGCACGGTGGTGCTCAAGCCGGCCGAGTGGACACCGCTGTCGGCCAGCCTGCTGCCGGAGATCATGACCGAGGCGGGCCTGCCGGACGGCGCGTTCAACCTGGTCCACGGCATCGGCGAGGTGGCCGGCGCGGCGCTGGTCACGCACAAGGACGTGCCCCGCATCTCGTTCACCGGCGAGACCGCCACCGGCCGCGCGATCATGGCCGCCGCCGCGCCGCACCTCAAGGGCCTGTCGATGGAACTTGGCGGCAAATCGCCGTGCCTGGTCTTCGCCGACGCCGACCTTGACCTGGCCGCCGACAGCGCCCTGTTCGGGGTGTTCTCCCTGAACGGCGAACGGTGCACGGCCGGCTCCCGGATTTTGGCCGAACGGTCCGTCTACCACGATCTGGTCACCCGGCTCGCCGCCCGGGCCGGACGCATCCGGGTGGGCCCGCCGTCCGACCCGGACACCGAGATCGGCGCCCTGGTCCACCCCGAGCACTACGCCAGGGTCCTGTCGTACGTCCAGGCCGGCCTGGACGAGGGCGCGCGCCTGGTCGCCGGCGGTTCCCGGCCCCGGACCCAGCCGAAAGGAAACTACCTGACGGCGACCGTGTTCGCCGACGTGCAGCCGTGGATGCGGATCTTCCGCGAGGAGATCTTCGGCCCGGTCGTGTGCGTCACCCCGTTCGACGCCGAGGCCGACGCGATCGCGCTGGCCAACGACACCGCCTACGGCCTGGCCGCGTACATCTGGACCAGGGACCTGGCCCGCGCGCACCGCCTGGCGGGCGCGGTGCAGGCCGGGATGACCTGGATCAACTCGCACAACGTGCGCGACCTGCGGACCCCGTTCGGCGGGGTCAAGGCCAGCGGCCTCGGCCGCGAGGGCGGCGCGCACAGCCTGGACTTCTACACGCAGTCGCGGATCGTCCACATCCCGCTGGCCGACACCCACGTCCCCCGGTTCGGGGCCTGACCATGCCGCTGCCGCCTCCCGACATCGTCCGCGCCGCCTACGCCGAACTGGCCGTCACCGACCTGGACCGGGCCAGGTGGTTCTGGGTCGACCTGCTCGGCTTCGTGGTCACCCGCGCCGACCAGGACGCGCTCTACCTGCGCGGCTACGACGAACTCACCCACCACAACCTGATCCTGCGCCGGGGCCAGCGGCCCGCGGCGGCCCGGCTCGCGTACCGCGTCCGCACCGCGGCCGACCTGGACCTGGCCGAGGCGTTCTACGCCGCGCTCGGATCGCGGACGGCGCGCGTGCCCGCGGGCGTCACGCCCGGGGTGGGGGAGGCGGTCAGGGCCGAGGACCCGCTCGGCTTCACCGTCGAGTTCTTCTTCGCCGCCGAACTACCGCCGCGCCTGCAGCAGCGCTACGACCTGCGGCGCGGCGCCGAGCCCGCGCGGCTTGACCACTTCAACATCGTGGTGCCCGACGTGCGCGCCGCCTACCAGTACTACGCCTCGCTCGGGTTCGGCCTGTCCGAGACGATCGAGGACGGCGACACGCTGTACGCGGCCTGGATGTTCCGCAAGCAGACGGTGCACGACGTGGCGTTCACAGGCGGCGACGGGCCCCGCCTGCACCACCTGGGGTTCTTCGCGCACGAGTCGCACCAGGTGCTGCGCATCTGCGACATCCTCGGCGCACTGCACGAGGAGGCCCGCATCGAGCGCGGCCCCGGCCGGCACGGCGTATCCAACGCCTTCTACGTGTATCTGCGCGACCCGGACGGGCACCGGGTCGAGATCTACACCAGCGACTACTTCACCGGCGACCCGGACCACCCGGTGCTGCGCTGGTCCGTGCGGGACCCCCGCCGCCGCGACTTCTGGGGCCACCCGGTGATCCCGTCCTGGTACACCGAGGCCACCCCCGTCCTCGACCTGGACGGCCGCCCCCGCCCCCTGCTCCCCGAGCAACAGCCGGCCGAAGTCAAGGTCGGCGCCGACGGCTTCACCAGCCCTGCGCTCTAGGTCCGTATCGCTCCGGCAACTTCGCCCCCTCCCCTCGGCTGTTCTCGCCATCTCATCGTGCCAGGCCATTCCGTATGGACTTACGCTGATCTGGTGGCCCGCGTGGGAGCATGCCTGCTCGATGCCTTCGAGACGATTCTGACCTGCGACTTCACGACATACCGGCGGGAGTTGCCCGTGCTGGCCGGCATCCCGGCCGACGTCATGTTCGAGGAGTTCGGCCGGATCGCTCCCGCGCTTACCGACGGGCGGCTGTCGCTGGCCGCGGGATACGACCACATCCTGCGAACCTGCGGCGCCGGGCCTCGGCCGGAGCTGGTGCGCGCCCTGATGGACAGGGGAATAGAGCTGCTCTCGGCGTCCGGGCGGCTGTTCGAGGACGTGCGGCCGTTCATGGCCGGGCTCAGGGCCCGTGGCATCAAGATCGCGATCGTCAGCAACTGCGACGAGCAGGTGCGTGGCCTGCTTGGCTCGCTCGGGGTGACTCCGCTGGCCGACGCCCTGGTGCTGTCCTGCGAGGTCGGGGCGGCCAAGCCGTCGCCGCGGATTTTCGAGCGGGCGCTTGAGGTCTTGGGGGTGAGCGCCGAGGCCGCCTTGTTCGTGGATGACAACCCCGGGTTCTGCGCGGGGGCGACGGCCCTGGGCATCCGCGCGGCGCACCTCGTCCGGGGCGAGCCGGGTGCGCAGGCTCCCGCGGGAGGCGCCACGGTGGTCAGGTCCCTGGCCGACGTCGAGGCGATGCTGTCGGCCTGACCCCGCAGATTCAGAACAGGGTCGGCGGCCCGGACCCGATCGGCTCAGGGAGCGGCTCGACCTCGGGCACCCGGGCTCGCACGTCGTCGTGGAATCGGCGGGCGAGCTCGAGCGCGCTGACGTTGTCGGGCGTATGGATGAAGACCGTCGGGGAACGGCCCTCGCGCAGCCAGCCGGCCACCGAGTCGAGCCAGGGCTGCCACCCCGCGATCGTGCGTGCCGCGTCGTCGCGGCCGATGTAGCGGACGACGGGATGGGACGTGAGGGCCCGTGACCGGCGGGGCAGGCGCGGCTTCTTCGTCCAGGCCTCCCGTTCGGCGTCGGTCCCCGGAGGGCTCCCGAACAAGACGGCGGTGTCGAAGATGACCCATTCGGCGCCGACGTCACGCAGAGCCCGCTCGAGCTGCTGTTCCCATCGCGGCTCGGCGAAGAACGCGCGGTGCCTGACCTCGACGCAGTACCGGTACCCGCGCGGCAGACGGCGCAGGAAACCGCCCAGAGCGCCGAGGTCGGCGGGGCTGAAGGACGGCGGCAGCTGAACCCACAGGGCGTGGGCGCGGCCCTCGAGGGGTTGGATCGCGGCCAGGAAGGCGCGGAGCGGGTCGCCGACGTCGGCCAGGCGGCGCTCATGAGTGATCGGTTTCGGCAGCTTGAGGATGAACCTGAAGTCCGCGGTGGTCTGTTCCGCCCACGACCTCACCGTGCCGGGGGCCGGGGTCGCGTAAAAGGTCGTATTGCCCTCCACGGCGTTGCACCACGTCGCATAGGCGCGCAGGCGCTCGCGCGACGGCAGTGACCCGGGCAGGTAGCGGCCCTGCCATGGCGGGTACGTCCACATCGCGCATCCGACGTGGAGTTTCATAGCCCCGGGGCGGCCGGCGGCTCAGCGGGCCCTAGCTGATCCGCTCGACCTCCAGGTCGCCGTCGGCCAGGCGGGCGCGCAGCACCTTCTTGTCGAACTTGCCGACCGCGGTCTTGGGGATCTCGGTGACGAACGTCCAGTTCTCCGGTATCTGCCAGCGCGCCACCTTGTCGGCAAGGAAGTCGGCAAGCTCGCCCGGCTTGGCCGTCATCCCCGGCCGCAGCACCACGGTGGCCAGCGGGCGCTCACCCCAGCGGTCGTCCGGCATGCCGATCACCGCGGCCTCCTGCACGGCCGGATGCGCCATGAGCTGGTTCTCGAGGTCGACCGAGGAGATCCACTCGCCGCCGGACTTGATCACGTCCTTGATCCGGTCGGTGATGGTGAAGAAGCCGCGATCGTCGATCGTGCCGACGTCCCCGGTGCGCAGCCAGCCGTCGCGGAACTTCTCCGGTGCCGCGTCCCTGTGGTAGGAGCCGGTCACCCACGGGCCGCGGACCTCGATCTCACCCTCGCTCGCGCCGTCCCACGGCAGCTCCTCGCCGTTCTTGCCGATCAGCCGCATCTCGACCCCGTGGATGACGCGGCCCGAGCGCGTCCGCCAGTCCAGGTCCTCCGGGCTGTTCTCGGCCACCCCGGCCGGCGGCATCGCCATCCCGCCCACCGGGCTGGTCTCGGTCATGCCCCAGCCCTGGATGATGCGCAGCCCGTAGCGGTCGGCGAACCGCTCGAGCATGATCCGGGGCGCGGCGGCGCCGCCCGAGTTGCCCAGCCGCAGCGAGGACAGGTCGATCTCGTGGTCCCGCCCGTAGTCAAGGATCGAGTTCCAGATGGTCGGCACGCCCGCGGTGACCGTCGACCGCTCGGCCGCCATGAAGGCGGTCAGGTGCTCCGGCTGCAGGAACGGCCCCGGCATGTGCAGCGTCGCGCCGGAAAGGAACGCCGCATACGGCAGGCCCCACGCGTTCGCATGGAACATCGGCACGATGGCCAGCGCCCGGTCCGCCTCGCTGATGCCGAGCGGCGCCGCTATCGTCGCGATCGCGTGCAGGTAGGTGGAGCGGTGCGAGTACACCACGCCCTTCGGGTCCCCGGTGGTGCCGCTGGTGTAGCACATGACCGCCGCGTCCCGCTCGTCCAGTTCCGGCCAGTCGTACCCGGGGTCCTCGGCCGCCAGCAGGTCCGCGTACCGCAGGGCCCGCCCGCCAAGTGCCGACGCGTCCCCTGGCCCGTTGACGATGAACGCCTCCACCGCTGGCAGCTCGCCGGCGATCCGCGCCAGCAGCGGGACCAGGGTGTCGTCGACGATGACGATCCGGTCCCCGGCGTGGCCGGCGATGTGCGCGACCTGGGCGCCGGGCAGCCGGATGTTCAGCGTGTGCAGCACCGCGCCCATCCCGGGCACCCCGAAGTAGGCCTCGAGGTGCTCCTGGTTGTTCCAGCAGAACGTCGCCACCGGGTCGCCTCGTCCGATCCCCAGCCGGGCCAGGGCCCCGGCCAGCCGCCCCGCGTTCTGCGCCACGGTCGCGTACGTGGCCCGGCGGGTACCCGCCCCGGTCCAGGTCACGCACTCGCTGCGGCCGTACACGCGGGCGCCGTGCCGCATGATCGACCCGATGGTGAGCTGGTAGTCCTGCATGGTGCTGCGGATCATCGAAACCTCATCCTCATCTGTCGAGAAATTCGCCCTTAACGTTAAGGCTCTGCGGCCCGGTTGGCGAGTGCGCGCTCGATCATCGCGACCAGGTCGGGCCGCTCGCTCAGGCCCCACAACACCGCGGCCGGGATGCCGAGCTGCCGGGCCGCCTCGGCCACCACGGGCTGGAGCATGTGCAGGGCCTGGGCCAGGCCCTCGTCCCGGGTCCAGGTGGGCGGCAGGTCGTCGAGCGACAGCTCGGCCGGCCGCCGGAACGTCCCGTCCGGCCCGGGCAGCCAGGCCTCGCGCTCCGCGGCCGCGGCGATGGCCGACCGGCCGCCTGCCACGGTGGCGTCGCTGAAGGACGCGAGCACCGACCGTTCCACCGTGCCCGCCACCAGCCGGCGGTTCGGGGCAAGCAGCACGTTCCAGACGTACTCCGACCGGGTGTGGCTGGGGTGCGCCAGCGCGAAGTCAAGGCCGTCGATCTCCGCCTCGGGGTCGAAACCGTCGAGCCCGCGCTCGTTCCGGCCGAACTCGGCCGTGATGATCACGTGCCCGAGCTGATCGGGTTCCCGCGCGCGCACCTGCACGGCCTGCCGTACGCCCATGCCGCGCAACTGGACCAGCCACGGCCCGTAGCGGTCGGCGGCGAACCACGCGTCCGGGTTCGCCTCGAAGTAGCTCTCCAGGTCCTTGGTCCGCTGGTAGAGCCCGGGCGGCGGCATGAGGCGCGGCTCCCCGGTGGCGGCGTTCTCACCGATGAGGAAGGCGGTCTGGCGCAGCCGGCCGAGCAACTCCGCCCGCCGGCCCGCAGCGGCCACGTCGAGCGCGTTCATGACCAGGTCCAGGTCCGCGTCATGCCGGCCCGGGTCGAGCTCAGAAACGTCCATCCGCTCGTACCGGGGCAGGACAAGCTGAAGCACCTCCGCTACCACGTCCGGCTCGGTCAGCTCGAGCGCGTCGAGGAACCGCCGGGCCGCGGGGGAGTCCGCGACGGCCCGCCGCACCGTGGGCAGGCTGCTCGGGACGGGACCAGGCAGGTACACGGCCGGGCGGCCCGCGTCGCCGAACGCGGCCACCTGGCTGCCGTCCTCGAGCCTGATGACCGGCTTGGCCGCGGCCGCCTGCCACAGCGCGGAATGCAGGAACAAGAACGCGTACAGCCGCGTGATCCACTGGTCGGACTGCGCCTGGAGGAATTCGCCGGACAGGTGCGCCACGACGCCCTCCGGCGTGAGCTCGGCCATCCCGATCTCATCCCGCAGGTAACGCCACAGCGCGGGCGTGCCGCTCTCGGTGATGGCCTCGTCCGCGAACCAGGCCGGCCCGGCCGTGCGGTACAGCGCGCCGAGCCGCCCCGGATCTCCCAGGAGCTCGTGCAGCCCGTCGCCGCGCGCCAGCAGCACCTCGTCCGCCCGGCGGTGGCCGCCGGCGACCGGGATGAGTTCCGCGCCGCGCAGGGCCTCCCGCACCGCATCGAACAGCGGCCGGAACATCGAGCCGGGCGGGAACCGGGCGGCGTCGACCGGCAGCGCGGTCAGCGCGGCCGCGGTGAGCAGCCCGCCGTCGCGCAGTTCCGGCAGCACGCCGGCCAGCAGGGCGGCGGTCTCGCGCACGAGGACCTGGTTCGACCGGTCGTGCTCGGGCACGTTGTCCCTGGCGGGCGTGGTCCGGTACGGTCCCTGCACGACGAAGCCGAGGAAGGTCTCCTTCTCGGTCGGGAAGAACACGCTCAGCGGGGCCCGGCCGAGCGGCACGATCCGTGTCGCCCCGGTTCGGCCCGCCTCGACCCAGAAGGCGATCTCCACTGGCCGTGCCGCGGCGCCGAGGCCCTCCACCCGGCGGCGCCACACCAGCCACTCCTGCCGCCCGGCCCGGCCCTTGGACACCCTGACGCGCCGGCTCGCGCCCGCGCCGCCTTCCACCCGGCGCTCGATAACTGACCCGACCCCGTGGCCTCCTCGGGCCACCCCGGCGCCGTCCCCATCGACCCGCAGCCGGGTGATGTTCGTCAGGAACAGCAAGATCCCGGGCTCGATCGCGGCCAGCGCCGCGGATATCTCCGCCGCGGCGGTCGCGGCGGGCACGTCGTCGTGGTCGAAGGGGAAGACGAACACGGTTCCGGCCCCCGGCCGGGCCGGCGGATCGGCGGCATAGGGCCGGACGTAGTTCTCGATCCTGAAGTGCTCGTCGCCGCTGTAGACGTGCGGTGTCCGGGTGTAGGCGTACACCGACTTGAAGCCGATGCCGAACTTCCCGATCGCGGTGAGATCACCGGACTTGCCGCTCTGGCCCACCCCGCAGAGGGCGCGGACGTCGGCCTCGGTGAACGGCCGGCCGTCGTGCCGCAGCTCCAGCCGGTCGCTGAACAACTCGAAGGCCAGCTCGGTCGCGCCGGCGTCCTCGGCGTTCTGGATCAGCTCGAAGATGAAGTGCGTGCGCTCGCTGTACAGCTGTCCGAGCAGGTCAAGCACGGCCGTGTCCCACCCGTACCGGGCAATGTTCTCCTCCCGGATCTTCCCGTAGTCGGCGGCCATTGTTCTATTGTCCCGGCCCCGGACTCCCCGCGAGCGAAGGACCGCGAGCGGGGCAACACATCCCGGGAAGTGGAGAATTTTCCTGCTTTGCCTGAGTCGTCCCCGCCTCAGTCGCTAACGTTAAGTAAGGAGCCTGCGCGGATGACGACGGTCGCCGTGCTGTGCCCGACTGGGAGGAACTATGGTCGCATCCGCCTCACCAGCGGTGGGTATTCCCCCGCCGATCAACCTCGGAGAGCCAGCGGTCACCTCATGAATCGTCAATTCTCATGGGGTGACTCATCGATGGCCACGCAGCGTGACGACCGCCACCGCACGCTGCCAACCGCCCAGTGCTCGTTGTGCGGTATCGCGCTCCCGACCGGCCTGATGGTCCCCGACGGCGGCCAGGCCTGCGTCGACATCCGCTGGTACTGCAAGGACGCCAAATCCTGTACCGAACGGTGGACATCGAACCTGCCCCGGCAGCCGCACATCGCGCCGACGCCGACGACGATGGCCCCAGGCACCCCGGCGCTCCCGCCGCCCGTGTCGGCGGAACTGCGGAGCCTGCGGGACCAACCCGCCCAAGAGGCATGGTCCGCCGACCCCTCCTAGTGGTACACCAGGCTGCGCAGGGCGTTGCTGATGGGCCGGCCCTGGAAGCGGAGCCAGCGCATGGCGGCGACGTCCAAGATGGCCCAGTTGCCGCTTTCCGCGCCGTCGCAGTCCAGGCCGGTCACCTCAATCGGACCGCCGCCGAGATCGACCGTGCGCTGATAGGCCAGGTGCAAGTGCCCGTGCATCAGCCAGCGCGGCCGCACCGCCAGCACGACCTCCCGCAGCAGGCCGCGGTGCGCGTCGCTGCGCCGCAGGTCGGCCCGCGACCACCAGGTCGGCGGCGGCGGGAAGGCGTGCTCGATGCCGGCCGGGCATTCGTGCGTGACCATCACGTCGGCCGGCCCGGCCGCCATGACCGCTTCGGCCTGCCGCCGGGTGATCTCCTCCTCGGGCCACCAGTCGGCGCCCGCCGTCCGCCCGGCGCGGTCGAGGCTGACCGCGCCGCCCAGGGCGAGCCAGTCCCGCCCTCCCCAGCGCCACCGGTACCCGCGGGGCAGGTGCCAGATCCGGCCGGTGACCCGCTCGCGCCCGTCCGGCCCGGGCCGGAGCCTGGCCAGCTGGGCGAAGTCCTCGTGGTTGCCGTCCACGAACCACAACTCGGCCTCCCCGGCCGCGAGCACCGCGTCGAGCCGGGACAGGTACTCGCGCCCCGCACGCCCGGGCCAGATGCCGAAGTCGCCGAGGTGAACGATGACCCGCGGGCCGCCCGGCGGCAGCAGCGCGCAGATCTTGCGCGCCGACCGTGTCGCCCACACGGTGTTCCCGTGCCAGTCACCCGCGACCCCGATACGCTCGGGTACGCCGTCCATGCATCAGCAGCGTAGGCGAGAACCACGGCCCCGTTCGGCCAAAGGAAAGGACCTACCGCCAGTACACCTAAGCGTTGACAGACGTCCACCTGTTCGTTTAGCTTCGTTTGTCCCATGTAAACGCGTGTGATCGGGGGCGAGCATGCTGCGAATGCCGGCCGTCTGGACCTTGTCGAGTCCGCTCAGCGGGACCGGGGACGGCGAGCGGCGCTCGCCGGTGGAGATCGTGGCCACCGTGGGGACGTACCTGACCCGCACCCAGGCGGCCGAGGTCTCCGGGCTGCGGACCGGTCCTTTCGGGCGCTGGGCCGACGGTGTCACCGCCATGCGCGCCGACTGCGTCGCCTTCGCCTCCCACTGGCAGGAGCACAACGAGCGTGTCCTCGAGGCCACCGGGCCGCTGTGGGTGGTGCTCGGCGACTCGACCGCGCAGGGACTCGGCGCGCCAAGCCCGTTGGGCGGCTATGTCGGCCAGGTCCTCGACGAGCTCCGCCAGCGGACCGAACTGCCCTGGCGCGTGCTCAACCTGTCCGCGTCCGGCGCGCTCATCCGTCACGTGCTGGAGACCCAGCTACCCCAGATGCCCGACTCGGTGGACCTGGTGACCTGCGGGATCGGCATCAACGACATCCTGTACGCCAGTCCGGGCCGGCTGTTCGCCGACCTGCGCGCCCTGCTCGCGGCCGTCCCTGACAACACGGTCCTGCTCGACCTGCCCCTGCCGGCCGGCTACGGGGGCCTGCTCGGCCTGGCCAGCCGTCCCTACGTGGCGCGGATCAACCGGGTCATCCACCAGACGGCCGCCGCCCGGGGCCTGACGGTGGCCGAGGTGTCCGCCCACTTCATGCCGCCCTGGGCCGGGAAGTTCGCGTCCGACTGTTTCCACCCCAGCCAGAGCGGCTACCGCGACTGGACCCGCGCCCTACTGGCCGTCATCTGAGCCGTCATCTGACTGGCCGCTGTGCGGCGGCGATGATGGCGTCCGCGCTCCTGGCGACGTCCTCGCCGGTTGTCGCCCAGCCCGAGACGCTGATCCGCATGGCCGGCCTGCCGTCCCACATGGTCGGACCGCACCAGCACGTCCCGTCCCGCTGGACCGATTCCACCATCGCCAGCGTCCGGTCATCGCTGGCCGCTCGCACCAGGACCTGGTTGAGCACCACGTCGTTCAGCACCTCGAGGCCCGCCTGCCGCAGCCGGCCGGCCATGACCCGGGCATGCTCGCATGTGCGCACGACGAGGTCGGTAACGCCCTGCCTGCCAAGCGTGCGCAGGACCGCCCACACCTCGACCTGCCGGGCGCGCTGCGAGGCCTGCGGCGTGTGGTGCATGGCCTCGAAACCCGCGTCGGGCGGCAGGTAGCCGGCCACCGAGGCGAA
>Ga0187783_10003990_pt1 | contig 10918 bp, 10 predicted proteins | sample 1015_SJ02_MP02_2_FD_132471 | JGI IMG/M metagenome (GOLD analysis project Ga0187783, IMG submission 132471) | Tropical peat soil microbial communities from peatlands in Department of Meta, Colombia - 1015_SJ02_MP02_20_MG | ecosystem: Environmental > Terrestrial > Soil > Wetlands > Peat | place...
CAGCTAACGGCGTACCGCCAGAGCCCGGCACGACCAGGCCGGATTCGTAGGCAGCGATGACCGCTTGCGTTCGTCGTCTACGTCATCCCGGTCATCAGCGACGTGGCGCTCAATCCAACCTGGCAGCACCGGATCGAGCGCTGGGCGCGCGCGGACGCGACCTTACGCCTAATGCGAAATCTCTTTCCTGGCCACGGCCTGCTCGGTAGCTTGGCGACACCAGCGAACCAGGCGCCGACGCATCCGCGCGCAGGAGGGACAGGCCATGCTCCACCCGGTCGGGCACGGCCCGGACGATCGTCAGCGGCCGCCTAAGCCGCTGCTGCGGACGATGCTCGGCGATGTGCTGCGGCGGACCCGGCTCGAGCAAGGCCGCACGCTGGCCGACGTGGCCGGGGCAGCGAAGGTGTCCGTGCAATACCTGTCCGAGCTGGAGCGCGGCCGCAAGGAAGCCTCATCCGAGATCCTGGCCGCGATTTGCGATGCACTCTGGCTAGAGCTGCCAGAGCTGCTGGCCGCGGTGGGACGCGGTCTGGCCGGCGCGGCAGATCGCCAGGTGACAGTCGTCCGGCTGGGAAGCATGCCCGATCGTCGCGCCTCCTCCTACTTGCCCGGCTCGGGCGATGTCAGGTGCCTGCTCGCAGCGTGATCAGCCACGGCCGGCGAGTACCGGCAGAACCGCCTTTCTGGTGGTGATGACCTCGTCCGCGAGACCGTAATCAACAGCCTCGTGCGCGCTGAACGTCTTGTTCCTGTCCGTATCATCCCTGATCTTCGCGACCGGGTGGCCAGTGTGCTGGCTCAGGATCTGGTCCACCTCGGCCCGCACCTTGGACAGCTCTTTGGCCTGGATTGCCAGGTCGGGCAGGGTTCCCTGGGACTGGCTTGACGGCTGATGCAGCGCAACCTTGGCGTGCGGCAGGACGGCCCTGCGGCCCGGCGCACCTGCTGCCAGCAGGACTGCTGCTGCGGACGCGGCCTGTCCCATGCACACGGTGGCAACGTCGGGCCGGACGTACTGCATCGTGTCGTAGATTGCCGTGAGCGCACTGAACGAGCCACCGGGCGAATTGATATAGAGGCAGATCTCAAGGTCAGGACTGGCCGCCTCCAGGTGGATCAGCTGGGCCATCACGACGTTGGCGACTCCGTCGTCGATCTCAGTGCCCAAGAAGATGATCCGCTCGGAAAGCAGCCGGGAGTAGATGTCGGAAGCCCGCTCGCCGAGCGCGGTCCGCTCGATCACCGTGGGGATCGTGTACTGGCCCACGGTCACAGCCTCGCCATCCGGCCAACAACCGCAGGGCGGACATCCTCGACGCGTTCCAGGACGTGATCGATCATCCCGTACTCGCGTGCTTCCGCCGCGCTGAACCAGCGATCGCGCAGGCTGTCGTTCTGAATGCGCTCTACTGGCTGGCCCGTGTGCTCAGCTGTCAGCTTGATCATGAGTGCGCTGGTGCGCTCTAGTTGGGCGGCGTAGATCTCGACGTCGGCAGCCGTCCCGCCGAAGCCGGCCGAGCCCTGGTGCATTAGCACCTGCGCATGCGGCAGGCTGAACCGCTTGCCCGGTGTTCCCGCGCAGAGCAGGAACTGGGCCATGCTCCCGGCCAGGCCCATGGCGAGCGTGCTGACGTCATTAGGGATTAGTCGCATCGTGTCGTAGATCGCGAGACCAGCGCTGACCGAACCGCCAGGTGAGTTGATATACAGGCTGATGTCAGTGCGCGGATCTTCGGCCGACAGCAGCAACAGCTGGGCGCACAGCCGGTTGGCGATGCGGTCGTCCACCTCGCTGCCGAGGACGATGATGCGCTGGTAGAGCAGCCGGGCGATCAGCTGATCATCCACCGACCCCAGCGGCATGGTTGGTTCGGTCACGCTAGCCTGCATGCTCTCCTGCCTTTGCGTAGTGCCGGAACCCCGGCGCTTCGCCCTCCACGATGGCTGGCCGGTCCGGCGCCGGCCAAGACAATCTGCCGATAGCAGAGAAGATCACTAAGCTGCGGACATGAAGGGTGCTGAGTTCGCCGACGTGCTGGACGCGGTCCGCCGCTTCGTGCATGACAAGGTCGTGCCGCGTGAGGACGAGATCGAGGAGACCGACGCGATCCCCGCCGACCTGCGGCAGGCCGCGGTAGACATGGGCCTGTTCGGCTACACGCTCCCGGAGGAGTATGGCGGCCTCGGCGCCAGCCTGTCGCAGGACGTGCAGCTGGCATTCGAGTTCGGCTACACGACGCCCGCGTTCCGCTCCATGTTCGGCACCAACAACGGAATAGCCGGGCAGGTCCTGGTCAGCTCTGGCAGCCCGGAGCAGAAGCAGCATTGGCTGCCAAGGCTGGCCGAGGGCGCCGTCGCCGCGTTCGCGCTCACCGAGGCCGAGGCCGGCTCCGACCCCTCCGGCCTGACGACAAGGGCAATCGAGGACGGTGACGGCTACCTGATCTCCGGCGCCAAGCGGTTCATCACCAACGCGCCGCTTGCCGACGTTTTCGTGCTCTTCGCCCGCACCGGCGCTGAGGTGCGCGGTACCCGCGGCATCTCGGTCTTCGTGGTCGAGGCTACCCGCGAGGGCGTCCGGGTCGGGCCAAAGGACCGCAAGACCGGCCAGGCCGGCGCCTGGACCGCCGAAGTGTTCTTCGACCAGGTGAGAGTCCCCGCGTCGGCCCTGGTAGGCGGCAGCGAAGGAGCGGGCTTCGCCGAGGCCATGAAGTCGCTCGTGCGCGGCCGGGTGCACATCGCCGGCATCTGCGTCGGCATGGCGCAGCGGCTGCTCGTGGAGTCCGTCGCCCACGCGCGGAGCAGCAAACAGGGCGGCCGCCCGATCGGCGAGTTCCAGCTGGTGCAGGCGATGCTGGCCGACATACAGACCGGCGTGTACGCGGGGCGCGCGATGGTGCTGGAAGCGGCCTGCAACTACGACTCCGGCGCCGACCGCAAGATCGGGCCGTCTGCGGCCAAGCTGTTCTGCTCGGAGATGGTCGGCCGGGCTGCGGACCTGGCTGTGCAGATCCACGGCGGCCTTGGTTACATGCGCGGCGTCCCGGTCGAGCGCATGTACCGGGACGCCCGGCTGTTCCGCATTTACGAGGGCACCAGCGAGATCCAGAAGCTGATCATCGGCCGCGCGCTCGTTTCCGGGAACGCCTAGCCGGCCGCGGGCCAGCCTGCCCCTCGGCGGCATCCGCCCCTGGACGGACCCTGAGCATCCCACTGGCTGCTGGCCTCCGAGCTAACTCGGGGGTCAGCTGCCTGCAGTACGGTGCTGAGCACGGCGCCTCACCTCTCGGCTGGGTAGGGAAGCCGGCCAGAGGGAGGCGGTCGATGTCAGACCTGAAGTCCGCGCCGGAGACCGCTGCGGTTCAGAACGCGCAGGAGGCCGCGGTGCAGGCCGCGCTCGAGCGCCTGGATCTTGAGGCAAAGGTCCGGATCCTGTCCGGGCAGGACGTCTGGTCACTGCCCGCGGCACCAGAGATCGGCCTTGCGTCGATCGTGATGTCGGACGGACCGGTTGGCGTGCGCGGTACCACCTGGAGCGCGCTGGATTCCTCTGTGGCGCTGCCCAGCCCGACGGCACTGGCCGCGACATGGGATCCTGAGCTTGCTCGCCTGGCCGGCCAGCTACTGGGACAGGAGGCACGCCGCAAGTGCGTGCACGTGCTGCTGGCTCCGACAGTCAACTTGCACCGCAGCCCGCTTTGCGGCCGCCATTTCGAGGCCTACTCCGAGGATCCGCTGCTCACCAGCGAGATCGGGGCGGGCTATGTGGCAGGCGTTCAGGACCAGGGCGTTGCCACGACGGTCAAGCATTTCGTGGCAAACGACTTTGAGACCGAGCGCTTCACCGCGAGCGCGGCGGTCAGCGAGCGGGCGCTGCGCGAGCTGTACCTCGCGCCGTTCGAGTCCATCATCCGCAAATCCGGTGCCTGGGCCGTCATGTCGGCTTACAACTCGGTCAACGGCGTGACCATGACCGAGAACGCTGAGCTGCAGCGCGGCGTGCTCAAGGGCGAATGGGATTTCGACGGCGCGATCGTGTCCGACTGGCTAGCGGCCAGGCACACTGTTCGCGCGGCTAACGGCGGCCTGGACGTCGCGATGCCCGCCATGGGCAGTCCGTGGGGCGACCGGCTGGTTAGCGCGGTCCGCGATGGCCGCGTCTCGATGGACGTCATCGATGACCAGGTCCGGCGCGTACTCCGGCTCGCCGCCAGGGTCGGGGCACTAGCCAGCGCCCCGGAGTCGGCCCCGCCTGGCAGTCGGCCGGCCCCCATCGATGATGCTGCCAGCGTGGCCAGGCAGATCGCGGTTCGCTCGTTCGTGCTGGCCGCCAATGCCGGCGACGTGCTGCCGCTCGATCCGGCTGCATTGTCGACTGTGGCGGTGCTAGGCGTGCTGGCCAAGGATGCACGCGTGCTCGGCGGAGGCAGCGCCACCGTGTTTCCCGAGCACATCGTCTCGCCGCTGGAGGGCCTTTCCGCGGCCCTGCCGGACTCGGTCACGTTGTCGTACGCGGCAGGCGCCGATCCACGGACCGGCAAGCTCGGGCCGGCCGCGCCGCCGCAGTGGGCCGACCTGCGCGCGACTTTCCGGGATGATGCGGGCAGCACCCTGTACCAGACACCGCTGGGCACCGGTGCTGGCCGCTGGCTGGAGCTGCCCGACGGCGTACTCCCGGACCAGCTCGACACCGTCGAGATCTCCGGCACGCTGACCGCCGAGGTCAGCGGCGCGCATCAGCTCGGGATCCGCGGCATCGGCCAGTTCGCGCTCACCGTTGACGGCCGCAGCGTGTTTGACGGCCGGGTGCAGCCTGAGACCGATGACTTCTCGACCACGTTCCTGGCTCCGCCAGAGCATCGGATCCTGGTCGCCCTCGAGGCAGGGTCGGTGGTGCAAGTGTCCCTGACCCATCGGGTCAGCCTGGCGTCCGGGCTCGCAGTCGTGTCATTCGCACTGGGCTACGGCACTCCGCTGGCGGCCGCTGAGGATCTGCTCGCTGCGGCCGAAGCCATCGCCAGCAGGAGCGACGTCGTGGTCATAGTCGTCGGCACCACCGATGAGGTCGAGTCCGAGGGCTTTGACCGGACCACGCTGGCCCTGCCCGGGCGGCAAGACGACCTTGTCCGCCGTGCCGCCGCCGTCAACCCAAAGACGATCGTCGTGGTCAACGCTGGCTCGCCAGTTGAGATGCCCTGGGCCAGCGATGTCGCGGCCGTCCTGCTGGCATGGTTTCCCGGACAGGAGGCCGGGCACGCGCTGGCCGACGTGCTGCTGGGCGCGAGCGAGCCTGGGGGGCGGCTGCCCACGACCTGGCCAGTCGCCGGAGCCGACTGCCCGGTGCTGTCCACTACTCCGGTCGATGGCGTGCTCGCGTACGACGAGGGCGTCTTCATCGGCTACCGGGCCTTCGAGCGGGCTGGCATCGAGCCGAGGTTCGCGTTCGGCCACGGTCTCGGCTACACCACCTGGGCTTACGAGCAGATCCGCGCGGGCCGCGAGCAGGTGACGGTCGTGGTCCGCAACACCGGGACGCGTGCCGGGCGCGAAGTGGTGCAGCTGTACGCGGGGCCGGTGACAGCCGACGCCGGCCGGCCGCGGCGCTGGCTGGCCGGGTTTGCCAGCCTGACGGCGGGACCAGGCGAGACCGCCACCGCCACCATCGAGCTGCCGCCGCGGACCTGGCAGGTCTGGGACGGCGGCTGGCGCACAGTGCGCGGGGAATACACGATCGAGGCCGCGCACAGCCTTGATGATGTGCGCCTGGCCGCCAGAATCACCGTTGCCTGACTCGCTGTCCGCAGCCGGCTCGCGGCCAGCCCGGCTGACGCTGGTCGATTAGGCTGGCCCGTCATGGACGATCGCACCCAGGCTTGGTTCAGCCGGCGCACCTCGCGCTGGCAGGACTGGTCGCCTGACTGGCTGGTCGCAGCCAAGCAACGCCTCGGCATCACTATCAGCGTCGTGATCCCGGCGCGGAACGAGCAGCGAACTGTTGCCGGGGTCGTGGGCTCGATCTCGCGCTCGCTCATGGGCCAGGTACCGCTCGTCGACGAGCTCGTCGTGATCGACTCAGACTCGACCGACGCCACCGGCGAAGTCGCCGCGCAGGCAGGCGCGGTCGTCTACCGGGCGAGCCAGGTTTCGCCGGCCTCCGGGAGCTTTCCTGGCAAGGGCGAAGCGCTCTGGAAGTCGCTGCTGGTGACCAAGGGCGACTTGCTCGTCTTCATCGATGCTGACCTGACCCGGTGGGGCCCGCACTTCGTGTCCGGGCTGATCGGGCCACTCCTGTCCGACGACCAGGTGCTGCTGGTCAAGGGGTTCTACACGCGGGTGCGGACCGAGTCTGACGGGTCGACTTCAACCGAAGGCGGCCGGGTCACCGAGCTGGTGGTACGACCCCTCATCAGCCTGTGGTGGCCTGAACTGGCGGCGGTGGTGCAGCCGCTTGCGGGGGAGTGGGCAGCGCGGCGCACCCTGATGGAGTCACTCACCATCCCGGTCGGCTACGGGGTCGAGCTCGCGACGCTCATGGACACGGTGTCGCGGTACGGGCTGGATGCCGTGGCCCAAGTGGACCTGGGCACGCGCGCGCACCGGCATCAGGCCAATCACGACCTCGCGCTGATGGCAGCCGAGCTGCTCGTGGTCGCCGAGCGGCGGCTGCCTGCCCGGCGGCCGGGCGGGCGGTCGGCCGCCGCGGCGCAGTTGCAGCAATTCGTCCGGGACGAGGACGGCGAACCATGCCGCATCAGCAGGCAGGTGCCGACCACCGAGCGGCCGCCAGCAGCCCTGGTCAGGGATCAGCCCGATGGCTGACGACGCAGCCCCTAGCGGCCCGGCCAGGCGGGCGCAAGGCGTGCTCAGGCTCGGGCGGCACGCATTCCCGCCGGAGCGGCCGGTCATCATGGGAATCGTGAATCGGACTCCCGATTCCTTCTTCCGCCCCGGCCTGACGTGGGACGAGTCCGCCGCGATGGACCGGGTTCATCAGATCATCGCCGAAGGCGCCGACATCATCGACGTCGGCGGCGTGCCAGCGGCGCCGGGAGCGGATGTCGATGCCGAGGAAGAAATCCTGCGCATCGCGGCCTTCATCGCGCTGATTCGCACGGCCTACCCCGACATAGTGATCAGTGTCGATACCTGGCGGCACGAGGTGGGTCTGGCGGCCTGCGAAGCAGGGGCTGACCTCATCAACGACAGCTGGGGCGGCTTCGATGAGCGGCTTGCCGAGGTTGCTGCCGAGTTCGGGACCGGATTGGTGTGCGCGCACGCCGGACCGCAGCGACCACGGACCCGGCCGTTCCGGGTCGCCTACTCCGACGTCATGGCGGACGTGCTCGACCAGACGCTGCGGCTGGCTCGCCGCGCGATCGCCGTCGGAGTCCGGCCAGATCGTATCTCGATTGACGCCGCGCACGACTTCGGCAAGAACACCTGGCATTCGCTCGAGATCACCAGGCGGCTGAACGAGATGACCGAGACTGGCTGGCCCGTCCTGGTGTCGCTGTCTAACAAGGACTTTGTCGGCGAGACGCTGAACCTGCCACCCGAGCAGCGTCTGGCCGGGACGCTCGCGGCCACCTCGATCTGTGCCTGGCAGGGGGCCAGGATCTTCCGCGTCCACCAGGTCGCGGAATCCCGCCAGGTGGTCGACATGGTATCGGCCATCCGCGGGGACCGGCCCCCCGCGCGCGCCATCAGGGGGCTGGCCTAACCGGTGATTACGGCCGCTGCGCTGTGCCCGGCGCCCCCTCTGCTAGCCCGTGAGCTGACCGGAGCCGATCCGGTCGTGCCTGAGCTGCGTCAGGCATGCCTGGATGCCGGTGCCGCGCTGCTACGCAGTCAGCCCGGCGTTGTGGCCGTCGTCGGAGCCGCGAAGCCAACGCGCGCCTGGGACGGCGAGGCTCGGCTGGATCTCTCCGCTTACGCGCCTGGGTTGACCGGGCCAGCTGGCGGACCAGCCCTGCCGTTGCCGCTCGGCCTTGGCGGCCGGCTGCTTGACCAGGCCGGCTACTGCGGCCCGAGGCTACTGCACTCGGTCGGCGACGACGAACCTGCGCAGACGTGCGCTGCACTCGGCGCCCAGCTCGCCGCGGCTGATGCGCGGGTGGCACTGCTCGTCATGGCCGACGGCTGCGCCCGGCGCGGCATCAAGGCCCCTGGCTATCTAGACGAGCGGTGCGCCGATTTCGATGCCGAGGTTGAGCGTGCGGTCAGGAGCGGCGAGCTGGGCGCGCTGCTGGCGCTTGACGCAGAGCTGGCTCGTGACCTGATGGCCACCGGACGGCCAGCCTGGCAGGTGCTGGCCGGCGCGCTGAACGGCCAGCGGCTCACGACCGACATCCGGTACTCCGACGATCCGTTCGGCGTGGCCTACCTGGTGGCCTCGCTGGGCGACGCCGCTGACCATTGACGCCAACACAAGCTAGGGAGCGAGCATGTCCGACAATGTCTTCGCCGGCCGCGCAGTGCTGGTATTCGGCGCCACCGGCGCGCTCGGCACGGGCGTGACAGCCGCTTTCGCCGATGCAGGCGCCATGGTCACCGGAGCCGACCGGGCTGAGCCTGCCAGTGCCCGTCGGCTGGCAGGAGTGCGGTACGCGATGGTCGACGTGCTGGACGACGCGGCCGTTGGCGCTCTCTTCGACGCGGGCCCGGTGCCCTGGGCCGTCATCAACACTGTCGGCGGGTTCGCGCCGGCCCGGCCGCTCGCTGAACTGGATGCGAGCGAGCTCACCCGCCAGCTCGAACTGAACCTGATTACCGCGGCCGTCATCACCAAGCACGCGCTGCGGGTCATGCAGCCGGGCGGTCAGGGACGCCTTGTGCACACAGCGAGCCGCGCCGGGGTGGTCAGCGCCGGAAACGGGTTCGCCTACTCCGTCAGCAAGCTGGGCGTCCTGCACCTGGTGGCGATGGCTGCCGACGAGGTGCGCGGTACCGGCATCACGGTGAACTGCGTCGTCCCGAGCATCATCGACACGCCCGCTAACCGGGCCGCGATTCCGTCGGCCAATCACGACGCCTGGCCAAAGGTGCCCGACATAGCCGGCAGCTACCTGTACCTCGCCAGCCCCGCGGCCGGCCTGGTGAGCGGCGCGGCGATCCCCGTCTAGCCCGCGTAGTTCGGTCCACCCCGCCTAACCTGCGCGGTCAAGATGCGCGGTGTCGTTGTAGCCGCGCACAATCCACGCCTCCGCGGTGATCACCAGCCGGGATATGGAGGCGTTCTCCGCGCCGACGAACGCGAACGGCCGGGACCGGGCAGCCAGCGCCAGCGCCTGGCCGATCACGCCGCCGTGGGTGAAGGCGGCAACACGCTGACCGGGATGACGGACAGCGATCCGGCCGATCGCGGCCCTGACCCGGTCGGCGAAAGCGGCTGCCGGCTCGGCGTTCGGAATCACGTCCCAGCGCTCCTCGGCGAACATCCGCTGGCTGATGGGATGGCCGCTGGCAACCATCTTGCGGAAGATGCCGCCTTCCCAGTCGCCGAGGTACACCTCGCGCAAGTCTGCCTCCACCTGAAGATCGAGGCCAAGCTGGTCGGCCAGCGACGCGGCAGTCTCGGCCGTCCGGCGCAGGTTAGTGACGTAGATGGCGTCGACTCCAGAGCGGCCAAGCCGCGCGCAAACCCGGCGCGCCTGCGCGCGACCCGCGCTCGACAACGGCGGATCGCCATGGCCGCCTGCTAGCGGGAACAGGCTGCCATCCTGGTACGCCTCGGATTCGCCGTGCCGCACGAGCACAAGTTCTGTCGCGCTCGGCGGCGGCTCGTACCTTCGCTGCGGAAATGATGCAGGCTCCGGCCGAAGATCATCTGCTGCGGTCACAAGTCAGACAGCGTACCTGCCTCTGGTGACAAATAACCCACGCGGATATCAGCGGCGAGGAATCCACCTAGGCGCCCAACGTCGCAGACGATCACGGAGTCTGACCGCGGAACCGGCGCAGAGCCGAACAGGTCAGGCCGCGACAAGCTCGGCCGGCTCGGCGATCACGTCGACGAGCGCGCCGTTCCGCATCACGGTGACCGCCAGCGGTCGCCCAATCGCCTCGCTGAACATGAGCTTCTGCAAGTCCTGCGCCCTGGTCACGGGCGTGCCGCCAGCAGTCAGCAGCAGGTCGCCAGGCCGCAGCCCAGCCCTTGCCGCTGGTCCGTTCGGCACCACCTCAGCCACCCGCAGGCCGCTGGAGCGTCCGAACCGGACGCGCAGACTGTCCGGCAACGGCGCTGGCACGCTCACGATGCCGAGGTAGGCGCGTCTAACCCGGCCGTCCCGCATGAGCGCCCCGATGATCTTGCGCGTGGTCGCATTGATCGGCACGGCCAGGCCGAGGCCCGCGCCAGCCACCGCGGTATTGATGCCGACAACCCTGGCGCGCGAGTCCGCGAGCGCGCCGCCCGAGTTGCCGGGATTCAGCGCCGCGTCCGTCTGGATGACATCCTCGACCAGGCTGGGCCGGCCGCCCGCCATGGTGGGCAAGGACCGGCCAAGTGCGCTGACCACACCAGCGGTAACAGAACCGGTCAGCCCCAGCGGGCTGCCAACTGCGACAACGAGCTGGCCAACGACCAGGTCGTCGGCCTCGCCGAGCATCGCGGGATAGGGCGTCGCAGCATCGGCCCGGACCACCGCCAGGTCAGACAGCGGGTCCGCGCCAACGACGTGGAACGGCGAGCTCGTGCCGTCGGAGAACAGCGCCGAGCCCTGCTCGGCCCGGCCGACGACATGCGCGTTCGTCAGCAGGAAGCCGTCCGGAGTGTAGATAACAGCGGAGCCCATGCCTTCGCCGCGATTCCGGCCGGCTGAGTGCGGAACTCGGAGGCTGGCGACACGGGGCGTTAGCTCGGCCGCGACCCCGGCCACGACCTGCGAGTACGCGTCGAGCGGTGAGTCAGATGCCA
>Ga0187783_10003991_pt1 | contig 10918 bp, 9 predicted proteins | sample 1015_SJ02_MP02_2_FD_132471 | JGI IMG/M metagenome (GOLD analysis project Ga0187783, IMG submission 132471) | Tropical peat soil microbial communities from peatlands in Department of Meta, Colombia - 1015_SJ02_MP02_20_MG | ecosystem: Environmental > Terrestrial > Soil > Wetlands > Peat | place...
CCCTGCACCTGAACCCAGCCGGAGACGCCGTGGTAGCCGACGACCGGCCGGATGCCGCTCGTCGGCCGCCAGGCTCGCGGAATCCTGATCGTTACCGCGTCCGCCGACACGGTCACGAGCCGAGTTGGCTGCAGCGTGATTGTCACCGATGGGCTCGTGCCAGTGCTGACGGTCACCGCGACGATCGTGCCGACCGGAACGTGGGTGCCCCCGGCGGGTTCCTCGGCGATGACGGTGCCAGGCGCGACGGCGGCGGATGCTGCCCACGTCACCGTGACCTGGAGGCCAGCGGCCGCCAGACTCGCGGTTCCCTGGTTGACCGACATGCCGACCACCATCGGAAGGACCTGCACCGAAGCGGGCGCGCCGACCGGCGTAGCCGACGACGCCTCTGTCCCGGTGGACGACGGGCGAGCGTGCTGCCCCCCGGCCAGCAGCAGCGGCGTGCTCACCGATGCGCCGATCACGATGACCGCCACGGCTGCCGCGGCCGCGAGCGGAGCCAGCCGCCGTGTCCCGGTCGTCGCCGGGCGAGCGCGCAGGCCAGCGGCCGACTCCGGGCGCACCGTCTCGGCCGCCGCGCCGAAGGCGTCGCGGAGCCTCTCTTCGAGGCGGTTCACGATTCCTCCCGCAGTTCTCGGGCCAGCGCGGCTAGCGCCCGCGACGCCGTCGACGACACCGTGCCGCGGCTCACCCGCAAGGCAGCGGCGATCTCCTGGTCGGCCAGGCCCAGGTAGTAGCGCAGCACGAGCACTTCCCGCTGCCGACCGGTCAGCCTGGCCACCGCGGCCAGCACGGCCCGCCGGTCCTCGCTGGCCAGCATCGCGGCCTCGGCCGACCACACCGGCGGCTCATGCGGCACCCGGAGCAGCCGCGCCCGGCGTCGGGTCCGCAGCACCGACCGGCAGCCGTTGAGCACCGACGTGCGCAGGTAGGGAACTGCCTTGTCCGGCTCCCGCAGCCTGGCCCCGCCACGCTGCAGCCGGGCGAAAACATCCTGGACGACGTCCTCGGCCGTGGCCTGATCGCCCACGAGCAACACCGCGATCCGGACCAGGCCGACGGCGTGCATCCGATACAGGTCGGCCAGCAGTTCCCCGACCGGCTGGGCCGACGGCGCCAGAGTACGACTGGCTGCGGCCGGCCCGGCGGAGTCCGCCGCGGCATCTGTCGTCATCTGCTGCCCGTTCTCGCGGCGCCCGGGCGCCACTGGCGCGTCACACCCCTATGACGCCCGCCAGCCCGTGGCTGCTGAGCGCGCCAGCAGAAACTTTTCCGGCCCGCCGGGCGACGTGCCGGTGTCTGGCCACCGGCTAGACGCGCACGCCGAGCCGGTCGGCGGCGGTCTTCGGCGCGTGCCGGACGTCGCCCGGCTGCCCCAGGGCTCGCCGCCAGCACGCGAATTCCAGCAGGATGCCGTCCGGGTCCTGGAAGTAGAACGAGCGGACGAACACGCCAGGATGCAGCTCGCTGGCCACGCCGAGCTCGCTGTCGTCGTGGTCAAGAATCGGGCTGACCCGCACGCCCTTCGCCTTGAGCTTGGCCCGGTACTCAAGGAACCGCTCCTCCGGCACGTTGAACGCGACGTGGTTCATCGACCCGACCGCACTCGTCCACTCGCCCAGGCCCGGTACGGTCACCGGCGCGGAGACGCCGGGAACCGGGTCCGGTGCGTCAGGGAACCAGAAGAACGCCAGCGCGTTTCCCCCGCCCATATCGAAGAAGAAGTGCTGGCCGGCGCCACCCGGCAGGTCGAGCGTCTTGATCAGCCGCATGCCCAGCACGCGCGTGTAGAAGTCCACCGTCCGCTGCATGTCCGAGCACACCAGCGCCAGGTGGTTGACGCCGCCGAGATCGAACTCCTCGTTCCGCCACTCCATCACGACCTCCTCAAGGGCTGGCGCGACCCATAGAGCCGAACTTAGGCTCAGGTCCCCCGCTGCGCCAGATCGGAGCGAGCAGATGACCGAGATCGTGCGGGAGTTTGTCGGGCTGCCGTCCCCGGTCGCAGGCCGCGCGGGCGCGGGCGGCCACCCCTGCCAGGGCCTGTATCACCGGCCGGCCGGCGTCCGGCCCGCCACCGCGTTCATCGCCACGCACTACAACGTGGACTTCGCCGAGCACTACCTGGCCGGTTACCTGGCCGAGCGGGGCTTCGGCTTCCTCGGGTGGAACACCCGATTCCGCGGGAACGAGGCCCACTTCCTGCTCGACCACGCGCTGGCGGAGATCGGGGTCGGCGTGCGCTGGCTGCGGACGCAGGCAGGCGCGGACCGGGTCGTACTGCTGGGCAACTCCGGCGGCGGCTCGCTGATGGCTGCCTACCAGTCACAGGCCGTCGAGCCGAACGTCGTGCCGGTTCGGGGCATGCATTCGCTGCCGGAGATCGAGGAACTGCTACCGGGCGACCTGTTCGTCGCGCTGGCCGCGCACTCCGGCCGGCCGGAGGTGCTGACCAGCTGGCTCGACCCATCGGTCACCGACGAGACCGACCCGCTGTCGGTGGACCCTGCGCTTGACCCGTATGAGCCTGCCAACGGGCCGCCCTTCAGGCCGGAGTTCCAGGCCCGCTACCGCGCGGCCCAGCGCGCCCGCAACGAGCGGGTCACGGACTGGGCCGTCACCGAGCTTGACCGGCTGGCGGGCACCCGAGCCAGGGACCGGTTGTTCACGCTGCCGCGCACCTGGGCAGACCTGCGGATGATCGACCCGTCCATCGAGCCGTCGGACCGGCGGCCCCGGTGGTGTTACGCGGGTGATCCGATGCGGGCGAACTACGGCGTGTTCGGCATCGGCACGGTTAGCACGCTGCGCACCTGGCTGTCCATGTGGAGCGTGCGTACCTCGCAGTGCACCGCGGCGCCGCACCTCGCCCGGATTACCGTGCCGTCCCTGGTCGTCCACGCGACCGCGGACACCGGCGTGTACGCCAGCGACGCCCGCACGCTATTCGACGCCATCGCCGCGCCGGATAAGACACTGCACTTCGTCCACGCCGACCACTACCTGCAAGAGCCAGCCGGCGCCCGCCTGGACGTGGCCGACCTTATCGCGGATTGGACTTCTCAGCGCGGCGGCTAGCACCGCACCTGCAGTCACGAATGTCACCCGAATGCACACCCTGTTCTTCCGTTGCGAAAGGCAACAGTACAGAATGGCGATTGCCTGTCATTAAGGCATAAGGGGAGGAAAGATGGTGTGGCTAGCGGTTGTCGCGCTTGTCCTGGCAGTTGGTGCAATCGCCATCGGCGTGCTCGCCCGGCGGGATAGCGCGACGCTGACCAGCGAGCTTTCCGCGCGCACCGAGGAGCTACGGCGCCTCGACGACGCGGTGACCAAGCTTCAGACCGACGTCGACGTGGCTACGAAGGGGCTTGACGCCGCGCACGTGCAGGTGAAGGTCAGCCGCGAGGACCTGGACAAGGCTGTCAAGGCTGCGGAGCAGCAGACGGAGCAGCTGCGCCAGCTGTGGCTGCGCGCAGATGCGCACTTCGTCTCCGCGGACTCAGACGCCGTCGAGGGCACCCGGCTGGTGACCGAGCTCGAGCACTACGCGGTCGTCTCGCTCGAGCAGCAGGCCACCGGTTCGCGACCGCGCATTCTTCGTGGCGGCCTGTATGCGCAACGGCCGGTTCGCGAACTCGTTCCCGATGTGGTGGATGGGTTCCTCACCGCGCTCCAGGCGGGCCTTATGTACCGGCAGGCTGACCCACCGGACGGCAGCCGCTTCTACGTGCGCTGGCCGGGAGACCTGCCGTCGCCGGAGATCTTGCTGGATAGCGTCCTCAAGGCGGCCAGCCTGGCCGCGAAACCGGGCGAGCCGCCAGCAACATTGGAGTTGCGGACGCTGCTGCACACGCTGCAGGGCGGCAGTACCGGTTTCCTCTTTGTCGGACCGCTCGTCATCGAGCGCCTCCCAACCCGGATCCTGGCTGGCATCGCGCCCGCTGGCTGGACCGGCCCGAGCGACGAGCAGAAGCAGCAGGCCCTCGATGGCAACGAACCCCCGCTCATCTGTCAGATCGGCGCCTGCCAAGTTCTCGACTGGCCGACCGAACTCACGGCCTGATCGGCTCCGGCCGCTCAGGCCGCGGCGAGCGGGGTGAACTGGAAGCCAGCCGGCTTCAGGTCGATCGACAGCGTGGCAGCGGGTCGGCCGGTCCTCGGATCGACGTCCACCCAGACACCGCCGCCCAGCGATACGTCAAGCAGCACGACGATTTCGATCCGGTGCGCCGCGCGCATGCTTCGGCGCGCAGCGTGCGGGTCGGCGAGGCCGCCTGCGCGGAACGCCGCACGCCGCGCGTACGTGGTGAGCGCGTCCATGCCAAGGAACGGGCGGTCGCCGGCGATGGCCGCGGCCGACCCGCAGATCACCACCGCGTAGCGAGCGGGCGGCTCGCTGTCTTCGGGCGGCGCGGTCGGGTCGGGGTCCGCCGTGTCCTGCTCAGCCGGCGCTACGGAGTCCTGCTGGGGCAGCTCCGCGGTGTCCTGCTCAGCGCGCTCGGGCCGGCCCGGCAGCCGGACGAGGCGGATGCTGGGCTCGGTTTCGTCGTGGTCGGCGGTCGACACGTCGAGCATGAGCCGACCGCGCGAGGTCACGAAGGAAACCCGGGCTTCTTCCTGGTTCAGGCCGGCCGCCGCGAGGGCCCCGAACAGCAACAGCTCCCGGTGCTCCGGGCTGCCATCCGGAGCCGGCAGCTGCTTCTCCGCGATGGCATCGGCCATCGCCTGCACGACCTCCGCCGTGATGCCCCCGCCAGGCCCGAGGGGCTCTGGAGCGTTCTCATACCCCTTGCGCACGAGCCGTAGCTGATGCTCACGCTCGGCGTGATCCGCGAGCTGCAGGCGCAGCTGCTCCTGGTAGTACGGGGACAGCGGCAGGTGCTCCGCAGCGGCCCGCTCGTTCTGCTGGGCGAGTTCGCGCGCGGCGCGCTCCTCCTCGCTGACGACCTCCCCCTGGATGACGGGGCCATGGGAGCCGTTTCCTGGTGGCCCTCCTGATCCGTTTCCTGGCGGCTGTCCTGATCCGTTTCCCGGCGGCTGCACGTTGTCGACCGGCACCGGTGCGTCCGGGGGCGGCGCGCTGTCGGGCGTCCGCGGCACGAATGACTGCGTCCGGGTGCGCCGGCTCCCGAATCCATCAAAGAGCCAGGGAGACCGGCGATGCTCCTGCGGCTCCGGAGGCTCCTGTTCTGTCGTCATGACTGTCTATAGTCACCCGAAATTGCATCTCGTGCAATGTCAGAACGGCTGGCTGCTATTGGCCGGGACGGTGACAAGCCCGGTCCGGCCGCCAAACCCGCGACGTCCGGGCCGCCAGCCGGTCTGCGCACGCGCGGGAAAACCGCGTGCCGAGACCACCCCGTTCCCTCCGCAGTCCTGCCGGTCACCGCGCGGCCCGGCAGAGTGTCAGCAGGTAGCCTCGGCTCGTGACTGACCCGACACCGCTCGACAATCCGGCCTATACCGCCCTGCTCGGACCTCAGGCGTCCCTGGCCGAGCGCGCCGGGAACGCGCTGCGCTACCCCGCGGACGTCGCGCCATTCGCCGGCCTTCCCGCGCGACCCAGCCCCGGCGACTGGCGCGGGCTGGCCAGGCTAGCCGGATCGGGCGGCATCGCGGTCACCGCGGGCGTGCTCGTCGAGCCGCCGCCGGACTGGCGGGTGCTGCGGGTGATCGACGGCGTCCAGCTCACGGGTGAGCACGTCACGGGCGAGCAGGACCCTGAGGCCAGCGCGCTGGGGCCGGCCGACGTGCCCGAGATGCTGGACCTCGTGCAGCGCACGCAGCCGGGGCCGTTCCTGGCGCGCACCGTGGAGTTCGGCGGCTACCTCGGCATCCGGCGGAACGGGGCGCTGGTCGCCATGGCCGGGCAGCGGCTGCGACCGCCCGGCTGGACGGAGATCAGTGCCGTCTGCACCGACCCGAGTCTTCGCGGCCAGGGCCTCGCGACCAGGCTGACGCTGGCCGTGGTGTCGGCTATCCGGGCGCGAGGTGACACGCCGTTCCTGCACGCCACCGCCGCCAACGTGACGGCCGTCCGGCTCTACGAATCGCTCGGCTTCCGAGTCCGCCGCACCGCGCCCTTCACGGTCCTGCGCGCGCCGTCAGAGGCGAGCCGGCCTAGCCGCGCGGTCTAGTTGTGCAGGACGGCGGCGCCGCTGAACCGGCCGTGCTCGAGGTCCGCCAGCGCGTCGTCAGCGCGCTGCATCGGGTACGGCACGGTGGTCGGCCGGATGCCGAGCCGGGCGGCGATGGCGAGGAATTCCTCGCCGTCTCGCCGGGTGTTCGCGGTCACGCTGCGCAGCTGTCGTTCCTCGAACAGCTCGCCCTCGTAGCTCAGCGACGGGATATCCGACAGCCAGATGCCGGCGACCGCGAGCGTGCCGCCGCGGTCCAGCGCCCGCAGCGCCACCGGCACCAGTTCGCCCGCGGGCGCGAACAGGATGGCTCCGTCCAGCGGCTCTGGCGGTGGGTCCGCGGCGTCGCCGACCGAGTCCGCGCCGAGTTCCGCCGCCAGCTTGCGGTTGCCCTCTCCTCTGGTCAGCACGTGCACGCGCAGCCCCTGGTGCAGTGCGACCTGCGCGGTGATGTGCGCGCTGCCGCCGAAGCCGTAGATGCCGAGCCGTCCGCCGGGCGGCACGGCCGCCCGCTGCAGGGCTCGGTATCCGATGATGCCCGCGCACAGCAACGGCGCGGCGTGCTCGTCGTCGAGTGCCTCGGGCAGCTCGTAGACGTACGCCTCGTTGGCCACGCACGCGTCGGCGTACCCGCCGTGGACATCCCAGCCGGTGAAGGTGGGCGCCAGGCAGAGGTTCTCCGCCCCGCGCCGGCAGAACGCGCAGCGCCCGTCCGTTCCGCCGAGCCACGGCACCCCGACCCGGCTGCCCACGGCGAACCGCCTCGCGCCCGCGCCCAGCGCGTCGACCCGGCCGACGACCTCGTGCCCCGGCGTGATCCCCGGATGCCGCGGCGGCAGGTCACCCTCGGCCAGGTGCAGGTCCGTGCGGCAGACGCCGCAGCAGGTCACGCGGACCCGTACCTGGCCGTTGCCGGGCTCCGGCTCGGGGCGCTCGACGCGGCGCAGCGGCCGCTCGTCGACAGGCGCAACGTGATCCACGACCCAGGCGCGCACGTATCCTCCCCGTGACTCGACAACCCCGCCCGGCGCGGTTAACGCCGCGAGGTCCACCTCGGCCCGATGACCGCCCAGTCCCGCGCCCACGCCGCCATCCGGCGCTTGCTGACGGCCGCCCGGACGACGGCCGCCGCCAGCCCGAGCAGCACGGCCAGCGCCGCGACGCTGGCCAGGACGGCGTTGGCGACGCTGTCCAGGACGTCACCGTGGCTCAGCGGCGGACGGGTGAGCTGGCCCGAGCCGGTCACCCAGATGTCTACCCGCTGGCCGGCCTTGGCGGTCAGGCCGACGGCGATGACGCCGGAGTGCGACGTGCCGTCGGGAAGCTTCCAGCGCGCGGTGACCCAGGCCGCACCCCATGCTCCATCCTGGCTGGCCACGTCGGCGGACGCGCTCTGCTGCAACACCGCAGGGACCTCGCGCCAGGCCCGCTCGGCCCGCTGCTCGCGCAGCCCGGCCGCGTCTGCAATACGGCCGGTCAGGATGCCCAGCACCGGCGCGGCGACCAGGAACAGCACCACGATGCCGGTCATGATCGCGGCCTCGACGTCGTCGATCCGGCGTCGCAGTGGATTGCGCGCGCAGCCCCGCGTCCGGTTTGCCATCGGATGTCGCAGTGACACCAGCGGCACCTCCGATCCAGGCTGCCCCCGGTCTGCACGGCTGCTGACGCCTCTTACCCGGCAGCGTAAGGGTCCGAGGTCACCAACCGTTAGTCCTGCCTTCAGGTTTGTGCTCATCTGCCGGTCGTTCTAGGGCCAGAAGTCCTGGGGAACGGGGTCGTGGGAGCCGGTCGAGCCCGCCCGGCGCGCCGTCAGCGCAGCTGGCGCAGGAACGGGTCCCGCGGCACGGCAGGCGCCAGTCGCGCCCGCGCGGCCGCGGGGTGCGCGCCGTCGGGCCCGACAGTCAGCGGGTTGAGGTCCAGCTCCGCGATTTCGGGCAGATCGTCGGCGAGCCGGGACACGCGCAGCAGCAGTCCGGCTACGGCTGCGGACCCGGCCCGGTCGAGCAGCCGCGGCGCGGCCGGTACCGCGCTGATCATCGCGTCGGCATCCGCGTCGGTCAGCGGCGCCAGCCGGGCCGACCGGTCCGCCGGCCCGCCCGAGGCGCCCCCGCCGAGCCCGAACACCACGAGCGGGCCGAATACGGGCTCCTGCGTCACGGCCACGCCGGCCTCGACCTCCCGGATTCCGGGGCTCGCGTCGCGGGTGGCCCGCAGCCGGATCTGGTAGCAGGCCAGTAGCCTGGCCGCCTGGTCGGCCTCGAGCCAGCCGCCGCCCGGATGGTCGGCCAGGAACCGCGACGCCAGGTCGCTGGCCGCGGCGGTATCCATGGCGGCCAGCTCGGGGACCTGGCCACGCGGGGTGTCCCGCCACTCCCGGTAGGCCGCCGCGTGCGCCAGCGCCCGCGCCGCGCTCTCCGGGTAGCCGTACACGGGCACCCGGCTCGGCCAGCCGCCGCTGCCCGGCGTGGCGCCGGCGGCCGCGGCGGTCAGCATGCCGACCGACTCGGGCCGGTCGAGCAGCGCGGCGGCCATGGGCTTGGCCACCCTGGCGGTGCGGATCGCGTCGGTGAGGTCGGCAACCGCCGTCGGTACCCCGATGGCCAGCAGCGCGTCCACGCCGTCGTCGGCCGCCACGTGCTCAAGGCAGGCCCGGAATGCGCCCGGCTCCACCGCACCGGTAGTGTCCACCGGGCCGGTGACCGCGGATCTCGACGGCAGCAGCCGGGCCAGCAGCTCCTGCGTGGCCGCGCCCAGCGCCACCACGGTCAGGCCGCTCTCGACGCACGCGTCGGCGGCGAGCGCGCCCGCGCCCCCGGCGTTAGACACGATGGCGACCCGGCGACCGGCCGGCAGCGGCTGAGCGGCCAGGAACGCGGCCGCCTCGACCAGCTCACCCAGGCTGTGCGTCGCGACGATGCCGGCCTGGCCGAACAAGGCCTCCTGCGTCACCAGGGGCGTGTCGACGGCGGTGTGCGACTCCGCCGCACGCCGGCCGGCCGCCGACCGGCCGCCGACGACGGTGAGCACCGGCAGCTTGTGGCCGACCCGCCGCGCGGTGCGCGCGAACCCGCGCGGGTTGCCAAACGACTCCAGGTACAAGATGGCGAGGCTGGTCTGCTCGTCCTGTTCCCACCAGGTCAGCAGGTCGTTGCCGGACACGTCGTACTTGTCCCCGACCGACGCGAACGACGAGACGCCGACGCCCAGCCGGGACAGCTGCTCGAGCAGCGCCAGCCCGATGCCACCCGACTGCACGACCAGCCCGGCGTCGCCACGCGCGGGCGCGGTGGCGGCGAAGCTCGCGTTGAGCCGCAGCGCGGGTACCGCGATGCCGTAGCAGTTGGGACCCACCAGCCGCATCCCGTAGCTGCGGCAGATGGCGAGCAGGTCGGCCCCGGAGTCGCCGAGCCCAGCGGAAATCACGGCGAGCGCGCGCACGCCCCGGCTGCCGCACTGCTCGGCCACCGTCGCGACGTCCGCCGCAGGCACCGCGATGACCGCGACGTCGACGTCGGCCGGCAGGTCGGCCGGCGAGCTCAGGCACGCCAGTCCCTCCACGGTGCCGCCGCGCGGGTTCACGGCGTAGACAGCCCCGCCGAACCCGCCCGCGACGATGTTGTGCAGGATCTCGCGGCCCACCGAGCCGCGGTGCCGGCCGGCTCCCACCACGGCGATGGACGCCGGCTGGAGCAGCGATCGCAGGCTGGCGATGTCGGCCCGGCTGGCGCGCCCGGCCACCGCATCCAGATAACTGTCGAGGTGGCCTGGGTCCAGGCCGGGCAGCGGCATCGTGAGCTCGATGACGCCGTCCGTGAACTTCCGCTTCACCTGCAGGCCCGCGTCGGCAAACACGCGCAGCATCGCCACGTTCTCCGGCAACGTCTCGGCCGCGAACGCGATCAGGTGCCGTTGCCGCGCCAGCGACACCAGATGCTCAAGCAGCAGCGTCGCGATGCCCCGGCCGTGCATCTCGTCCGCGACCGCGAACGCGACCTCCGCGACGCCAGGCCGGCCTGTCGGCTCATAGCTGGCGACGCCGACCAGCTGCCCGCCCAGCCGGGCGAGCAGCGCGACATGATCGGGGCCCGCAGGCCTGCACAGCCGCCGCGCCTCGCGCTCCGGCGCCTGGGGGCTGAAGCTGAAGAACCGGAAATAGGAGTTGGCCGGTGACAGCCGCTCGTGCATCTCTCTGACGTCCGCGGCGTCGTCCGGCGTCGCCTGCCTGATCTCGACGGTACTGCCGTCTGCCAGGAGGGCAAACCGACTCTCGGGAGCGCGATCTGTCATCGAGTCACCGCCAGCGACCAGCCTACTCGGGAGTCATGGGAGGCTTGCGGCATGGCGTCGGAAGGAGTCCGCCGGTGACCTGCAGCCTGCACGTGTCCTGGGACGAGCAGCTGGCCAGCTATGACTTCGGCCCTGACCACCCGCTGGCCCCGATCAGGGTCAAGCTCACCATCGAGCTCGCCGGGGCGCTCGGGGTGCTGGCGCGGCCGGGCGTCGTCGTCGCGGCGGCGCCTGCCGCGACCGACGCCGAGCTGCAGTTCGTCCATGACGGCACGTACATCGCCGTCGTCAAGGCGGCCGGCGGGGATGCCGACCAGCCGCGGCCGGACGCCCCGACGCTGCTGCGGTACGGCCTGGGCACGCCAGACGACCCGGTGTTCGGCGGGATGCACGCGGCGTCCGCGCTCGTGGCCGGCGCGACGCTCGGCGCGGCGCGCGCGCTCTGGTCGGGATCGGTGCAGCACGCGGCGAACATTGCCGGCGGC